>Ga0325410_1002553_pt1 | contig 20474 bp, 12 predicted proteins | sample PopdelMetagenome_16_FD_206182 | JGI IMG/M metagenome (GOLD analysis project Ga0325410, IMG submission 206182) | Populus deltoides microbial communities from Bellville, Georgia, United States - Xylem-PdIQD-R3 | ecosystem: Host-associated > Plants > Phyllosphere > Stem > Wood/Secondary xylem... | reverse complement strand
CTTACATTTATGTGTTTGTGTTTAAATGACATTCGGCAGTGGTTATATGGCTCCTGAATATGCTACTGATGGGCTCTTCTCAGTGAAGTCTGATGTTTTTAGCTTTGGAATCTTAATGCTTGAGATAGTAAGTGGAAAGAAGAGTAGAGGATATTATCATCCAGACCATAGCCTAAGCCTTATTGGACATGTAAGTGTCAAGGTTTCAATTTCTTACTTGCATGTACTGTACAAGTGAATGACGGAAAGTTCCTTCTCATTTCTAGGCATGGAGATTGTGGAAAGATGGAAAACTTTTGGACTTAATTGAGGCGTTTCCAGGAGTGTCATGCAATTTATCAGAAGTGATCATGAGATGCATAAACATTAGTCTCTTGTGTGTGCAGCAGCATCCTGATGATAGGCCAACCATGGCCACTGTGGTTTGGATGCTAGGAGGTGAGAATACACTGCCTCAGCCAAAGGAACCTGGTTTTTTTAAGGGTAGCGGTCCGTTCGGACCATCATCTTCATCAAGCAATATTGAATTATCTTCGAACAATGAATTTACTGCCTCACTCTTGTATCCTCGGTAGTTGATTGTGCTGGATGAAATGTTCACAATTTTTGACATGTTCCTCCACTCGCAAGTCATTAAACCTATTTAAAGGTATATTGAGTTTTCAGATGTATTAGTTGATTGGTTTTGAATGCATTCTGCTTTTACCTGATCCCGAATTTGGATTAGAATTGCATCTATTTAAATGCACATTTTCAGTTTTTCTTTTCTTTTTTTAAGAAACTTTATCTAATACAATTTGTTTTTGCCTTTTTTCCTTTTAAGGAGTAAGAGCGTACAAGGAGGCAAAAAATTGTTGTTCTAGTTATAAGACAACAATAATACCTAAGGGATGTGTGGATTAGATGTTCTACTAAGTATGTCAAATAATGCAAATAAATATACTAAGCACATATAACACAATAGCCAACAATATAATTAAAATGCTTAAAGTAAATAGATAAGGGAAGAGAGATTACAAACTTGATTTTTAACTTGGTTTGACAAGTCTACATCCACAACTCAAGTACCAACAGTACTTGAATATTATACTCTTCTACTATTTCAAGTGAAAAATACAATGACCTTGATGAATCTACACCAAGCAATTACACCACTTGAAGATATTTTCTCTTAAAGATTCTTCTCTTGGTGACAATACCTAACCAATGTCAAGAGTTTATCCAAACTCTCAAGTATTTACAAGTATGAAACAAATTCACACTCTAAAATAGTAGATTGTACAATTGAAAACTATAATCTTTATAGCTAACTCAATATCACTTAGGATGATTGAAGGTGTGTAAGTGTAATGAGTATGAGATTTTATACTCTTATATATATATATATATATATATATATATATATATATATATATATATATATATATACTTAATTTAACACAACTTAGAGTATATTAGGATTGATGATTTCTAGTTGGTTTTTATTTTAGAATAGCTTTTATATCATGTATATAGCTTCTATATCATGTATGCTCAGAAATCTCACCTTAGTTTTGCATAAAAGAGAGCTATATACATGATAGAAATCATCAATCCTAATATACTCTAAGTTGTGTTAAATTAAATCTTTATATATATATATATATATATAGTTTCCAAAAGAAACTAGTTGTTTATAGCCATTAGAATGTCTCTGATGGCTAAAACGATCGATTAGTTAAAATGATCATATCATTTGGTTGACCAGTTCCTGCAAAATTCACAAGAGTTCATCAAGGATGAATGGCGGTCGACCAATTTAGCTTAAAACCAGTTTTAGCAGTTTTAAACCTGGTAAAACTTAAACAGATTAAATGTATATCAATCATATTTATGTATGCAATGTAAAGTGTGTGAGTTCATTTTAGTTTGTTATTGTGTAAGATATAAAGATTTAACAATAAGCTCTAAAATGAATCCTTAATACTTAAGTCTTCACTTGCTTTGCATCTTGGACTTGTTGATAGATATAGTTTAAAGGTTTTGATGGGTTCCTAATTGGTAGTTTGTCTATGGCTTAGATAAAGATTTACTCTTATGAATAAATCTGACATTTTAAATTTATTACAGACTCGTATGCCCAAATAAATTCTTATGGGAATGGTCCATATAGGTGCCTTGACAAAGTTCACTTATCCTGGAAGGCGAAAGGGTTCTCCATAACTCATATATTATGGTGAAAAATACTCCCGATTAAAATTGATGAATATATAAAATAATTCTTAAAATTTTCTAGTGAACTCCTGGTATTTAAATATCATCCTACTTATAGCTCTAGCACTTATACCAGGATGTTTGACCATTAACTTGGATGAATTATAATTTTTAGGGTTACTAAAATATAGGCCAAAATCCTTTGGAATTTTACAAACCTGTTGTAAAATCCATGCAATATCTTTTTAAAAACATGCCAAAGTATTTTAAATAAAAAAAACTCAAATAATTTTAAGGATTTTTGGCCATATACAAGAAAAAAAGTATTATTTTATAATTTTTATTGTGTTTATTTTAAGCTTTGTATGGCAAAAATCTATTTTTTGTAATAAAACTCCTTAAAACAAGCCTAAAGGGTGTTTGTCAAACACACCCTTAAAGAAAGAAAAAACCTTTAGCAAAAACATTGCTAGCCAAACAAAGCCTTAGCCATTGATTCAATTTTTACCCGACCAGGTTAACCAAAAATCTTTGTTTCGACCATAAACCAAACTAAAGACATGGGTTTGACCTCAAAATAAGCCAAAAAAAAAAACCAAACCCAAAAAATATTAAACTTGCCAAAACTAAAAACACTTGGTGAAAATGGATCAAAACCTAGAAAAAACAAAGAACACAAATGAACATTCGAAGTGATTCTAGCAATACAAACTCTAAACCAGACCATATTTCATGGGAAAAAAAAAGGGAAACATAAAGGTTGTAAACCTTACAAGGATAAATAATCAAGCAATAAAACTCAACAATTATCACTTAATAATCCCGATTTGACCAAAAAAGTTTATATACCAAAAACAAAACCCTTGGATTAAAACTTATAAAAAAAGCAGTTATTGATGTATTAAGACCCTAGATTATTCTCTAATGATGTTATGCGAATGTGAAGATGCAAAGAAATGAAATAAAACAGGTAAAAAAAACTCGTAGTTAAGGCAATGTTCTCGGGAAGAACATGAAGAACACAAACCCAGATTTTGCCCAGAAATGCATTAGCCTACTACCAAACCCAGAAATGCATACCAAGCCTCCAAACTGAATATTTTTGGTTGACACAAACCACATTGTCATATTCATTTGCGTTTGAATCAAAATAAACAACAAAAAATAACAAATCATGAAAAACATGCATGAAATCTCATTTTTCAAAATTGGCAAATAAAAACAGCAAGCTCATCCATGCAATTTGGATTCAAATTTGACTTTCAAAACATATTTTGGTCATGACCAAAGCCTTATAAACCCATGATTAATAACATGGCTTATCAATGCATTAACTGAACTAACAAAACTAAGAAAACAAGCATTGTTGTATCAAAAACTAACTTAACTAGAAGACTTTTAAAGCTTCCAAGCACATTTCCATACTTGTAAACTGACACGATCAATGAATGATGTTTTGTCCCAAGTGCAAAAGTGTCAAAGTAATAAATAACCCGGCAAGACCGGGATTGATCCACAAAGAGGTCAACTATATAAATCACAAATAAAAGAAAAGATTTGAAGAGAGCTTTGAGATGTGATATTGATGTATGGATTTAAACAAAGATAAAACAATTGTCAAAGTTAGAGGATGTACTAATGGTATTTCAAATAAGTATAATATAAACTCTTTTTATTACTCAATTGAAAACCACACACAAAGGAGGTTCCAATCGGATTATAAATTATTAACATAATTATATTAATTATCTTATTTGAGTAATGTCAATCCTTGTAAATGTTGTCAAGTATTCATGATGATAACTTATGTTAACAACAAATCAAGTTTCTTTCATAGCACAGGTGTCGGTTATACCATACAGTTGGCTATGAAAGGATCAAGTATTTGTTGTACCAAGAGTTGTTCAACACAAATCTAGATTAACCATTTAACAAGCAAGGTATTATGAGGGAGTAAGATAGCAAATACAAAGCATGTTAGTATTAAACATTAAAGTCCATGTTGAGTTTATACTATACTATACTTATTCTTACATCATTAGTGTACTCTTTTCACCTTGACATAATAAACTTAGCTAAACATTATGAAGAAGTGAAACATAAATAAACTAGATAAGAACATAGTTATGATGAAAAATATAAGTAAGAGATTAATGAAAGCAAAACTTAAACATTACAAAAATACAAAGAAAGAGAACAAGAACAAGATCTTGATCTGAAAACCAAGATGCCCAAATGTATAGTAAATGCCTCTTTTTATAGGCCAAAATTTGGAACTATTGATTTGATGATTAACAAAAGAGTTGGTGGCCAACCTTTGACTTGGTGGCTAACTCTTGACTTTGTTGGCAGGCCAAAACGTTATTACTAACATCATAATTTGAAATGATATTCTTCATGAAGTTCTGGTAATTTGTCTCAGCTTTCCAACAAAACAAGAATGAGCTCATTTGGACTTCTAGAACTTGAGATATGGGCTGAACACTGAATAGTGTCTGGGCTGTAGGACAGATTTTGATTTCTCTTTTGTTGCTACAATTTGAACTTGAAAACGGCCCTTTTGAATCTTGGACTCCTCATGAACGTTTTAGGACTATGTCTTAGCTTTGTATCCATATAAACTAGACCTAAATCTAAGTTCTACAGCTCCAGTTATGATCCAATAACCAAATGGTGTTCCAGTTTGAATTGAACCAGCATCTCTTCCTTAAACTTAGCCCTCTCTTTGTCTTTTCATTTTCAATAGTTAAACACATCAATCAATCCTTTAAATTATGAGATATGCCTACATTTAAAATGATTATTTACCATAAATTAAAGATATCTTATGTTATCATACTTGCTATTATAAAACATGCTCAAGTTAGGGAATTTAATGATACTTTTAGTGCAATATGATGATATAAAACCTTGATAAAAATGCACTTTGAAGTACTAATCATAAACATAAATACAAACCAAATGACAATCAAAATCAACTCAAACAGACCACATGGACTCCACTTTTAGGTTAAGAAATATACCTTCAACCCCTAGAACATCTATCGCCCTTCTTTGCTTTTCTTTGTAAGGTTTTGTTTCCACAAACTAGCTTCCTTTTGAAAGATGAAGAAACCCTATGCTAAGCTTGTCAACCTTCACAACTAGGGTATTTTCTCAGTATTTCTCACCTTTTTTCCTCCTCCCTTCAGCTCGAGTTTTTACAGGTATTTATAGGGTTTTTCTAGGGTTTTTGATGGATTTCATCAAATATTGATCAAAGTTAAGCCCTTTGATCAAAATGAGAGAGTTATAGACAAAATTTCACTGTTGTAACCTCTGTCCTTCAATGTTTTTTGCAATCGTGGTTTATGCCTAAGTGGTTTTTCTTTAACTGAAGAGAAAGGCATTCATTCTTTACCTTCTGAGCTTGGGGGAATGATTTATAGCCCTTAATAAGAACTCTCTAGGAGCTTTAAAGTGTGAACACACAAAAAGATTAGTTTGCACCAATAGGTATCCCAGTTAGGGCTGTTCAAGCTAGCCGTTTTTTAGGCTTCGTTGAAGCAGTTCTAATGTCATCATCATTGAAGACCACATGAACTTGGTAAAGGGGGTGAACATCTTTTGTTTGGATTAAACCTTGCTCAATTTGGAGATCTGTAGCTCTATATTCACTTGCTTGAAGGTGTCAACTTAATCAGCCTTTAATCTGAAAATTGAGTTTTGGTTGATCAGGGACAAGATGTTGGGCTTTTCTATGGAAGAATTGGGATGTAAACGTCCAATTTCATGAAAATACGGTTGTAGAGGGGATGTTGCTCTTTCATTTGCAAAAAACCAAATGTCATTTGGAGGTCTAGAACTCCACAACGAGCTCTTGAAATGTGCCAACTTGATCATTGTGAACTGCCAAAGAAGAAGATGAGCAACTGCTAAATGACGCGTCGTCTGGGTTAAACTCTAGAATTTAGGGTTTTTAATTTAGGATTTGACAAAGTTTCAATTTAATCTCTGTTCTTCCAATTGAGGCATATGCACACTTAATTGACATAGAAATTTTAATTGCATGTAATTTAACCATCGACAGACTCAAATATTAGCCTGAAAGTTTAGCATCATTTTGATTTTGGTCCTTGGTTTTTGATTGTTCAATTGGACTCCTAATTAACCATCAAACTTTTAATTTCTTCAATTTTTCCCCTGATTTGGTCAATTTTAACCTTTGAAATCTTTCGCCTTTTACGATTTGATCCTTGGTTTTGAATTTTTTCAATCAAACCTTTAATTAGCTATCAAACTTTAATTTTTCACAATTAAGCCCCTGATTTGACTAATTAAACTTTACAAAGTCTAATTTCAGTCTCCAAACTTCAATTTCTTCCGATTAACACCCAAATTGACTTTAAAAAATTGAGTTTCCTTGCAATTAAGTCCTTAATAAAATTAATTAAGCCTTTCAAAATTCTCATTAAGTCCTTACTCATCCAAATTTGTATGTCTTTACCCCAAATACAAATATTTTTGCTAAATAGGTCTTTTGTCAATCAGAATTGAGTCATCAATTTTGCCAATCTTGTACATTCTGATACTTCAACTTTTTACTTTTCATTTTGGTCCTTCACCACAACTTGGACAATCTTCTAGGCTTTCTTCATGTATATCCTCTTGTATTTTGGATTTTTTTTTCTTTTGTTAATTTTTTTATGGTGTAAAAAATGGAAAACAACATGCTTGTTGATGTGATCTTTAAATATAAAACCTGTTCAAACTTAATCTCATCCAAGCATATCAGTAGTCCATTTTCCATTTAAATTTTATCATCAAAATACAATATATTCTGAAACTGAATCTAGTTGGAGAAAGTTCTTATTTTGTGATGTTGTTATGGAAATTTTAATTGATGATGAGTCTAGTGACTTGTTGATTTCCCTTGAATGCGTCGAAGTTGATGTCGTTCACCACTCTTGCCTTATTAATGCTTTCATAGAGGACAGATGTAGTAACCCTGTCATCCTTAAAAAAAAAAAAAAAAGGGGACTGTTCTCTTGCATTAGGGTTGCGTTTGTTACTTTTTTTAAAATAAAAAAGATAAAAATAATTAAAAAATATAAATTCACTTCAAAATTATTATAAAAATACATTTATTTATTTCTCTATCTTCATTTATATTAAGACATTAACCAAATATTATGAAATGTTATATAGTATATACTATGCATGCTGTGAGAAATTTTATAATTTTTGCTTAATATTTTAATTAATTATTTAAAAATTAAAATAAATCAAAATTAATTATATTTTTAATTTAATATGTATTTTGTAATATTTAAAATTACATGTATTTTTATTTCAGTGTTTAAATGTATTCTATCAATATGTTTGATTTTGATAAACAAAGAAACATGTAATCAATTACTTGTGTCACATTAAATTTTTATTAAAGGAATCAATAACTGACAAAAGGAATAATAGAAGACATAATCATACATGTTGAAGAATTATTATTATTATTAGTGTTGATATTTTTATTAAAAAAATATAGTTGCAATATGAAATTAATTTCATTGATGAAACTATGCATCTTATCTCTTATCAAACTTCTATTATTGTCAAACAATTTTATAATTAATCATTATTTTTTATTAAGGTGGATCCCAAGTTGATCCTTTTAGTTTTATTTGTATAGATTCCAAGTTTGTCCTTTCATGTTTTTATTTGCGTAGATCCTGAGTTAATCATTTTAGTTTTATTTGTATGGATTTCAAGTTGATCATTTCATTTTTATTTGCTTGAATCCCAAATTAATTCTTTAATTTTTAACTATATATATATCCTAAAATGATCTCTTTTTATTTTGATTTGTGAGGATTTCAAGTTGATCCCTTTTATTTTTATTTGTGTGGATCCCAAAATAATCTTTTTTATTTTTCAGTGTAATTTTCTCCACAAACTTACTATACAAAGTTAAAATATATATATAAAAAATTCAATGTCTTTGCACAAGAGAGGAAACTACCATAATCCATTTTAACACTTTATTTTTTAAAAATGTTTTTGAAAAGGAAAAAAAGCTCAAAAAATGAAATAATAATAAAAAAAGAGTGAAATCATGATTAAAAAAAGAGGACCAAGATAAATATAGGACTTTAATTTCTAATAAAGAAGAGATAAAATATTTTATAAAAAAAGGGAAAAGATATAGAAAAAAAAGGTAAAGAGAAAGAGAAATAAATTGAGATAAAAAGGTAAGCACAGTGAGTTATAAAATCTTTTATAAACTAGAGGAGAAAACAACTAAGAAATAGTAGAGAGTAGTCTGAGAGAATCGGAAAAAAAAAAAAAAACTTAGAAAGAAAACAGAGTGACTAGAAAACAGCAAAAACAAAGGCAAAAACAAAAGAAGCTGAGATCAGCCAAAGAAAAATAGGCCGCGTCCATTCCTTCATGTCTAATCGTAGATCCCTCTCCCCCCATGTCGGAACCCAACAGCTAAACACCGCCCAGCAGGAAAAACTAACAGCAGACCATTATTAATGTGTGTGATTTTTTATATTAATTATATTTGTTTGTGTTGATGTGGTTATTTTAGTTAATTTGTAATATGTTATCGTTTTTAAATTATACCAGTCTATTATCTCACGCTATACTACAAACTTGATAAATTTTTTAATTAATAAAAAAAATATTAAGAGCATGAAGAATTTTTTAATTGTTTTATTTAACCACTTAATGTATTAAATTTGAAATCTTGCAATCTAACTATTTGTCTAACTCAAGTTTCAAACTAAATTTTGCGGGAGTTGGCCTGAATTAAATTGATTGATTTTATAGATTTAAATGCAATCTTGATAATTAGTAAAAACATGACTTAACTTTTGATAAAATTTCAAGATGATAACTTTTTCAACAAAACTATTGATATAATGACATATTGTATCGAACTCAGTCCCCTAGCGAACCGTGTCTGGACTCTATTGAGTTTACTAATTTTTTTTATAAAATATTTTTTAATTATATGATAAAAATGTATGGTAAAAATATTTAGCACCAACCTAAAAATAAAAAATCATTTGAGACAATGATAACCTTATAAAAAAGGAAAAAATAAAATAAATCATGCAGTTTATTCTCCAACCAATTCAATATTGAAGGATAAAATCGAGAAAAAACAATTAATGAATAAAACACCAATCTAATACCATAGTTATTAGACCCGACCCATTAACTCGATAAACCTGGAAAATAAAAAAAATTGGGGTTTTAATTTTCCACATTATAAATTTAAGAAATAATTTATGTGAAAGTAGGTTATACATGTTGTAAATAATAAACTTTAAAAGATTTTTTATCTCACATTGAAAAGATATTATTTTCTCCTTTTATGTTGAAGTATTTAAATCAAAATGTTCTCTTATCCCACATTGAAAAAACACAACTTTCTTCTTGTAAACATAGAGTATATATACTAATGGGCTTTCAATCCCACATTGAAAAATTAAAAGCTTCTTCTAGTGTTTATATAGTGAATTTTGATAAGGGCTGCTAACCAACAAAGAAAATATGGTAAGCTTGCACGCATAAGGTTGGGTCGAGCTAGTGAAAAGCCATCAATTATCCCCCATGCTCGAAAAGTGAAAAACCATTGATAATTTATCCTTTTGCGTATTAATTGATTTATTCCACCTGTTTAGAAAAATTGTAACCTTAAAAAAATCATCACAGTCTAATTAAAACATAAACATAAACTTTATGTTTTTTAAAATAACATATCAAATATACATTATCATAAAAAAAATCAAAATTATTTAAGAAAAAAAGAGAGAAGGATAAGGCCAGACCAAGTTTAATTAAAACATAAACCCAAATTTTATTTTTTTAAAAATAATATATCAAATATGCATTATCATAAAAAAATCAAAATTATTTAAGAAAAAAAGAGAGAAGGATAAAGCCAGGCCAAGCCTCGAGCTCGGCCCATGCCTAAAGGGCCTGCATGCGGGCCTGTGATGTCTGGTCCAGTTGTACAGGCCTTAATTATTTTTTGTTAGATAATAGGGAGGGCGACTTTTTTTTTTAAAAAAAGACATGTCAAACATCGCTCATCATACCTAGATTCCAACCACCATAGGGGGCAAAAAATCAGGGTGGTTGATGTTTTTCTTCTAGAAACCCATTCTCAACCCAGACAACTAGAAATCACCTTATTAACCTTTTTAAACCAATCCTCGACCTCCAAAAGCGCAAAAAACAGTCAAAAACCCAAAATTAACTCAGAAACTAATTTCTTCCTAACCTCAAATCTTGTTTTCTTAGGCAATTTCAAGGTAAAAAAAACCCAAGTCAAACTTTCCTCATCATATGAAACCATTTGGAACAAAAATCTAACGTTTTGGTGGCCGATATCGAAGAAATGACATTTTCTCTCTCTAGTCGGATTCCGGCCATCCTCTCTCTCTCTCTCCGCACCCATTAAGGACTGAAATATGATGAAAATGAACTTTAATACCGAAATGCAATTGTTAAAAATGCAAAGGATCGATCACCTTATAGTAAAAAAATATGAGGGGAAAAATTTACTTCACAAGTAAATTTGAACGCACTACCTATGTCACCGTTGTTTTACACTTCAGTACCCTGACTTTCAATTCAATCCTCAACCACAAAAAAACATTCAATTAGGCTCTAAGTTGGGCTTAATTATGTTAAAACAAAGTTCGAGGACCAAATTGAAATTTTTCAAAAATCTCACTATTACAATCCAAAGTGAAATGTGAGATGAAGAACAGTAAAAATATATACAGTAAAATAGCCATGCGTTTTATATTCTAGGTATTATGTACATGCTTGTTTGATTACCACGAGACTTGCATCTCAATGGTGCAATTATATAGGTTTTCTTACGTGATTGACTAATGATCATCGACTTGAAGGTGACATACTTCTTAAAATAATTTTTTCCTCAAGAAGTTGTGTTTTGTGTTTAAAAAATGTAATTTTGTTTTTCTTATAAAAAAATGTAAATATAGATTTGTCTTTTTCATTAAGAAATCAAGTTGAGAATTTTATAATCTTTTAAAAAGTTTTGCTTATGAAAAGTTAAAGCTTTAGTGGTTTTCTTATCAAAGAATAAAACCATAGCTGGTATAATTAAACCATGGATGTTATTAATGCAAATTCTCAAATCATTGATCGCCTCACTCCATTAAACTACCCTCAATGGTGTGCTCAATTTGACGCCATTCTTATTAGGTATGATCTTCATTGAGATGTTCATGGCATTCTTCCCTACCCATCTCATTATTAAAAAATTGGCAAATATCAGTGAATTTTTTCTGTTGGTATTTTGTAGTGATATTTACAGATTGAATTTTTCCATTACTAACTCCATCAGTAAACACTGATGGAAAAATATCATCGGTATATACCGAGAGAATTACAATCGGAATAGAAGGAATAAAAAACCCAAACAATGTGACGGCGTGTAAGTTTTTACAGACGTAGTTACCGACAGAATTACCTGACGTTCCAAAACAACATCACCCCCCCTCAATCTCAACACAACTCAACCTCTCACACCTTTTCCAGTCAAAACAACACCCTGTTTGTCAGCATCCGCATTCTAATTGAAATTTTATTGAGGATTCTCCACCTTAAGTAAGCAAATCTACCATTTTTTAATTTGAACTCAATCTTAAAATGTTAATTTTTTTTGCATATTTTTGTAGTATATGTATTTTGTTTAGATGTTTACTTGTTTTATTGTTTTTTATCTAACAAACCTGTTGTATGGATTTATGATTTATACATGTTTTGCTTGTTTTATATTTTATAAAATTGTATTTGTTTGTAAATTGTTGAAACTTATGTCGAATTACCGACTTAGGTGTTTTGTGATGAAATAAATAATGGCTTGTTTAACGGGTTCATTTTATATTTTGTTGATTTTATTTTCGAGTTGTAATTTCTGTAAATGTGTGTTGTTACCCATTTTTGGGTTCCACAAAAAAATGAAAAAAATATAAAAAATACATATCAAAAAAATATATTCGGAAGGAATAAAAAAAAATAGGAGTGAGAAAAGGATGCTGGAACGCCCATAAAATGGCTAGGAATTGGTTGAGGAGGTTCAGAAATACAAGAATTGAAATTTGACATTATATTTTTTTACTGATGAGAGCCCTGTTGATAAAGAAAATTCAAGTTGAGGAAGAAAAGTTTAAAATCAGATGTTTATGGACTCAATTAAATTTTATCTAAGGTTTAATTTAATTATGGAGGGTTGGATTGTAAGAAAAATTGATTTTTAAGTCAATTTAGGCTTTTATTTGAAGAAATTAAAGTTATGGAGTCCAATTATTATTTTGAAGAGTTGATTTGGTCAAATCAAGGGCTTAATTGCATAATTATTAAAGTTTGATGGCCAACTAGAGACTTGATTGAAACAATCCGAAACCAAGGACCAAACTGGAAAAAAGGCATTAAAATCAAAGGATCCAATTACAAATTATCTAGGGGGCTTGATTACAAAATTGTAAAACATCCAAGGACCAAATCAGAAATAACCATTTTCATAGGAAGACGATGCCATTTCAGAGTAATATTTCATCACCTTTTTTCAAAGCCGTTTCAGCGAACAGTGGAGCCATTTCAGCAACAAAAACAGCAATTGCTTCAGTTATGAGGAATGTTTCACGACTACTATTCCTCTACATGTCGTTACCAAGCTGAAAGTTGCACCACATGACATTCTTTGGCTTATAAAAGCCAGAGAAAGATGATGAAACAGAGATGCAGAAACACTGGAGGGAGAACTAGAGGGGGGGGGAGGCTCACACCTCTGCACAGAGAGGAGAAGAGCCACTGTCGCCCCCCACAGCAACTCCACCGGTCAGCAACCTCCACCGCACCGTCTGAAAGCCACCAGCAGCTCCACCCCTACCAGAGACTAAAAGGAGAAGAACCAAATAGAAGTAGACGAGGAAGGAAACAAAAACAGAGGTTGGCGCCTCTGCACGGGGGAAGAAAAAGAAAAACAGCAGCCCCATCGGGCTTCTCAGCCACCACCACAGCCGGCTGCCGCGATACGAACGCCATCGTGAGCCACAAGCACCGTAAACGACAGCGCCTCCATTCAAGGTAATTCTCTTCCCTTTGTCTTAGTTTCTCACTTCATCTTCTTGCATGCAGAACGTGCACTGTGCACGTTTCTGCAAGCAAGAAGAAATAATTACCCTGTCACTGTGCATGAGCACAGTAACATGTAATTATATTTGGGGATGGCTACTGTGCACGGGCACAGTAACCAGTCCGGGTTGACTCAGCCCAGTCCATGTGGCTGGGCTAAGTCCAGCCCAATATGTGTTAGTTTGCATTTTATTGGGCCGATCTCGACCCAGTTTCTTTTTGGGCCAAGTTTGGCCCATTTAAAAAAAATTTCTTCAAAAAAATTATTTCAAAAAATCTATGATTTTCTGTAAATTTGTTACTGCATTTTGATTAATATCGGTTTGTATTTTTATACTATAAAGATACAAATCCAGTATTAAAATAATTGATTTTCGTCAAGACATAAAAAAAATGTTTTGTTTTCATGCATACGGCCAAGTCTCTCAAAAAAAAAATAAATAAATCATATTGTATTTTCATACAACAAAGAAATTTTTTTTAATATATATATATATATATATATATATATATATATATATATATATATATTTATTAGCATGCATTTTGGCTTTAATAACCAGTTTTTAAAGTCACGAGAACTAGGCCAATATTTCAAAATTTTAAAAAAATTATTTTGTTTTCTTTTAATATCTGGGGTTACGACCTTATACGTAAGACGTATTCCGGATATTAACTTCTTTTGTTGACGTCATAATTACCGGATAAGATAAGGATCTCCTTACGGAGGAGGACTTTTCTTAAACCATACCAACAAATAGAAAACACGACAACACCTTAGATTTTATTAGACAATAAAACAATGCAGCTTATCTTAGGTAGGACGTATTTGGGATGCTAATACCTTTTCTTTAAGCAACCAGTCCCCGTACCCGATCTCTGAGACCAGTTAGGGTTCCTAGTGACCAAAATACTATGTGGCGACTCCCATTCCAATTTTTCCACTCATAAAAGACAAGAATTCCTTGTCTCCCCACATTTGCCAAATAGATAGATAAGATAAGATTTTGAAGGTGGATGTTTTCGCCGCACACGTACGACAATGTGTACAAATTTGTATCTGCGTAGATAATTAATAATGAATTAAGAGAAATATTAAAATAGGTTGAATAATCTTGAGCTAATTTTTTTTTTTGCAAATTTATTTAGTTAATGAAGTTAATTAATACATGTTGTCATCATTATTTGATATAGGTTCGATAGAAGTGATGGATGATTGTTCATGGATGTATCGAGATCCACCCCAAAGATTGCGGAGGATGGATTATTGTAATAGGGTTTAAGGTTTTATTAATTACCTAATATTTAATCTGAGAAATATTAGTGGAGGCAGTATTAGGTGTTCATGTAAAAGGTGTAAAAATAAAAAAGTTTCTTGATTCAAATGTTGTAACGATGCATGTTCTACAAAAAGGGTTCATGAAGGAATATTTTTGTTGTTCTGCACATGTACAACCATTTGTTTCTTACAAGACCATGGTAGATAGGATGGTTGGGTCAACTTCTAGTGCTAACAATATGCATGGAGTTGTAGATGACAATAGTAATCCTTATAGTACTATGGTTATGGATGCGATGAGAATGAATCAGTGTTATGCAGACGTGACAAGATTTTTTGATCTTTTCAAAGATTTTGACGAACCATTATTTGATGGTTGTATAAATCATAGGAAATTATTGCCCGTTACACAGGTATTCACCATCAAGTTGGATTATGGGTTGAGTGAGGCGGGTTATAACAGAATTGTCAAATGAGCGAGAAGCATTTTACCTGAACGACATAAGCTGAAAGATAACTTTTATGTTGTAAAGTCCATGATGAAACCTCTCGATCTAGGATACCAGAAAATTGACATGTGTCCAAACTTCTACATGTTGTATTACATGTAGGTATTCCTGTTATAAACCCAAAAATGGCAGGGGAAAGACCTTTGTCGCACATAAAAAACTTAGATACTTCTTAATCACACTTAAATTGTAGAGGTTATTCATGTAACAAAAGACTGTTGGACATATGGCATGGCACCAATCACATGATGTGATGGATAGATTAATGGTGCACCCTTCTAATGGTGAAGTATGGAAACACTTTAACAATGTGCATTCTCACTTTTCAGCTAAATCAAGAAACGTGCGTCTTGGGTTATGTACAAATGAATTCAATCCATTCGGGTTATTTGTTGCTCCCTATTCTTGTTGGTCAGTTATACTCATGATTTACAACTTGCTATCGGGATGAGTATGAGGCTGGAGTTTATGTTTTTATCTATGGTCATACCCGGTCCTAATAGTATGGGCTAGAATATATATATTTGTCTTTGATCGTTGATTGATGAGTTGACGCAGTTGTGGTCATCTAGGGCTTTGACTTATGATGTATCGATGAAAAAGAATTTTCTCATAAAGGCATCTTTAATGTGGACTATTAATGATTTTCCAACTTATGGAATGATTTCTGGTTGGAGCACGCATGGAAAACTAGCATGTTACTGCATGGAAAATAACAAGGCATTCACACTAATAAATGGCGGTAAAGTATTTTTTTTACTGCCATTGGCGGTTCTTTCTAATGGATCACACGTACAGAAAGAACAAAAAGGACTTCTCTGTTGGTAGAGTTAAAAAAGATGGCACCGTCGCATCTTTTGGGTGAAGAATTGTATGACATGGTGTCAAAGTATGTTGACATTGTGTTTGGTTTCCAATTCGGTAAGCAAAATTTTCCTAGTTTTGGTTTGACCTATAATTGGGTAAAGAGAAGTACTTTTTGAGAGCTTCCTTATTGGAAGACCAATCTCTCCCACCATAATCTTGATGTCATGCATATAGAAAATAACGTGTTTGAGAACATGTTCAACACAGTTATAGATGTGAAAGGAAAGACAAAAGACAAGATCAAGGCTAGAATGAATATAGTTTTGTTTTGTCATAGCAAAAATATGGAGTTGGTTTATGTTGGGTCATGGGTCATAAAGTCCAAAGCAAGCTTGCCTTAGACAAAAATGCACAACTACTTGTCATACCAATGGCTTAAGAGTCTATATTTGTAAACCCCCGGTTATAATTTTTCTAGGTATTTAAAAGATGAGAAATTTAACCAATAGTAAAATAGGTTAAATTAAATTAAAGAAACCTAAATCAAGATAAAAATAGTGAAATTAATGAAATGAAAAGTGAATATAGTACTAAATTATTGAAAAGAAAAACATTTTTGAGGACAAAATAAATACGTAAGATCAAGAGATGTCAATATTCAAATAACAGAAGGTTGGGAGTTTATGTACAAAAGATAAAAAGGGGTGGGGATAAATGTGCAATTAACAAGATGTTAGAACTATAAATATCATTCTATTTTCTCTCTTGGAGGGACTGGCAAAAGTAAGAGAAAGTTTAGAGAGAGATTGGAGAGAAGACATATTGATAGCAGAACATCCAACAGCTATAATTCCACCTTCCATCGTTGGATCAGAACGATATTCGGTTATGTTGTTCTCATCCATGTTGTGTACATTTTCACCGGAGGGATTTTCAATATCAGTCCCCATTTGAGAGATATCGAGGGGGGAAAATATCTGGGAAAATACACTTCTGGACAGTCTTCTTTGCTGTCTATTTCTCCTTCGGCCATCGTTGGATTAGGCTATAATTTGGATATGTTGGTCTTCCTGATTCTGTCTTGATTCTAAACGGTGGAGATCTGAAACAAATATTCAATATAGAAGTTGTGTATCTCGCATAGTAGGTCTGGAAGTTTGAGGTCAATTCGGTTAAACCCATTCGATATAGAAGTTGTGTATCTTGCATAGTAGGTCTGGAAGTTTGAGGTCAGTTCGGTTAAACCCATATTTCTAGAAATTTCACCATGTGATGAAGTTAATATTTGGATATGTTATACTCATAATAATGCATTATAACTTGACAGTATGGATTGTTTGGAATATTATTCGTTTGTTATTTATGGTTGATTGAAACTGTTGTCAAGGATTGTATTTAGAAGAATATTGTTCAAAAAGTTTGTAAAATCGATAAGAATGTTTTATTTTGACGTTAAGAGGGAAGATTGAAATAAATAAGATAAATTAGCTCTTATAAAGATATTTTTTTGACACTCTTAAACGATATGTGATATGGCCAGGGGTTGAGATAAAAAAGAGAAAGTTAAATTGTGTATAAATGAAAAGGTTGATGAATCTGGACATATTCGTCTCCTGACTTTTGGAGAGAATTCGAGTAGGAGGATGAGAGAATTAGGATCAAGTTTCTTCATAGTAATTGTAGTTTTGGATATTAGCTAACTAAGAAAAATTGGTCTTGCTCAATATGGAATTGTAGAACCCCAGCTATGGGTCATCAACCGAGATTGGGTCCTGACAGACCCTGTAGGGTAGTGTTTGTTGATGAGCAATTTTGACTATCTTAGAGGCAGAACTGGGTTCTCCTTCCTTCAGAGAACTTGTAGTCTCGTGTATTAGCTTTCCAACGAGATTAATCATGCTTGAAACAGAGTTCTATAACTTTAAATATAGTTAAAAATCTGATGAGTGTTCAGACAATAACAGTTGGACAGTAACAGTTCAATATGTAAATAGTAATAGTTCAAAGTTAAACGGTAACAGTTGGACAGTAACAGTTCAATGTGTAGATAGTAACAGTTCAAATGTCTAGACAGTAACAGTTTAATGTTAGATAGTAACAGTTCAAATGTCTAGACAGTAACAGTTCAATGTGTAGACAGTAACAGTTCAAAGTTAGACAGTAACAGTTGGATAGTAACAATTCAATGTGTAGACAGTAACAGTTCAAATGTCTAGATAGTAACAGTTCAAAGTTAGACAGTAACACTTGGATAGTAACAGTTCAATGTGTAGACAGTAATAGTTCAATGTGTAGACAGTAACAGTTCAATGTGTAGACTGTAAGAGTTTAAATGTCTAGACAGTAACAGTTCAAAGTTAGACAGTAACAGTTGGACAGTAACAGTTCAATGTGTAGACAGTAACAGTTCAAATGTCTAGACAGTAATAGTTCAAAGTTAGACAGTAACAGTTGGACAGTAACAGTTGGATAGTAACAGTTGGAAATTGGACAGTAACAGTTCAAAGTTAGACAATAACAGTAGACTTTCACGTGAATACTATATAAAAGAATTGAGTTATACAAACACTTAATGGGTGTAATGAGAAAAATATAAAATATAAAATATAAAGAAAGAAATGATTGAAAGAAAGATTTATTAGCTATTGATATAATTATTATAAAACATATCCTTGAATGAGAAAAATTTATAAGATGAGTCTGTGACTGTAGGAAGGACCACCGGTGTGGTGCAACAACAGCAATAGGGGAGCACGAGTAGAGCTTCTACTGCAGGTAGGTGACTTTCACCTTCCTTTTAAATAATGTTGAATAATAAAAATGCTTTATCATGAATGTTACTATATTGTGTTAATTCAAATACCAGACTGTCAAATGCTTAAATGTAAACAATTGATCAGCTTCGACTAATGGCATCCGAATGGATGACTGGGAAAAACGAATGAATAGCTTCGGCTAATGGCATCCGCAGGGATGACCGGGACAAACGAATGATTAGTTTCGGCTAATGGCATTCGAAGGGATGGCCGGGACAAACGAAAGATTAGCTTCGGCTAATGGCACCTGAAGGGATGGCCGGGACAAACGAATGAGTAGCTTTGGCTAATTGCACCTGAAAGGATGGCTGGGACAAATGAATGATTAGCTTTAGCTAATTGCATCCGAAGGGATGACTGGGAAAAACAATTGATTAGTTTTGGCTAATGGCATCCGAATGGATGACCGGGACAAATGAATGATTAGTTTTGGTTAATGGCATCCGAATGGACGACCGAGACAAATGGTTGATTGGCTTTAGCTGATGGCATTCGAAGGGGATGGCCGGGGGTGAGTGAACAATTAACCTCGATAAATGATGTCTTAAAAGAATGGATGGATTTAAGATAATGGTTGATTGTAAGAATTGGTGCATATATATATATACTGCAAGTTGTGTATACCAAGAACATGAAGGAACTACAAATGTCACGCTTCAAAGATGAGATAATGTTAATGCTTCATTAAACTGCTAGACTGTTTTCTTATTTTTATTATTATTAAGTAATTGCATTCTTGTAAATGTTTTGTACTGCAGTAGGGACGTCATACCAACAAGGTGCCTAGGAAACCCAATACACGGGAACCTACTTTTGCAAGGAATCATGTAGTTGCATTCTAAATCATGATGTATTTTATATGAATCAATGTACTGAATGTACGTATAACTATTATTAGATCCTTTTAGATTAAATTCATGATGACTATTTGTAGGATAGAATACAAACTCATGTCTATGCATGTATATTTTAAATGCGAACTTCTAATCATACAAACATAATAGTATGAGTTTATGTAAGATTCATTTTTAACTTAAATGCTGATTGTTGTTGATGTATGGATTGTATATTAATGATGTGAAGGGAACATGCACTACAAGATTTCACAGTTTTACCGACGAAAACATTCCGTCTGTGTGTGATTAGAAGTTTGTCGGTGATTTTTTTACCGACGTCATCACCGACGGATTACGTTCGTCGGCTTTACCTTCATCGGTTATTCCCCATTCCGTCGCTATATCGGTCGGAAAAACAAAAAAACCATTTGCCGATGGTTTTACTGACGGAATTTGCGCGCAAAAAAAAAAAGATTCCCGCTTGAAATATACCGATGGATTTTTATTCCGTCGGTATATTGTGATTGACCGACGGACAATAACCGTCGGTAAATCTGTCGGTGAGTGTATGAAATACCGACAGCATATGTTCGTCTGTACATTCATCGGTAATTGCGGAAGCTACTGTTACATGCCGACGGATTAATTCCGTTGGTAAGTCTGTCGGTGAGTGTTTAAAATACCGACCGAATTCATCCGTCGGTAAAATCCTTGGTAATAGTTTTTTTCTTAATTTGTTTTTAAAAATTATTTAGGATATATAATATAAAACTATATAAATTAATTGTAATACAAACCAATTATGCAAATAAAATTTATATTAAACATAAAAAAAAACAAAGTTAAATAATATTCATTACAAACTGAA
>Ga0325410_1002551_pt1 | contig 20474 bp, 14 predicted proteins | sample PopdelMetagenome_16_FD_206182 | JGI IMG/M metagenome (GOLD analysis project Ga0325410, IMG submission 206182) | Populus deltoides microbial communities from Bellville, Georgia, United States - Xylem-PdIQD-R3 | ecosystem: Host-associated > Plants > Phyllosphere > Stem > Wood/Secondary xylem... | reverse complement strand
AAAGTCAAAAGTCAAAAGTCAAATTAAAAATTTATAAAAAACTAATTATTTTAATCCATAATAATTTATAAAAAAATATCCACGTACAATAGAATCATCGCACGTCTTAATTTTATTTAATTTATAAATCAAAAGACATATGCTGTGCTTTTTTTGCGCACCACAAACCTTTTTTTTAGATCTCGTAGTCAGGAACAAATGTACAAGAATTTTAATTGTTAAAGAGGGGCGTGTTCTAGCCGATCAAATGATTCAATTGAGTCTCCGAAAAATCGGCCGATTCTATTTAGTTATTTCGAGTGCTTTCTTCTTCCTCGTTTGTTTATCTGGCTGGCTGGGTCTTTTGGAAAAAACCAAATTAATTTACCAAGCTGGCTAACCGGTTTTTGGATTGACCTAACTTGGTTAGGTTAAGAGAAAATGCTAGTTGTTTTTTTAAAAAATAAATTTTTTATTAATTTTATTTTATATTTTGAATCATTTAGATGTGTTAATTTTAAAAATAATTTTTTAAAAAATAAAAAATATTATTTTAATGTATTTTAATATGAAAAACACTTTAAAAAAATAACCATTCTCTCAAACATGCACTAAAAAGTTGTTTGGTTATTTAAAATATTTTTAAAATTTTAAAATATTTTTTATTTTTAAATTATTTTAATATAACAATATACAAAATAATTTTTTAAAAATAAAAAAATACTATTTTAATTAAAAAAATATTTTAAAAAATAAACACTACTCCACCACCCTGAATTAACTAGAAGAGAAGTTTAAAAATTGAAGGTTTGACCAACCGTGCCTAAAATTCTTATGAGGGAGGGAGGGAGTTTTAACATCAGCGTCCGTGGCAGAGGAGGAAAAAAAGAGATCGGAGATTGGAGACAGAAAGCAGTGAAGTCTTGTTTAACATTTTTATACAGCAGCAGTGATAGTGAATAATATTGAAGATGAGCAAAGGGAAGGAAGTGGTGATATCAACAAGCCCTCATTACAGCAATCACAACAGTGGCGTAGAAGATGATGAAGAAGAAGACGGCTTCGATCACTCCGGAAACAACAAACGATTCTCCTCTTTCCCAAGTTTCTCTTCCCGAAATGCTTCCTCTAAATATGACTTTGTCAAGGTCAGCCCCCCTTTGTTCTTGCTCCTGAAAACCAAAATAAAACACACACCACCCCTTATTTAATTCAATCTGATTCAATTGATTGTTTTTTTATCCTGTTTGGTATATATAAATAAATAAATACAGGTGAGGGTGTGGTTAGGTGATAACGCTGATCACTACTATGTTTTATCCAGATTCTTGCTCAGCAGAATGTTGACTGTCACCAAGGTCTCCAACTATTTATTTCTCTGTCAATTTTATTAAAATTCTTTTTTCCTGGAATTACCTATATATATGTAGTGCGGATGATGAACAGTTGGTTGGGTTTTTCTCTCCGAATATTACATTTGAATTGTGGGTTTTGAGAAGATGATCGTGACTAAGGTTTTGGGTTTGTTTTATTCTGTGTGTGGGTGATTTCAGATACCGAATCATGTAGCTATTAAAATTGCTCTTGAGCTCAAGAAGCTGCTCATTGATAACAGCCTTCTCGACGTGTAATGACAATCTTCCCCTTTTTTTTTTTTATCCTTTTATGCAGTAGTCGGGTAAAGTCTAAAATGTACCCCATGGCTATATTTGAAGGTTTTTCACTGATCATTGTTTTTTTGCTTTTTCCTTGTTTTTCAACTAATGGGCAACCTCTTGTATTATTTTGGCAGATCTCAGTCTGATTTGGAAGCTAATCTATTCAAGGTATGTGACCTTTCCTTGTTTTATTTTCAATTCTTAGGTGGCTATGGATAGCAAGTGGCATAATCTGCTGTATAAGAGGAGTTTAGCATGCCATTTTCTTTCTATGGCCGTAATGGAGGGACTACATTGAGCACTAGAATACTTTTGAGACTTTTCTGAATATTGGATTTAGTTTCATACGCCCTCCTCCCTCCTCATACATGGGAGTCTATTTGCAGCTTATGGAGCGGCGGGGGTATGGAGAAGAGTACATAAATCGTTACAAGATGATGACAAGGTAATTTAGAGCTCTATCCACAGTATCCGCGCCCAGAAGTTTTATTGCCTTATTAGCACTTTCTTCATATTAAATGACAAAGATGAAAGGTTTTTGCTGATTTTATGTTGAAAAAGAAAAAAATGATTTTTTTCCTGGTCATATGCTTTTAGATTTCATCATCAAAGAGTGCCCTTGGTGATCCTTGTTTGTGGAACTGCCTGTGTTGGGAAGTCTACCATAGCTACCCAACTCGCACAACGGCTGAATTTGCCTAATGTCTTACAGGTGCTGCCTTCCACCTAGCCATGAAGCATCTCGCCTTCCTTATTGTCTTTTCATGTATCAATTCATTTGGGTTCAATACTGATGCCTTTGAAACATATGGGTTTTTTTTTTAAAATTTTTAATGTCGCAGACAGATATGGTGTATGAATTACTGCGAACGTCAACTGAGTATGTTTATTCCCTCTCTATTTTTAGTTCCATGGTTTCTATTTCTGATGTTAGAAGAATTTCTATCTAGAGGAATTAAGAATATCAGCAGCATACTGAGCCATCCAAAAAAGGAGCATGGAAAGTTATAACAAGGAAGATTCCTTATTACAAACATAGACATTGTTGACTGGAATAAGGACTCAGAAACCATATATAACTAGGTTTCAATTTTGTTGACACTATATTGTTGTCTCCAGTACATGATATTGTATCCTATGATGAAGATTATTGGTCATGCTAGCTAGCTCTTATTCTTTTTATTCTCTGGACAGTACAAAATCGCTTATTCTTTTTATTCCGTGGACAGTACAAGATCACTTATTCCCTTTCTTTATCTGAGTCAGTGCACCATTGGCTTCTACTCCTGTATGGGCACGAGAATTCAGCTCTTCTGAGGAGTTAATCACTGAATTTTGTAGAGAATGCAGAATTGTTCGTAAAGGTAGTCTGTCAATTTTGCCATCGCGCTTCTTTGATCTCCTTTCTTATTTGAATAATTCTCTTTTCCCTCTCCAACTTGTTTCATGTTCATGGTGGTTGTAATTTTTTTTCTTGGATTTCGAAGGTGTTCTTTGTTCCCCTGGAAATTGTTTTAATTTTGCTAGATGTTCTGCAAGTGCGTAGGTTTTTGATTTGTTAATTTAATGCTTGCTTCAAAGGTTTGGCTGGTGATTTGAAGAAAGCAATGAAAGATGGAAAGCCAATAATAATTGAGGTATGTCTAATTTTCTGTTTTTATGTTGGTTGTAGATTAGACTGTTCCATCCAAACTTCCAGTCAACACCTATTTCTTTGTTGATCACTCTGCTGTATAATATCCACCATCTACAATTATGCTGTCATTCATTCTGCTAAAGATTCTAACAAACCATACATTAAATGGTCTTATGTTGTGATACCATGGAAAGTATGGTACCATTGCAATGATTTGAGTCTTCAGATAAAACAAAACTGTAAAATTGTTTGTTTAGTCTCCTTAGGCTTGTTGTACATTCCTTTTGGGGCTTTTGAAGGGGCCTTACTTATTTGACTTTAGTTGGCACAGGAGGGCTAATTTGTTTCGATTTTGTATCATTTGCACTTTCTCTTAAGGGTGATTTCGTATCCTGCTTCCATAATCTTGTAGTCTCTTTTCAATAATATTTTCTTACTTTATCAAAGAAAGAAGATGATTGGGAACTAATTGATGTTGAAAAGATGAGAAATTATGCCTTCTGTTATTCCCTATGGGAGTCAGAGAAAAAAAGTGTAGTTCTGACCAGCTATTGATGCTGCCGCCTAAGTTGAGGTAGTGCAAGAGAGGATTTGTGTTCAGATCTGGTGCAATTAGGTTGTGACTAAAACAAAAAAACTGAAATGACTGTTAAACTGGCTTGTTAATACACAAACCTTTTTTTTTTGGTGGAAACATTTTGTTAAATTTTGAGATGCTTGTTATCAGATTGATAGGCATGGTAATGTTTCCAAGCACTCCTATCTGATCTGCAGTTGTTTCTGACAAATAATGACAGGGGATACATTTGGATCCAAGCATATACTTGATGGATGAAGAAAATAAATTACCAGCTAAAATGCCAGAAAAATCTGAGATGAACCCTGTTTCAGTGACTCCAGATGACGATCCTGCAAGACAGATGGAAAATAATTCCACAAGTGTTAGTAGAAATCATACTGAAAATATCAACTGCACTCCTGGGGATTTGGCCTCAGAGGAAGGGAAATCTGTTAACCAGGTGAATAAAGTTGTGGATTCTCAGGGATCTAGAGATAAAGCTGGAAGCATTGTTGACAATAAAGGTAATTCTCAATCTGGGTTTTGATAACAAGCCCAGTATTCTATTAGTCTCTTCTAACTTATAATTTTCCTTGATGACAAGTTCTAACTTGTAATTTTGCTTGATGATGAATGCATGCATGGGTGACTTAAGGGTGACAGTTTCCATTCCTGGATTTTTTGTTCATGCAGGCGAAACTGTTAAAGGTCTTGAGGGAGATAGAAAGACTTCTGTTAGCTTAAAATCTGGTCCTGAACCAATAATTATACCAATAGTTCTGAAGATGGCTGAATTCGACCATAAGGTTTGTGCTTCTATTCTTGATGTGTCAAAAATTTCTTCATATTCTTGATTTAAATGGATGGTACTTGTTCCTATATCAGAATTATATAGTTCCACTTCCCTTCCCTCATTATTTATCAAATGGATGGTACATTGTTCCTATATTGGAATTATATCTGTCCCACTTCCCTCCCACATTATTTTTCACTTTCTCAAGGTTGCATATTTAATATTGTATCCTTATTATTTGTCTTGTCTATCAATCTTTTCTTCTCGTGTGCAGGCATTACTTGAGGAGTGGATCTCAACTCGTTCATTTAGTGATAAATGCCCTGTTGAGGTACCAAAGGCTGCTGAGTTCTTATTGTCATTTGCCAATGTCAAACTTAGGCAATTCACCAAGTTTTAGTAAGTTAAAAGGGTTAAATATTAGCAAACAATCAATGAGACAATCCATGGTTAAACTCGGGTTTCCAAATAGGAGGCCTCACATTGTCAGGTACATACATATCTGGGGATGGATGGGAGGGAATTTAGGGGATGTGAGAGGCTATCTCATTGTTAGCCAATACCTTAACAGATCTGGTTGAAAATGTGGTTAATTAGTGCAAGTAGTAGAAGTAACATGGTTTTTCATTCAAGTGCAAAAACAAAAATAGAAGCACAAGTCAATTGATGGTCAATGACACTGGTGAAGCACTTCCAAGTTTTTGAAATTCAAAGATAGAAGGCATTTGAAAATTCTAGCATAATGGTTAGCATGATGAAAACAATGAATGGCAATAAGATCAAGCATCGATGGAAAATGCAGCAACTCCTGGACATATTCGTGTGCAGTGAAGTGGATCAACAATAGAAAATTGCGAAAGCAACCAAGATGTTGCCAAGTTCAAATAATTCTGGACTGGATTAAGATGACAGATAATAGCTTCTCGTTTTCCCTCTTAACACTTTTGTTTTGCTTAATACATGGAAGCTGGCTGGACATGTACCTCCTTATTCACTTCAATAAATAAAAGTCTACCTTAGTATTATCTCACTAAAAAGCTTCTAGTTTCAACACTTTGCTTGCTAACGAAAAAAATATAGAATATAAAATTTATTCAGTTTTTTCTTAGCAAAATATAAATTTTAATACATTGGTTATATAGGTATTCCTATAAATTATTTTACCATTGTGCAGTTGCCTGGTAAAAAGCATATTGTAGTAGTATCGAAGAGAAACATTTATGCCCCTTTGTTCAGGTCAAAAGTGAGGCAAGATTTTCTAGAAAGAATTTTCTGATTGATTTTCTTTCATTCCATATCCTTGTGTTGATTCTTCACCGATTTCACAAATGTTCATCTTATTGTTTTGTTTTTCATTATTTCCAATAAATAATTTGTTGTTGAACTTTATTCAGAGTATTACATATACATGTTTTATGTTTTCAGGAAAAAGATAGGTTAATTACCAATTTGAAAATCATTCAGGACTACCTTTGCTCTTTCAAGTCACAGGTTTGCTTCTCCACATGTGTTTGTTGGTTAACAGCATGCAATAGAGTTTTGTGGCTTTGCTTCTTTATTAATAATTTTGAAATAACTGATTCTAAATTTAGTAATATTGTGCTCAAAAGTTGGATTATGATGTTGATAGAGAACAAGTTTTGCTTTGATGTCTTGTTTTTAGATTTATTGTATTTGACGACATGGCCAAGTAGCTAATTTGGACAATAAAGTCAATGAAATCAGGTACATATTTTGTGAAATTGCACAACGAAAATTATTGACGAAAAATTGGGGGAACTGTTATTCATGATATCATATGCTTGGGCCATAGCAATATACAAATTCCAAGAATCATTGTCATGCTTGGGCACTAGATTTTGATTTGGGCTGGAGAGCATTATGGTTGATTTAAATTGAAGTGAAGTGTCATATGAACAGGGCTGGGTGATCTATTTCAATTACTCAATATATGACTCCTTCTTTTCTGTTTGAAAGATAAGTGTTTTGGTTTGTCCAAATCTATGATTTAGTCCAAATATGCTCTTACTTGTAAGGTTACTTGAGCTTCAAAGGAAAGAAATGAAGAAAACAACTAACATCTCACAGAAAGAATAGGGTGGTGACTGTATAATTTTATTCCTAGTGTTATTTGTTTCTGAATGTCATTCTACCAGCTGACTGAGATCGACTTCTCTAAACTTTAACTACGTGTTTGAAAGTTTTATAAGTACCATTTTCCCACCCTTTCTTTTCCTCCTAAAATACATCAAGTTTTTCTTGGAACAGGGTCTGACTGTTGCCAATATATCAGCCACAACATTCCCTCAAACACTGGATTGGCTGCATGGCTATCTTCTTCAGGTAAAGTTTTCTAATCAGCTTTGTGTATCTGAAATGCGTTGACCACCAAACATGTTGTTCACCTGGAAAATTGGATGCCTTGGTGATCAGCTGCCTGTTCCGAGATTATATTGCTGTTGCCCTCCCACGTCGGCAAGGAATTTGAAAAGCTGCTGTCCTTGAGTGTGAGGCAGCTGATTTACTGCTTCATTATCTTCTGAATAGTTCTCATCTTCTTCATCTTGTACATTTCATTCTTTCTATTCGTATTTTTTCCTTTCTTAGTTCTCCAATGACGTGGTAGCATTTCACCAAAGATTATGGTTAGGCTTGACAAAAATTAGGAAGTATTTGTCTTTGATTGATTTACTCATCCATTTCTTTCCAGTACTGTGGACTGTAGAAATAGCATTCAAGCATCAGGTGTCACCAGTTTTGCTGACTTGTTTTTGTTTCCTTGAACATTAGAAAATGATCCCTCAACATATTAGCAGTTGATTTTCTTCTAGTTTCTCCTTGACCAGCTTATCTTGTTTTTCTAAATCTCTCCTTGCTAATTGTTTTCACTATCCAGAGTATTGAGCATGGCATTCCATCGGTGTCCAGTGAAAATGATAGACATCAAGCTCAAAATTAGATTACCTGCAGATGTTAGCTTGAGCAGGACAGGTATGAATCGGACCTTGCATGCAGGTATAAAATGCAATGCACTTTCAAATGCATTTAATTGATTTTGAATGGAAAGCAGTGTCCTACTAGAAAAAGAAAGACTAATCTTTCTTGTCTCATGAAAAATGAATAATAATAATAAAAAAAATAACATGTAAAATCTGCCCGTGTCTTTGTTTGTATCTGCGGGGTGCCTATTTGTTATTGTCACGCTTTAAATGGCTTTTCAGAATTCAGTTGCATGCTTTTGTCAATGTGGCAAAAGCGCATGAACTTCTATGCTGACTTCACTTCTGATTTTTGTTGTCCATACGAGTGGTTTTTGGTTTTGTGCACGTAACTTGACTAGCTCTTGTGTGGACGACTTTTACCTGCGCGCATTGAACAGTCCTGTCTTCTTGTACAGAGCATACTTAACTGCCATGACACTTGATGCAGAATTTTGATGGAAAACCTACCAGGCAATGGGAAGCTACTATCAGGCAATGAAAGAGTTTCCTCAGCTTCTTGTGATGGCAGCACTTGCAAGTTCTTGTAATTTGGCCGCCCCATATGATGGACCAAACTTCAAACATTGCCCACCAAATTCGGTTAAGATAATTTGTTGTATCAAAGACATTTTTATCACTCGGGTTCTCACAACTAGAGATAGATATGCCATGTTCACTGCGCTTATTAATGTTATAGTTAAAATTTCAGTACTAACATGTTTGTGATTTTGAAATGCCCTCTGTAGTTAATTTCCTTTTCTTTTCATTTTTTGGGACCTATTTTCTCATTCAGAGAATGACAGAAAGTAAGTTCTAGTCACAGAGCTAGTACGAAGAGGAACACGAAGCCACAAATCTCTAGGTTTCATTTGCAAGAGCCAAAGCCACCTCTTTGATCCCAGTAGTGTACAAGACAGCCAGAGCCAGGTTGCAATACGTGCTTTTAACATAGAACTCGGCAATCCATTCCTTACTCTTTATAGCTCAGTCACAATATTAATTTAAAAAGCACCATATAGAAAATAAATAATAATAATAAAAAAAAACCATTTCGCCCTTGTTTAAGCTAACTGTCAAGATAACCAAGACTGTTGATACACAAATCATTATATCAGCAGCAGGAAAGATCAGATTCAGCAACTATTTCAAGGCCTTCCGATGCAGAAAGCCACAAGCACAATAGCAAAATTACTAGAAGAGGAACATCTTCTAGTCGCATTGCTAGCGAGATCAAGAGCTGAAAACACAACTCATTGTTCAACAACAACAAAGAAAGTTCCCTGAAATCTTACAGAGTTGCAGTGATTTTTTTTTGTTAGTACCTTAGTGGACTAGTTGTGCGTGCAATGGGAAATTTGAGGCCCGCAGCTATTCAATCTAGGTCCTCTAGAAAAGCTAGGTTGGAAAATCATATTCAAGCTCAAACACTTCCATTAATACTGCTAAAAACAAAATTGTTCTGAGATACAACTCAAATAGAATTGCATATTTATATATAAAAAAAAAAACTGAACAGCATGCATTTTACCTAAAAATCATCAACCTAAGAACTAACTCCTGCAATTGTTATAAGAATCATCTCAATTCTCTAAGATGTCATAACTCCACAACCTGACGTTGTCTAGAAGAATCTCCAATATCAACATGCTGTCTTTCTGTGATTCCTTATTCAAATTGTCGAGTATTGGGATAGCCTCATCATAAGCATTCTTAGCATGAAAGAAAGCCTTCTCAGGAAACTTCATGATATCATACAATAACACTGAGAAATTCAAAGCCAAACTCAATCGAACTAAATTTGTAGGAGCCAACTTGGATGCAGCTTTAATGCCTATATCATATGCTTTCATTGACTCTGAAGCAGCCTTCTCCATCTCGATGCCAACCTTGAATTCTGCTAGATACCTGTAATAATCTCCCTTCATCCTATGATAGAAGACACAGGATTCACACTGGGAAGTTGAAGGAAGTAGATGATCATCAATCAATTGTATGATATCGTTGCATATACTTGTGAGTTCGGACTCAACCTTCTGTCTATACTCCTCGATCCTCTTCGCATCAACTTCGTTCCCTTTGACTCGTTCCTTTTCCTCTATGGATGACAGCATTCTCCATGATTCTCTTCTTGCGCCCATTACATTCTTGCATCCAATACGTAGCAAATTCCGCTCCTCGGTTGTCAACTCAACGTCAAGCTTTGCAATATACTTCATGTGATCCAACATCTCACTGTAGCGTTTCGCCTGTTCAGCAAGTTTGGCAGAATACACTGAATTTTGACGTACTTCCATGGCTGATAAGACTTAATTGATTGATCTCTTTTGAGCAAGATAATGTAAAACTGACTGAATAACGAAGAAAAAATCAAACAGAAAACTGAAAAGAGCACTACCAGAAAATTTTCAAATAGCAACCGTCAGATATCTCAAATGTTGAAGTAGCTAGGGTTTTATATGTATATGTATTGGCACGTCAGAAAAACTTAAACCGAACAAGATTAGAAAAAAAGAAAACCCTAAAATTATTGATATTTTGCTAGGTGTGATCGTCAAGTCTTCTTCTTAGAAAAGGATTGCTTGCTTTCAATTTGGGGTCGACTTCGGATCAAGAAAAAACTCTTATTTTAATTCTTTCTTGAAAATGCAAAAGAGTATTAATTTATTTTTTTTCTTAGAAACATTAATTTTAAATAAATCACAAACAACTCAATATTTTTAAACCACACATCCGAGAATTAATTAAATTATAAATTTAATTGTTCCAGTGATTCTTTATTTAGTTTTTACTAATTTTAAAAGCCGTGAAAGAGTTATTAATGATACTTAGATAAGTATTGAGATATTTAATACCACATTTCTTTTGGATATATGCATATATATTTTATCTTAGATGTTAATATTTTCTCATTAATAACAAACAATTTTTTTTAATATACATCATACAAATACATTTTATTTATATCAAATAAAAAAATATAAATTACAATAATCTCTTTGAAACATTATAAGATACAAAATAAAAAAATAACTACTATTTAAAAAAATAAACAAAACAATTTAAAAAAAATATGAGAGAGGGCAATAATTTAAATTGAAATAAAAAAAAGAAGGTAAACTAAAAAATACATAAGGTATTAATTACAAGTTTTGCAAAAAATAATAATAAAATGTTAGGAAATGGCCCGCTTACCTAGCCAATTATTCAAGCCTAAGCTCAATTAGACCTGAAAAACTAGACCCCCACAAATGGGCTTATATGTTTTTTTCATGCATGTCCTCGAACCTCATTTAATTTTTTTTTTTTGGCAAGGTGAAGGTGAAAAACCACCATCAATATTGAACTTTTTCTGTCAAATAAAATCCTTTTAAACTTGGTCATTTTTGTTCCTTGGAAGATAAAAAGCATAGCAGGAAAAGGCAAAGTAAGCCTACAAAAATAGCAGCAGCTCCGGCAGGGGAAGTTCAGCAGCATAAGCCCCTGTCAGCTGACAGAAATTGCTTGCAGCTTCCTTTGGGTGAGAAAGCAACAGAGTAAGATGTGTTAGGAAAGCAAGGAAACAGCAGCAGGTGAGTAACAACATAGGCAGTAGAGAGTCCTTAATGCAAGAGGTTCTGATTGATCAACAACAGATTTATTATATTAGGAACACGTGAAAGCCTAGCATGTATATTTTTGAACTGGATGGATAGGTCCAAAACTAAGAAGAGGCTTGGTGTTGCCAAATAATTTGAATGAAGAAAACTTGCATAACTTTTGATCCCACCTCAAATTTTCTACGAAATTCCACATGGACAATAAGACCTTCAAATTAGTTTCATGTTGATGTAAGGATTGATCCCCTTTACTGCTATATTGTTACAGATTATTGGATTTATCATTGGTATCATCCCTCCCATAAGTAATTCATTGGTGATTGGCCCCCTTTTCATGCGGTTGAAGACTCTGCAATGCATACTTGCTCGGGTCAGTATCCTATTTTTGATGATATGAAGATTCTGAATCAACCAAAAATGTTACTAGTTTCACTATCAGCTATCTAACAAGTTTCCCTGGTATTCCTTTCATGTTTGCAGGGAGTCAGCCATTCCAACTGTCACTTCGATTTTAGGAGCAAATCTTCTGGAGGGTATGCTTAACCATTTTGAATGTTGTCAAGCGCCTTCTCATTCACTCGTAGAATTGTTGGAAACATGGAAATAATGATCACCGTTGATGCTCATAGGTTTGAAAGGGTCAAAGGTGCCACTCATGGTGCTTGTTGGAATAGTGGCAGTCCGGTATATTATTATGGCGATTTTGAGAGCACTTATCATTAAATATGCAGTCCGTTTTGGCTTGTTGCACTCTGATCCACTGTATAAGTTTGTTCTTCTGCTTCAATTCGCACTTCCTCCAGCAATCGGCATCTGTCTGTTATTTATCATTGGTGAATTAAGATCCAGGTAAAGCTCAGCCATATTCATGTGTTTGGCTACAGGTTGAATTTGTTTTTCATTTGTTGTTTTGGCCATAATTTGGTAGGTATAATGACCCAGTTGTTTGGAGCTGGCAAAAGCGTGATGATGATCACTCCCCTGAAGTTAAAATGTAATAATGTAACAGAACCTTCTCCTCTGTATGCTGTTTGGTCAAGAACTGTTTCTGTTCCTACAACTGGCTCACAACCATAAATCTTTGCTGTGTAAGAAATCTCAGAATGCCTTCAAGGCTTTAACCCATCTGCAATGCCACAGAAAAAAAAAAAAAGTTAACATTTCAAGCAAAAATATGGTAACAAGTAAAAACTAATTTTAGGTGTTCGCATGGATTGATAAAAGAAGAAGAAGAAGATGTTATAGAAGCAAAATGGGCATTTCTCTAATTACTCAAAAGCTAAGGGGAGGTTTTCAGCCAGGGGAAGCTGTGGGTGTCCACTTCCAAAGAATTCACAAAGGCCATTAGTCACCATGATTAATTAATGATGGTTGGAATGTGTTTTTCTCATTTGTTTTTTAATAATTGACTATATTGTAGAAAACTGACCAACATAATTTATTTTCCGGTAAAAAAAAAACATAAATTTTAGATGAAGGAAAATATTTTTCAGTTTAAAAGATTGAAAAATACTTCTCAATTCATGAAGCACCAAAAAAATAAGGTGGTTATATAATACTTTATTATTCTTTATATATATATAATATTCATTTTTTTCTTTATATATATGAAATTAAATAATATTATTAGAAAATAATAAATTAATAATATATTTATATATGAAATAATATAATAGGATATATTATCATATAATGTAAAAGTATATTAATTTAATATATTAGTTCATATAGTACTTTAATTTAGATAATATTGTTAATTAAGAAATACATTCGAATACAAAATATGTTATATTATACAATAATCATCCATTTTAAATCATATAAAATCATGTTATAAAATTAGAATGCCATAGAAAAAAATTATTTTTAATGTTCTTCAAACACCAAATTAAAAATAGTTATATGCCTATAATATTATATTTAAAATATTATATTATATGTTTGGTTACATTTTATAAAATAAACTAAATATAAATATATGATATAATAATTCTTTTTTTTTCTCACTATTATACTTTTATATCTTATTTTTTTATTATAAAGGGTCAAATAGTTATATTTAATGTTCTTAGATAAACTTAAAAAAGTAAAATATTAATGAGTGTTTTTTTAATTTATTTTCAATGACATAGTGAAATTCTATCTCAACTTATTTTTCATGATATTATCAAATATAAAAAAATTTATTTTCCAATAAATATACCAGTAACAAGATCAACAATATAGCTGCTGGACAAGAAAACAGTTTATTTTGGTAAAAAAAACCAAAAATACCTTATTTGGAAAACCAAGGCCAACTAAAAACATGGGTGTAACTAAAAGTTTAGGGGTGTGGTTATGGTTATTTTTCAAAGTGTTTTTTATTTTAAAATATATTAAAATAATTTTTTTTATTTTTAAAAAATTATTTTTGATATCAATGCATCAAAATAATTTAAAAATATAAAAAATATATAATTTAAAAAAAATATCTTTTAAAATACAAAAATAAACAGGACAGGAACATAACGTAACATTTCAGAATATTGTCATAGTTTTCAGTCTTTAGTAATGGAACATCTACGTGCCAGAAAGCAATCTCCAATAGTCCATGCGGTTTCTGACTAAGCGAAACATTTGTGGTGCATCGTTACTCGGGATACGTCTCCGTCCGGCCGACCTTTCTTTTTAACTTTAATCTTAGAGATAGACTCCACCATGCGGGGAAAAAGAAAATATTTAAAAGAGAGAAGAAAGAGTGAAACTGTATTTTATTTCATTTTAAGGGTTGAGAACAACCCTTGTATTGTTTCCTGTCAAAAGCCTTTTTCCTAGCTAGCTGATCCACTAGATCTCAAAAGCATTTCAGCTGTCTCATCATCTCCTTTTGTTGTGCGTTTCTTGCGTGTGAAATTGTAGTGGAGAATCATGCAGATACCTACCACTGCATTGCGTGCGTGCTTGGTACGAGTGGAGTTTTTATATTGATGGGCCGGGAACCATCTTTGTTTTGTTCTAATTCTACTCTTTTTTCTCATCACTTTGATCTTTCTGAGTTCGGCGGTATGATTCTAGCTATGTGTGCGGGTTTGTCTACCGTGTTTTGGTTTTATTCTGATGGTGGAAGTGGATTTTTGTGGAAGCAAGCTAACTCCTCCGTACGTTTTGGTTTTACTTTTATTATTCCTGATGGTTTCTTTATGATTACCTTCCTGTTCTGAACTTCAAATCAATCGCCTGCTTCTGATAGATTGCATCTCATGCATCAGTCTCTGCCCTCTGGCTATTCTAAAGCATCCTCAGTCACCGTGAGTTCTTTTTTATCAGAAGCAATTTGCACGCACCGCATGCAATCATTACTTAAATTTATGGAAGTGGATGAAAAGATGAAGGAAAGATATAATTTGCTTGAATGAATATTATTGACATTAGATCGTGTATTTGTACAGCAAAATATTCTTACAAGTCAGGAATGAAAAGCTATATTACGGGAATGAAAAACTACATTACAGGGTGTCAAGCTATAAGATAGGCATTACAATAGGAAAATAATATACACTGATTATCTATTACTAAATAAAGAGAATATTAAAGTTTAACTTTCTAATACTCCCTCTCAAGTTGGAGAGTGAATATCCTATACTCCCAACTTGCGAATCATAGGAACAAAATTCTCCTTACCCAAAGGCTTGGTCAAGATATCTACTAGCTGGTGTGCAGAACTCACATATCTTGTAATCACTGAACCATCTTAAATCTTGTCTCTAATGTAATGGCAATCCATTTTAATGTGTCTAGTTCGCTCATGAAAAATTGGGTTGGCTGCAATGTGTAAGGCAGCCTTGTTATCACAAAATAACATAGCTGATTCATGATGTGTTAGTCTCAAGTCTCTTAATAGATAGCGTAGCCATGTCAACTCACAGCAGGCTCCTATCATTGCACGATAATCTGTCTCGGCAGAAGAAAGATAAACTGTTTTCTGTCGCTTCGACCTCTAGGATATTAATGACGGTCCAAGAAAGATGCAATAACCTGTGGTGGATCTCCTAGTAAGTGGACAACCTGCCCAATCCGAGTCACAATAAGCCCTTAACCTGAAGTCACTATTCAAAGAGAAAAATAAGCCTTGGCCAGGTGCACCTTTCAAATATCAGACAACCCGAAGAGCTGCCTCCATATGAAATTTTCAGGGTTGATGCATAAATCTACTCAAAACATGTACTACATATGTTATATCTGGCCTCGAAACAGTCAAGTAAATTAACCTACCAACCAATTTTCTATACTTACTCGGTTCTTTGAGCAAATCACTATTGTCTGATAATTTCAAGTCTCGTTCCATAGGAGTATTAATTGGGGCAGCATCTAACAGACCTATATCCTCAATGATTTCTAATGCATATTTCTGTTAGGAGATAAAAATCCCTTTCTTAGAAGCAGAAACTTCAATACCAAGGAAGTACTTCAGATTACCCAGGTTTTTAAGGTTAAAATGACTATGTAGGAATGTTTTAGTGGCAGCAATGCTAGCAAGATCATTTCCAGTAATTAGAATGTCATCTACATATATTAAAAGAGCAGTAAAGAGCTAGCCTTGTGTTTTGGTGAACAAAGAGTAATCGACTCGAGATTGAACAAAACCAGCAGAACAAAAAGCCTTTGAGTACTTAGCGAACCATTGGCGAGATGCCTGTTTCAAACCGTACAACGACTTATGTAAGCGATATACAGATTGTTCTCCCCATGTTGCTGATGCCTAGGCAGCAGAGACATAAATTTCCTCAGCCAGATCGCCGTGAAGAAAGGCTTTGTTAACGTCCATTTGGTGTAAATACCACCCACAAGCTGCGGCTAAAGCAAGCAAGCAGTGAACTGAAATAATCTTGGCAGCAGGAGAAAATGTATCCTGATAATCGATGCCCTCCAGTTGAGTGAAGCCCTTGGTGACTAACCGTGCTTTGTACCTCTCAACAGACCCATCTGATCAGAGCTTGACTTTATACACCCATCTGCAGCCAATAGGAGTGTGACCAATATGAAACGAAGTAAGAGTCCAGGTGTTGTTGGCCTGGAGAGCCTACAACTCGGAGTTTATGGCCTTCTGCCACTCAGGATGAACAATGGCCTCTGAATAAGACCTAGGCTCTGTTATTATACCGAGTTAAGGAACAAAAGATTTATATTGAGTCATATATCTGTGATATGAGAGATGTTTAGCCAGAGGATGACGAGTACCTTTAGTCAGACCCAGTGACAATGAGGTTGATTGGGTGGAGTAAACATTGTTGCAGACAAAATCCTTGAGCTTGACCGGCAGACCGGTTTGGCGACTAGAGCGATGGAGGGGAATAGGATCAGGAACAGGGGTAGGCAAATGGGAAGGTGGAATTGACGAGGGTTCGGATGATGGAGCAAGCGAAGAAGATGACGACGAAGGAAGTTCAAAGGAAAGAAATGACCGGTTGGGTGAAGGAGGGGAAGGGGACGTGTGTGGCGTTTCTGGAAAAGGAGAGGAAGGAGATGCAGGTAAGGAATTTGGTAAAGCAGGAGGCGTAACAGTGTTTGACAAAGAAGCATTTGGTGTTGGAGAAAAAGAATTGGGCCAGGGGATATCACGGACCAGAAGAGGAATCAGGCCAGGCATCATTAGGGAAGGAGAAATGGGCTTGATAGATGCATAAGGAAAAGAAGTTTTATGAAATTTGACATCATGGCTGGTGAAAATTTTGTTAGACGACAAATCAAATAATTTGTAGGCTTTTTGTCCAACGGGATAGCCAATAAAAATCGAAGGAATGGAACGATGATCAAATTTGTGGGAAACACGGACATTAGTAGCATAAGCTAAACAACCAAAGACACGGAGATGGGAAAAAAAAGGTCGTTTGGAGTAGAGAAGTTCAAAAGGGGTTTTTAAAGAAAGAATTGAATAGGGCAACCGATTGATGATGTGGACGGCGGTAAGAGCACACTCCCCCCCCAAAAAAGGGTAGGGAATTGAGCTTGAAATTTTAAAGCTCGAGCCACCTGTAAAATATGACGATGTTTTCATTCCACAACCCCATTTTGTTGAGGCGTATAAATGCAAGAATGTTGAAAAACGACCTCATGATCTTGAAAAAAAGAACATAGTGAGGTAAATTCCCCACCATTATCATTGCGAAAAGTTTTTATGTGAGACTCAAATTGAGTTTGAACAAAACTGGTGAATTTTTTTAAAAGTGATTGTGCTTCATCTTTATGTTGCATTAAAAATATCCATGTGAAACGAGTAAAATCATCCACAATTGTAAGAAAATAATGAGCACCAGTAAGAGAAGGGTGTCAATAACGACCCCAAATATCACAATGAATTAGTGAAGAAATTGTACTAGGACTGAAAGGTAAACGACTTTGCTTAGCCAAAGGGCATACAGGACAAGTATTATTTGACTGAACCGGAAAATTTAAAAAATTCTTGGCAATAAAACTTAAATGGGAAGATGATGCATGGCCTAAGCGATGATGCCAGAGATCGGTGGATGAGATGGTAAGGTTGCAGTTCGGCTGTTTTGTGGGTGAAGAGGAGGTGTTTACTGAATTCTTCGTTGCAAGTGCTGCCAAATAATATAGACCATTGCGTTGTTTACCCAAACCAATCATCCTCCTCGTAGCCAGATCCTGCAAAATACACCAATAAAGGAAAAAAGGTTATTGAACAATTCAGGCCTTTCATCAGACGACTAACTGATATCAAATCAACTTTGAAAGTAGGAACATATAGCACATTATGCAAATAATAGACAGAATTCAGAGGCAACGATCCTTTCACAACAATATTAGCTTTGTCTCCGCTAGGTAACATTACAGGAGGTAATGAACAACTTTTATTTTTGTGGAAAAATAATTTAGATGACAAAGAAATATGATCCGTCGCCCCGCTATCAATGATCCAATTGCAGGAAACAATGTTAGACAAACTTGGCTTGGTCACAACATTGGCCTGAGAGATAGAATCGTCACTTTTACTAACAAACGACAAAAGTTGTTTCAACTGATACTCTGAAATCCTAACAATCTGGTTGCCACCAATTTTAGAAGACCCCTTGGCAACATTATTCATTGCAGGCTTAGTTCTGTTGTTGAATTCTCTTGAGCCGGAGTTAAATTTAGCCTTTGGATGGCCCACTGGATATCTATTTAACTCATAACAAGTTTGGATCCAATGTCTCATTTCTCCACATTGTGAGCAATTGGGGCGTCCTCTGCCTGTGCCTGGACCATGTTGTCGTCTTTCTTGCCTGAAATTTTCAGGCTACCTCTCCTGCGATCGTGATTCTTGTGACCCATATGGACAGTTGGATCTCTCATGTCTGACTGGGTTGGGTTTGCTTCGAACTGCCATAGCTGCACTGCTGCTGGAGTCAATTGCAGCGTATGTTGAACTCAGGAGGCATTGTTTTTCTTCTTAAGAAACAGAGGAATACGCCTGCCGAACTGAAGGAAGGGTATTCATCAGGAGAATCTGCCCGCGAATAGCACTGTAAGAGTCATTCAGCCCCATCAGAAATTGCATCATTTTTTACTGATCTTGTTATGCCCCGTGTATTGCATTATTGTATGAAGCCAATTCATCCCATAGACCTTTTAATTTGGTGTAGTAGGTAGAAACGGAGAGTTGTTCTTATCTGAGATAAACAATGTCTCGCTGAATCTCGAAGATACGAGGTGCATTGCCTTGAGAGAATCGCTCAGGAAGATCTTCCTAAACCTCATGAGCAGTAGAATAATAAATCACACTATTTGAAATTTCCAGACCAAGAGCATTGACGATCCAAGAAGTCTTTTTACTGTCCTTCAGCTCACGAAACACTATTTTATTTTATTTTTGTCTTTATTTAATTTTATATATTTTTATTGAAGATTAAATTTTATAATTTATTACGATTTATTTTTTATGTGTTATCTTACTCTCATGATCGTGTTGTGGATTTAATTGATTAACTCAGTTGACTTAGATTTTTTTTTAATTGTTATTTTTTAAAATTTTATCGTTTTACATATAGTTGATTAAGAATATAAGTTTTATAATTTGTTTCAGTTTTTCTTTCTATGAGATTATCTTATGATTTTTTTTATTTACTTTCTATGAGATTATCTCGGTCTAATGAGTTTTACAGATTAACTCGAGTAGACTCTGGTAATTTTATTGTGTTCTTTTTTAGATTGATTTTTTTTTTAATTTCATCATTCAACAATATACCATTTTAATTTTGATTTCTATGAGGTTATTCCAGTCTCATGATCCGAGTTGCGTATTTAATAGATTAACCCGAATTGACTTGAGTTATTTTTTTAGTTTATTTTCTATGAGGTTATCCTGGTCTCGGATCCAGGTCATGAGTTTTGTGGATTAATCCGTGTAGACTTTGGTTGTTTTATTTTTTTATTCTTTTTCAATTTTATCTTTTAATATTGAGTTGATTATGAAATATATTTCATAATTTATTTCAATTTACTTTCTATGAGATTATTCTGATCTCATGCCAGGTTAACTCTAGTCGTTTTTATATTTTTTTCTACTTATTTTTTTTAATTTCATCATTTAACATTAAATTTATTAGGAATTGAGTTTTTTAATTTATTTTAAATTGCTCTGTATTGTATTATCATGGTCTCATGATCTAGATTGTGAATTTGTCAGCTTAACTCATGTTCAATCGGGTCGATTCAGTATGTTGTCGTCTCAATATTTAAAAAATGAAGTTGTCTTAAATTTTTTGAGTCAAATTATGTTTTCATTTGTAGTTCCGATTGTTTTTGGATTTTCCAAGTCAACTGGATCTTGTTGGGTCAACCCCTACTCAATTTGTTTTTTTCTACTAGAAAAATATTAGTAGAATTTAGGTATTTTTTTATGTTAAAAAAAAATTGATCAAAGAAATAAACGGTTGATTATTGAGTCTAATGATCAATTCTTTTGGAAGTTCTGTGAAACATCATCCATTTTAAGAACGTAAACTTACATTTTTTTTTTACACAAAGTGGGAGACGCAGCATATAAGTTTTAATTGCTCTTCTTGTTTTATACCTTCACAATACTTCGATTACTGACCTGACAAACATTCTGAGTTCCGCAAGAATATAATGTGCAATTTTGAATTCAGTCGTTATGCAGCTTGTGTTTTTTGTCTTGAGTCCAGCACTTGTTGGCAGCAACTTGGCAAAATACATAACATTAAGAAGCTTGCCTGAGCTGTGAGTTTCTCTGGTAAAATTTTCTGGGCCTATTTTCTTTCGGTGTGGTGTGT
>Ga0325410_1002549_pt1 | contig 20482 bp, 16 predicted proteins | sample PopdelMetagenome_16_FD_206182 | JGI IMG/M metagenome (GOLD analysis project Ga0325410, IMG submission 206182) | Populus deltoides microbial communities from Bellville, Georgia, United States - Xylem-PdIQD-R3 | ecosystem: Host-associated > Plants > Phyllosphere > Stem > Wood/Secondary xylem... | reverse complement strand
TTATTAATCCATGCATCTTGAAAGTGACAGACAAGTTGTGGTATTCTTACACGATATTTTCAGTTTATTGAAAAGCAGGGGACGGACTGAGTGCCAGTTACCACAAGAACAAGCTCTAATTCTGGATCTTTTTAATGCAGTGGAGTTTCACCACAGAAACCGCAAAATTCAAATTACATGACAGTTGAATCTATCAAACACTAGTAACTCTACTTTTCCAAACAATATCAAGAACCTCTTAGATTCAATTAATCCAGTAATATGGGAATACCAGGGTCGTATTTAGAATGGGAATCATCCTGTTGAAGTTCCATGATGAGCAATGAGTAATGACATTTTTATACCACAACAAAATCAACCAATTATATTTTGTTAATCTTATTTCGGGAAACTCTTGATCCAACCAAATCAAAACCTCATGAATCCTAATGAAACCAAAGTACGCATTACAAGGAACCAATTGAATGAAAAGCCGCCTAAAAGCTACGAAGATATTCTTTGGCAAAAGATGTTGCTTTTTGTTCAAAACAAGCTAGATAGCTTATGAATAGAATGATCTCTACTTTAAACATATAAATGATGAGATGCAAGATCTGTGTGTGTATCTAAGTGAGTGAGTGTGAGAGAGAGACCATATTGGAAGGTAGGTCAAGATATAGCGGGTAGTTGTCGCTTGTCACCCCAGCAACACCAGGGCCAAAGAGTTTCTGTAGTTCGTACCTCGTTAAAACCTGCAAATTATGCCATGCCCAAACATTAGTTTTTTTTTCATATTAATCCGCATGCAACCCTTAAAGTGCCCCCTCCCCCAACTATGACCAAATTTTCTTTTTGGTTGTGCATTCCTATCCGGCACAATAACTAATGTACACATCAATCACCAAAAACCAAGGCAAATGGAAGAAATGGAAGCAACATGATAATCGATTTGAAAGAGAAACTAAATGCAACATTGCTTTATAGGTTATGGGGCTGCTGCAACGTTTTTCTTATAGAACCAATTCAGGATGATGGAATTATGTATTAAACGTTAGAATCGATCCAGATTATTTATGGAACAACCGAAATCAGATTAGACCTCTTCTGCAAACTCGACAAATAGAGTAGAGCAATATGGTCCTTGCGTGCAAGACTATTAGTAACTAATGGAAGAGCATGACTGCTGGATGCCTTTTTCAAGGAATAGATTACACTCTGTTGTTAGGTCAGCAAAGATACAGCAAATGTAAAAATCACTCGCCTCAACTACTCCTCTTCTGACCAATATAGACTGTTTTAAGTAGATGAAATTAGCAAAAGCATAAGAAAGGTATTATAAAGTTTCTTACTATCAATTTACGGAATCAAAATCCTTTTTTGGGTTATCTGCAAAGAAAGGCATAATAAAGTTTTCTTAGATGCATCACAAATTTCATCCAGCTAGTTTCCAAAGCAACACTTCCTAGGATTAAACATCCTCCTAGAAAGATACCCACTACTTATAGTGATGACTAAAGAGCACCACTTTCCAAAACCACTTATGTCAAGCAAAGAACATGTTCTATTGTTCATGATCTAGCTTACTGTATAACAATTTCCATGCATGAGGCTATATGACTTCAATTTCAGATTCTATTCTTTTCAAGTGGTCACGTGAGTATTGAAAACTCTAAGTGATGGTAATAATTGAGTTAGTTATGGAAGAAATTTCATTAGCCTCCATAAAAATACTACTTGCCTTCTAAAATTTTAGGGGGTCAGTGTTTCTAGCACCGGAATGCTAGCGGGGAATGCAGAAGCAAGTATTCATGACAAAACTGCTCCAAAAAAACCAACAAAGGTGACAAATAAGAAAACAGGGAAAAGCACCAGAATCCAACTTTACAGGAAAATAAAATAAAATTGTTGAAGTGGGGTAACCTTTTCTAGTGCCATTTTAAAGTTTCATAAAGTAAAAAGAAAAGGTTATGCATATTACCCCAAGAATTCCAAAAACTGCCAGATACACAAGACAGGACATATACTCGAGTAATGGTGGCAACGCAAATGCTTTCTCTTTGTCCTGGATTTAGTAGCAAGAAACAGAATTATCAGATAAACAAACATGGACAGGTACTGAAAGTTTGATCTTATATCATTTGACAAACAATCGTTAAAGATAGAAACCCTATTCATGAGGAAATAAACCAAACAAATCCTGTCAACAATAACGAAATTCATGCAAATGATCAAATGAATTCTCACTTCTTGTTTTTCCTTGGAGCAGACCAACACATCAATCGATATAGGAGATATGATTTCTTCTGGCAAAAGTGACATTGGGGATCTTGTATTCAAAGCTGTGGAATCATGCTGTGCAGAGCCCTCTGAAATGGGAACCGCCATACCATTTTCTAATCCCTTGTCAATGGATAACCTGATGCTGCCACTTTCACTGTGCCTCTTGCTGTGCAGAGCCCTGTCACCAATATCACCTGTCTCTGACACATTTTCACTTTCAATATCATCATCTACCTGGAAGGATAAGCTGCGTGGAAAACTTAAAGAGCATCGACTCACTGGAGAGCCCACACTGCTTGTCTGACAAAATGAGCCACTCAGGACGGGTTCCGCCTCATTAGTTTCATGATCCATGACTCCAACTCCAGGTTGCAAGAATTCGTTCCTCGTACAATAACTACAAGATTAGCATGAACAACGTTGTGACCACATATTGATACTAAAACCAAGAGATACGACAAGGATGTGATGTAAAGGCTGACATAGAAGAGGTTGATGAGATTGGCAATTGTTTATAAAAAAATAATTGCAATGATACCAAAATAAAAATATAATAAGCATGGTCAGAAAGGAGGATACGAGTTTATAAACAAATTAAGAAATCCGTTTTAGTCACGGGGCAAAGCTAATCTCACGACCAGCATTACCACAATGGCTGTCTATCACCTTATCAACCATGAAGATTTCTACATTCCATCAAAATAATAAGGTTGACCATAAAAAGCAGTGCATTTTTTTCCGATACAACTTTTTACAAATTGCATATTTGATTTGAACTTTTTAAGCTGACCCTAGTTCATCTTAAAGGGATTGGTTCCTGTGAAAAATTTACTCAACTACAGTACCAGTTTAAAAATAGCAGGGGTAATGTTGGTAGTTTTTCAAAGTATTTTTTACTCATAAATATATTAAAATAATATTTTTTTATTTAAAAAAATTATTTTTAACATCGGTGTATCAAAATGATCTGAAAATATAAAAAAATATATTAATTTAAAATAAAATAAAAACAATAAAATTCTTTTAAAAATATTTTTAAAACGTAAAAATAAACAAGAACGAACATGTGCAACTACCACATATTCAAATGATAGCATCAACAATCTAAATTGATCGGATTTGTTCATATAAAATTAGCATAGTAAACATAAAAATTTAACAGAATAATATCATTTAAAAAAAATGAGTGAAATAGCACAATTTGACCATGTTGTGCTTTAAAAGTGCGACATTGTCAAAATCTAATATTCTGCCTCAACTAATCAACCGGTTGGATCTAGTTATATTAATTAGTTGACTATTTCACACAAAAATTATAATTTTATAAACATTTTCCTCAAAATATGTTTTATAAGTCAATATATATATATATTGTCCAACTTGTAGGCTAAAAAAAATACTCTAATTAAAATCTCAAAAAGTTATTATTCACGTGTTGGTATGTGATTTTGAGCAATCGGGTGTGAATATGCTATATATAAATGAGAATTTGCTTTAAATTGATTATGTGGGTGGTCTAACAGATATATTTATAGACCAGTAAAACAAGTTTAAGCTCAAGAAAAGGTTTGATCACCCAAACCATGATAATAGCTTAAAAAAACCATAACTTTTGATCCGACTATTGAATTATGTTTAAATTTTTACAGGATTTTTTGGAGGTAATTTTTTCTATAGTAACCACAGTATCGCTATGCGGACCGTCGATTATTTAGATATCAAAAATCTAGTCGAGGAACCCCGGTTTTGACAATTTAGAGATTTTTCTTGTTATTTTCGAAGTCGGTCGACCGGTTTGACTAATCATTATGAATCGATCGACCGGTTGAGCCACAAATAGCACGGTTTCACCATGTCACACTTCATAAACATAATATTTACTAAATAATATTATTATGAAGTATGACACTGTATTATTTCATAAAAAAATTTTGCTTATATATTAATTCGTCAATTTTTTTAATTTTGTATGATAATTGTGAAATTTAATCAAATTTATCTTCCGTCAGTATCAACATTATAGCTAAACGATAAAACTAGTATTTTCTAAGTCCTAAAAAAACAAAGAGGGGATTGTCACTATCAGTATCAGCCACATGGGATTCAATAATTTATATATTTATTTTGGCATAAGCTTCAATAATTTAATGGGTTGTTCTGTTTATTTATAAAGATACTAATAGAATACTTGCGCAACCCCGCTCTGATTTGACTCTGCTCAAGTTCTAAGTTCTGACAGCAAATGAAATTGTTAATAATTCATCTTAAAAGTGCAGCTTGCTTTAAATGGCCTTTTTTGACGTTAAAGTAAACTACAGCTGATAGAGAAATACTCGTCATCTGAGCACACCTAAGCGTAGCCACCCAAAAAAGCAATTGTTAAATCAAATCACGAGAGAGAAAGCTAACTTTATTAGAAGATTCAATCCAAATAGAATAGCAAGAAAAAATCACTATGATACAGAAAAAAATGGAAAACTGATTTATAATAGCAGCTGTCACAGAATTGGTGTGGAAATTGCCATAATAAAATGTGTGAGAGAACCAGATGGGGAATCTCGAGAAGAGTCACCTTGATCTGGAGATGAGACGGATCACAGCTGAGAAAACAGATGTCCTTCCGGATCCGGGGTTTCTTGGTTTTACCAAGTATTTAATTTAATTCGAGGACAGAAGACTTGATCGAATGAGGATTCCCTGGTGACCGCAAAAACAAACTGTAAGCGCTCTGTTCATGCAAGGATCATGAGACGAGACCTGATGGCAAAAAGAAAAGGGAACAAGAAGAAGAAAACGATAGTTATGGAGGGTTAGACGGTGCAACGGCTGTCGCCGTTAATTTTTGCGGCGGTTTTATACACAAACACGGCCCCCGGCTGGGGATGTTAATGACTATTTACGATCTGGTTTCTAGAACATATATATTACTTATTAATTAAAAAAAATAAGTCATGCGGTAATTTTATTGTTGAAGTTGCATTGTTGACTCTCTCTTCGATCATGAGTATGAAATAGTTAATTTTTTTCTAAATTTTTAATTTAATGTTTGATTTTTTATTTTGCAGAATTAAACCATTTTAAGTACAAATCAGAACTTAATTGCTTATATTTTTTTGGAAAAAAAAGTTAGATTGAAAGATAGATGATGAAAGTGAAAAGGGCGGAAAATAAAAGATGACTTTGAATTTTATTTGAAAAAAATTTTTGTTTTTCTTTTTTATTTTTTAGCTCAAAGGTGATTGATTTTTCAGTTGTGAAAAATTCAATTTCATATTAAACTTTATTTTTTTTATTTTTTAATTGTTTTATAAAATAAGAGATGATCTCTGGATTCCAATGTAGAAAGAAAAACACTCAATTAATAACAATTCTTACCATCAAAATAGTCGATATCAGTGTCAATAAATTTCTTTTGATGATGAAAGTTTTACCTATGTGTTTTTTTTCCTTCTCCTTGCTCGAGGAGGCAAATCTGAATGTAATAATATGTTCAGGTTCGAGTTGATTTGAGCTATTTTTTAGGTTTTTAGGATCATTGATAGATTTATCAAGATTTTTAGAATATATTCTAGGTATTTTAGATCAAAATAAATTTTTAACAAGAAAAAATCAAGGCCTTGTTTTTTAGCGACCTATAGTTGTTGGATTATGCAGATTGCAGACAACAAGTTGTCTGCTGTCTTTTTTCAAACAAAAAATAGGACGAAGACCTTTAAGAAATTTTTTTTAAAATAAAGTCAAGCCAAAGTATGCAAGCTGGGATGGAAGGCCTATTTGCCTAAGCTATTTGTTTTTAATGTCAATGCACGTTGGGTCATCAAACCCACATGTTTAAGTTTTTTTTATGCTTTTTTTTAATTTTATATTTTATATTTGCTTTAAAAAATTAATAAAAGATATTGAATTCATAAGTCAAGTTGCATGTTTAACAAATTAATTCGTTAACATCCAAGCTATCTTAGAATGATCTACTTTTATTATCATGGCTCCATTCCTCTATCACGAATTTTTCCTTTAAAAAAAATGCTTCATACAAAAAAATTCTCATGATCTTTGTTGTCATGTAATAAAATAAAATAAAAAACTCTACAATAAAAAAATTTATTGAATCTAATAACGTATATAACTTGTATCACGAGTTTGTTTGGTTGACTTAAGTTTACTTAAGGTTTTTTTAATTAAGTGGTAATTTTTACTCGTTTAATCTTTTAACATTAAATTAATTGAAAATTAAGGTTTTTAATATATTTTTTTTAAATTATCCCTGGAAGTTGCACAAGTCAATCCAAATTAACTCATATAGATCTAATATATTTTGATCTTAATATTAGATAACAATACATTTCAATTCATAGTTAAAACCCTTTTTTTTAAGACACATATGTTTTCAATACCTATATATTTTTTACACTTAAATTTTTTTGCTCCGACCCGCAGCATAACAGGGACTTATGGGCTTGCGTGTGTGTATATGTATATCATCAAATAAAATAATTATTTAAAAATAACTCATGTTGTTCAAATTGATATCATTAAATTTAGGTTAAGTTGTAATTTGTTATAAGATATAACTATTGCTGGTATTGTATGACTTATCGCATGTTTGGAAGTTTTTAAATTGGATTTAATTTAGAGGATTAAGTTAATTTTTGTTTTTCATTTTTAAAAAGATGTTGATTTCATAAAAAAAAAATATAAAAGTAAATAAGAAGAAAAATATTTTTTAAAAAATTAATATTAAAATAATATTTAAAAAATATCCAGCTCTTTTTGATTAAATAAAGAAAACACCGATGATCATCACATGCCCGTTTTGCGACTTCAGAAGGAGATCCATATGACCCTGTAGATAGCAGCTGATATAACATGTTTATCAATCATTAATTTAGTCATTAATAAATAAAATAACAAAAACCAAAAGCAACATTTACAAAATTCTTAATAACAGAGCAGAATTATGGATAATTTTTTAATCCTAAATAATAATACTATAGATTGTTATTATTGTTATTCGCTGGAATTTCCGAAACCCCAATTCTAGTATTGTATTGAAAAAAAATTATTGAAAATTTAAGAATTGAGAAAAAAAAAAGAAATTAGTAGTGTCAAAAGATGAAAATGGCAATAATAAAAGGGTTTTTGAGAGTGTAATAATGATTGTTTTTTAAAGTATTTTTTATTTAAAATAATATTTTTTTATTTTTAAAATTTTATTTTTAATATTATCACATCAAAATAATTTCAAAATAAAAATAAAATTTTTTTAAAAAATGAAATTTGACTGCTACGTTGTTTCTAAATCTAAGAGAAAGAGTCTATCAACCGACGACCATCTCCGTTTGAATTACTCTACTCGATTCAATTCAAAGCTCATGGTCTCCAATATAGGCCCAATAGAAGGCATTCGATGCGGGCTTCCTTGAAGTTTTCTTTCGACTCGCTTGTATCAAATTTATGAATATGCCCCGAAGACAAGCTTCAACTTACGGGGCTGAACTTGATAATAATATTGAGTCTGGAAAAACGAGGAGGAGGACATGCTTCCTCAAAGGAACCAAATAAGTTAATATGCGTGATAATTGAATGGAAGTTCAATTGCCCAAGAGCTTGCATATAATCTCTGCAGGCACCCAATGTAAACTCACTTGTAAATTGTAAATCTTGATTATGGCTGTCTTTCTTGTCACCAACAAGGAATGTCATATGATGCTCAGCTAGTTATTCATTGAATTCCTGCGATGAGATTTGCAGGCCATCCTCTGGAGATCAAATTTTTCCCATTGCTGGAGATATCGCTCTTCCCAGCTGGTGTAAGATGATCATCATACTTTGTAGTCTGCCCTTGTTCATCATATCTGTCTGTCTCTTTCACATCCCCAGCATGATCTGTTGATGATGCTGCATTTCCATCTGACAACCTCCAAAATGAAACATCCTGTTAGTTAAAACCAAGAATTCATGAATCAAAGCCATATTAACTGATAACAATGAATGATTTAATGAACAAATTGTAGAATGCATCATGACATCGCAGAGAGTCGCTATATAAAAATGTAGAGACCCCCCCCCCCCCCAACTCTCCAGCTTCCCATCCTCTTCCCTTGGTTTCCCTTTCTCTCAGCTCCCACGCACTCCCAAAGGAAACATTATCCAATATTAATAGCTTACTTATAATCTTTACACCTCTCGCCAACATATGGCCGGCGCCCTTCACATATTTTTCTTTTTTATAAAACAAATATATAGCACTTAGGAAAGAGCTTACTTTAGTCAAATACTAATTAAAGGATATTTAATATATGAACACCCAACATTTATTTTTATTGTTAAATGAGAAGAGCCTTTAACACGGAGAGCTTGTTAACCTTCAAGCAACTCACCATGCAAGGTCAATGCACCAATATAGAATTCAAAGATCAAGTATCAAATACATATTACTTCGTTACACTAAACTAATTCAGCTAGAAGAATTGTTAAGCAATTTATATATTTCTGTCTTTTATTTTGATTATATGCACAGGCAAAGCTAAAAAAAAATTAAATATTTTTCATACAAGAAAAGTGGCCATCAACTATATATTCTTTAATTTGTTTTCATTATTTCGTGGCAATGACTTGACGTGTATAATAAGAGGCTATTTTTGATGGTTGGCCAATCAGGCACAAACGGATAGAAAGAAAAGCCCCCACTTGGCCACATATGAGTGGTCAAAACTGGATTGGATAAAACACTAAACCCTTATCGACCGTTTGTACATGCCAATCGAATACCCTCCAGATCATCCGACCTCCCAACAACTGGGTCCTGCTTTACAAACTGATAAAACCCCAAACTCTGACACTCGTTAACACACAGCACACGCCATACTACATGCACTAACGCAAACATTCAGCCGCTGACAAGCTCAAACCAAGTTGACAACCTTCTAGGTTCTTCTGGAAGCTCATTTCCATGGCAGAGACCAAGAGATCCACTGGCACGGTCAAGTGGTTCAGCGCACAGAAAGGTTTTGGCTTCATTGCTCCCGATGACGGCGGAGAGGATCTGTTCGTCCACCAGACCTCGATCCAATCCGACGGCTTTCGTACCCTCTCCGACGGACAGCCCGTGGAGTTCTCTGTCGGTTCAGGAGAAGACGGCCGCGCCAAGGCCGCTGATGTCGTGGGAGTCTCCAGATCTCGCCGTCCTCCTCGTGGAGGCCGCGGTGGAGGTGGCGGGAGAGGGTACTACAGCGGAAGGGGACGAGGCGGCGGTTATGAGAGAGGTGGCTACTCAAGGGGTAGGGGATATGGCGGCGGCGGAAGTAGCGGTGGTGCTTGTTTTAATTGTGGACGGTACGGTCATTTAGCAAGGGATTGTTATGAAGGTGGCGGTGATGGTGGGAGATACGGTGGCGGTGGAGGCAGGGGATATTCTGGTGGTGGTGGAGGTGGAGGTAGAGGTGGAGGTGGAGAATGCTATAATTGTGGAGAGGAAGGGCATTTTGCGAGAGACTGTCCTAATGCTGGTAACAAGTGAGAGAATATGTCGGTGGTTTTCAGTCAATGATCACACGACTGCGGTGTTTTTCAGTAATTCTTTTGTGGGTTGTTGCTTTTCCAAGGTTTAGTGATTGCTTCTTCTGCCCCCCCCCCCCCCCCCCCTATTTTTTAAGGATGCAAATCAGCATAGAAGATGGAACAGAATTGCTTCCTGTTCTATTCATTGGGTGTTTTTTTATATATATATTTATTTGGTAATGTTAATTGGTAATTGTTTGCGTAAGATATAGGTTCTTTTTTTATCGGTTATGTTTATAACATGCAATTGATCACATTTTATTGGTTAATCTTAACCCTAATTTAAAGCTGGATAAATATTATTGGGGCGTGAATGTGATAGCCACTATTTGAAAGTGATGGCATGCTTCTTTTTTTTTTGGATCTCTCGGTTGTGGATCAGATAGCAGTATTTATCTTAATAGTCATAAGTATTTGGTGAACGGATGACTATGCATATACTTTATTTTATGGCTAGAATTCATGCACAATCTTATCCAAAATTTGGTAGCCTATGAAAGGTTGAAATTGTATTTTCTAAGATTGGAGTTCTCCCGGGGCTAGACCAGCCACTCCCTGAAGGGTATCGTGTGTGTGGTCTTAATATCCCGCATCTCTTGTTTGGCTCCATGATATATCCGCAGTTTTCTTGTCTACGGTCTTTACTCTTTATCATTCACAAACTTGTACGAGAGATTATTGAAAACAAAGAGAAAGAATAACGTCAGATGACTGTATGCAATGATTACAATAGAAGGGTATAATGTTGAGAGGATTATGTATTCTTTTTTAACTGTAACATGCTGTCTCAAACACAGAATGATGCTTGCAATCTATTATTGCATGCAGCTGATAAAAGTTTACTAGTTCCTTGAAATTCATTCGAGTGCCAGCTGGTTTCAAGGAAGGCCCAACTTCACATTTTTCCAATTTGTGAAAGCCAATTCTCTTGTATTCCGGGCAATTATTTAGAAGCCTCCGCTACTGACATGATGGTGTTTTTCAGACTACAAGGATTTTGACGTGTGAGAGAGACATCATCACCTGAGTATCAAAATTAGCTCCTGAAATCGTGTCTGATTTGTCCAAAAAAAGTGTCAATATACATCCCATGTTTCTTTGCCCTCTTGTTTGTTTACGTTGATATCAGAGTGTTTTGAGTTCTGATGAAATGTGAAACTTCAGGATGCTGTTTCTTTGAAATGGAGACACATATAAGGATTGACTTCATGAGCAGCTTGGCTCAATGTTTTGATGTGGTTTTAATTAATTATAGATCTGTAACGGGCGTGGTGAAAACTTGTTTCTCTTATCATCTATTCCCAACCCCTTAGGTTTTTTAGGAGGAATCTTGGTTAATAGTTAGCAACTTAGCATACAGGCCTGTTTTGGTTATCTTTGAAGAAATCCCCGAGTTAGTAGCATACAGGTGTGTGTTAGTAGCTTGCCTGTGTCATCTCTGCTCCATATGAGAAAAGAAACGAAATTGAGAATTGCTTGTTTTTCTTTATCCTTTTCTTTTTACTCAAATCTGTGAGTTGAGAATGGCTGGTTCATCTAGCTGGCCTTTTACCTTGGAGTTAACCATAAATTTGTCACAAACTATGATACTTGTCCCAGCTGAGCCCGTCATCTATTGAGGGTTGATTCAATTAATTAATCCCATTGTTATTAGATTTGATGGTGCAAAATTGATGCTTTCTAGAACATTAATTTTGGCGTCATCAATAAAGATCTTTCGACGCTGAAATTGTAGATCATATTGTTGTTAAGAGGGCATGTGGTTGTATATTTTAGCTCGCGTATATTTTTCAGAGTCTCCGATGTTGTGCTGAAATGGGGAAGGCTCGCGGGAGTCATGTTAATTTGTAGATGATAGGAATTAATTGAGTAAAATCTCAATACATGGGGGCCTCAATTGAGACTTTTGGTAGGTGGGAGAACTCAATCAGCTTGACTAGCTTTGTACCTTGCAGTTGCTTTGATTTTGGATATGGCTGCCAGCATGCTCTCTTCCTCAAGTGGATTTGATGCTCTATAAGAACGGAGGGCTGTGTGAGAAGTCTTCGTTGTTGCTAATTGGAACATGAAGAACAATGCCCAGTTACGGCCACAAATTCAAGCTGCATTGGATAGATTTTCCATAGTACTTTCCTTGCTCCCTCTCTCTGCTATACCTTTTGACCTTTATTCTTGGGGTGGATTCTACGCTTGTGGGAGACTGGGGTTCCTTGGTTTATTGGTGTTACAGTTTAATGGCCAATATTATTCAGTAAATATAATTGCAAAAAACAAAACCAAAAACAAAAAGCTTTGACAGGGACAAGTCCTGAAGAACCATGACGAAAGTCGCGCCTTTAGAAGTGGGCAGCCATAAAATATCGGGAGAAACTTCCATGAACCCCAATGGTTTTGACCAACAGAGCCATCCATGAGCTCAGCTTTTTTTTGAACCCCTTTTACCGCAGGGGGGGTCATTATAAAATCCACGTGGGTGGCTTTCGCAAGCCGCTGTACTCAGTCTTGAGGAATTTCGAGGGAATTTCGCGTCACTTCTTTACTACTGGTCAGCTAGTGATATGGTACCACGTACATGCAAACGCACAGAAAAATACCAGAATGAATAACTCTACAGCCTCTTCATAAAAATTCAACTGCGCGCATGAAATCCCCCAAAACAGGCATAGAAGTAGTTCCCATTTTCCAGTGTCCTCGATATCTTTTTGCCTATGACCTTATGTGGCTATAAATGCTTGCCACGGCTATTAACACCCAGTAAGCTAGGTCATATTGCCCAGATAATTTTGGTTAAATTCTAGACTTCACTTAATTTTGGAAATATGAACTTAATTATTACCTCATAAAATCTGATACCAACATGAAACGTCAAATATGCATGGGTCTATGCATGGTCTGGATACATGCTCGAGACAATCAAGAGAGTCCAAACTATTTGGCGATGCAAGTTGATTCACATCACATGAGGTGTGTCAGATTGTAAGAGGTGACGATGGAGAATCCACACCCGTGTACCTTATCTACACTATAGGCTTGATATAGACGATCCCTGATCAAGATTTGATTCTTGCTCTACAAGCTTACAATATGCATGCATACAATAAAGTTTGATTACTTGATACTTATTATATTGTTGTTGTCTAGTAGATGATGTTGTTTTCTCTTTTCATCGCTAGCTGCTTCATGTAACAGTCATCACATTTGTCAAGCTGGCAAGTTCCTGCTAGCTAACTCTTCAACATTACGATTCATGTATATGTTTTCATTGTTCATCATGGTATAACGAATGGGAGGCTGCTCTATCCTTTCTCCTATATATAATTTGAATCAAGTCAAACTCTCTCATTGCTTCTGTACGTACTTTTTACCTTTCAGATCATAGAATATGATGAGAATTGAGATCTATATATATTTATAACTGCAGTAATCTTGTATGTTCTCAGTTTTAGTAGTGAAACATGTTAATGCAAAGCAATTAAATATTCAAAAAAATTTGCGATGTTACTTTATAGCATTGCTATACTTTTTTCACATTTGTACGAATTAGAAGCTACACTATGCTATTGGCTATTGCCTCGCTGATTTGATCTTTGAGGGGAAGAAGGAGAAAAGGAAAAGGAACACCGATCTTCACGACCACTCCATGAAGATTAGGGTCCCCGCTGATCCAGGAAAGTCGCGGTTGCTGGTCAAAAGTAATCTTGGTAAATATCCAAATTCATTGATGTTGGAGAAAGAAAGAAGAAAAATAATTCAAACATTCCACGACAATGACCTGACATTCCTTGTCTTGGAGAGTTCTTAAAAAACGTGATGGTCTCCTCCTGATCAGTGACTGATCATGCATATCTTTTGGTCAAGAACTAACCTACAACTAGTAGTTTTTATGGACAAACTGGGCAATTAGCATGGAAAAATCAAAAGAAATGGTGAGTTCAAACATGCAAAAAGCTTTGTCGAAAATAGCATATCTTTCATGTTGTGGTTTATGACATTAATTAAATTGGTCTGAGAATTCATTTAAATTTCATGACATGTAAGTTATTGTAATTTTAAAACATAATATGTTTAAATATAGATATTTTGAAAGACAATAATCATATCATTATTTAGTAAATATTGTATTTTGAAAATGCGATAAAGTAAAAATTTGTTATTTCATAAAAAAAAAAGTAGTATTTTATGTCAAAAATTTTAAATTAGTGTTATAATTGTTTTTGAAAAAAAAGCAGTTCTTAGTGCATTTGCGATCGAATGACAGTTCCCACATCCAATTATTTGCTTTCTTATTTGTGCAGTGCGGTACTGCCTCTTTTCACACTCCCTTGCGACGCACGCCATCGCTTCTTCGGAAGTAGTTGATTTTCCACGAGATGGTTTTGGATAAGGTTTTGAAAGTGGAATATTTGCTTTTGAGTTGTAGAGTACGTGTCCACTGTCCAGTAGTAATCGGTAATAGTATTGATTGCTTTTTGGAGCTTTTCTCCATGCTGTGATCATTTTCTATTTGTCAGATTCAAAGTCAATGTAGCCTTAAAGGTAGATGGTCGCTATAAGCCCACCAATTCCACCGGCCCATACTCTTTTCTAGATGCTTGTGACCCACAAAACCACAAGGCCTTTTACTTTTAAGAATCGTCCAAAAGAATACTGAATTAAAATATATATATATATATATATTATAAATTGAAAATTGAAAATGATATAAATTAAAATAAATTAAAATTTTATGAAGGAGACAATAATAAAAATTAAAAATTAAAAATTAAAAGAACAAGAACTAAAATAAAATTCTCCTTAAATCAAATGACAATTCTAAAATTTTACATGGTCATCATGAATTTCATGCGGAGAAGAAAGAAAAGAGTGGGAAAAATAAAGTTTTGTCGGCAACAAGCTTTATCACCACTAATCACACTTTTCATCGTTAAAAGAGAAAGGATACCATTGCCCTTCTAATGACACAATAAAAAAGGGTTTTAACAGTAAGGAGGCGTTGCACATGTTATTTGAAAGACACGAGCATCTTCTACACACTAGCACATGCGTTACATATACTAATAATTTTTTTTATTTAATTAGTATTTAATGTTTATTAAAAAAACTATAATAGCAAAAAAAAAAACCGTTTAAGTTAAAGGACTAAAAAAACCCTCATCACAAACTTTAAATTTTTGCAACAAAGTATAAAATTATCATTTTACTAATAACAAAAAAAAAAAAAACCTTTTAAATGAAAGGACTAAAAAAACCCTCATCGCAAGCTTTAAATTTCGCAACAAAGTATAAAATTATCATTTTACTATAGTTTAAAAGGATAGAAGACAGAAGCCCTTACATTACCAACTTTAAAAAATCTATCTTTAATGACAATGTAATAATCATTCACGGTGCTTAAAATTTCAGAAAAGACACATTTATTTTTAATTAATTTTTTAATAATTAATGAGCTGTATGAAAAGATTTTAATAACTTCAATAATCGTTTAAGGATTTTTTTTTTTTTTACGAGAAAAGCAAAATCATCTCCCACCGTTACATTGAACGGTGCACATAAATCTACATAAACAGTATTTTTCCAATCATAATTAGCTTCGGTTAATTAATACCTAATTTTCTTGCCGTCGCCAATAATATATGTTACACTCAGGAGTCAGGACTCAGCTACTCCATAGTCCAACCGATCACAAAGCGAATGCATTTCCAAGTCGTTTTGTTCATTTCATTTGTCCTCTAGGAAGAGTACAGACAGACACATGGGAGCATGTCTGCTTTCAATTTTAGCTATGGAAGAGGACCTAAGAATGTGAGAGGCACATCAAATGATCAGTAACCAAACCTTATATTTATCAGGATAGACCACTGTGATACACCATTTCTGGGTTAGAAGCTTGGAGTTCGTTTAGCATCTTTATCTGAATAGTTATAAAATGGAAATGGATCGATTGAAAGGAATAAATGGACTTATGAAATAAATAACGAGAAACTTCAACAAAATTTCCATCTTCATCTTCTCTAATATGAAGAATCAATAAGAAATTCAAACCCAATCGAGCAAAAGTGAAATCTAACACCCACAACTCCTTCCTGTTGCAGATTGCAAAACGAATTAACCAAATCGAATTGCAAAACGCAGCAACACCACCCTCAACCTCCACAACGCAGAACCTGTAATCGTTGATGGTTCATGGTCGAATGAAACCCAAACCACGGACGAATTCATAGCCAAGTCAATTACAACACAGATTTGTAATGGTGGGAGGATATTTTAGTTGTCAAAGAATCTGCGTAATCTTGCCATTTTTAATTATTAATTTGACGACAAGCTGAGAGTTTTCTGGGGATGCGAGGGGACTAAAAAGATAAAAAAGGCTATTTTCTTCAAAAGGGAAAAGGACGAGGAAGATGTTGGATTTGGGGTTCTTCATATGTCTTTGATTTTTTTCAAGTTCATAGAGGTCGTCTTGCTTGGTTAAAGGAGAAAGAATACAAAGTACAGGCAATAGGAGCAATCCCAAAGACTGGCAAGTGGGGGATATATATATATATATATATGAAAAGGCATATGCTACTCAAATGAAAAGAGATAATGTTATATACCATTCATTGTTTCGGTGTTTTTTTTATAAAAAAAATCATTCTTTACTCTTGTGATTTTTATATATTTTACATAATTGATGAGCTATTTGACTTGATGATCTAAATCTTTTGAGGATTAATTTTCGAATCAAATATGATCTAAATCTATTTTTTCTTGCACATTTGGGTCCAAGAACATAGCCCCAGACTTTGCGGCCGATGTTTACGGCTGTCTGTTTTAACTCAACACCTTGCAATGGCCCTCCCTCACAACATGGTGTGCAAGGGGTCATCCTGTAGCACATCACGCTCTTTCACACAAACAGATGAATTAATAGATTTCTTTCCAAGAAAAAATTAACTATCAATTTTGGAAATATTCTAGGTAGATTTGATGGGATAAAATCATAACTACTTGTATAGGAAGAGAGTGATGTATCCCGCAAAAACCAAGGGAGTTGCATTCTTAAAAGAGAAAAAGATTAATCAACACACAAGTTACAGCAACTGTGGGTCTTTCTTTACAAGGAGGGATGGCCATGATGGCCACCGCACCTTTTCAAAAAACATCAACAATAGCCCTTGCAAGGAGGAGGGGGGGGTTGCAGATGCCGATCTCTCTTTACACAGTACTTGCGTAAGTATCTTAATTTGTTAACCTTTCTTTTCTGAAAGTTGGGGAATCCAACAATCAAGCCTTGTGGGGAGGACACTGGTAGCACTTGGTGAAGAGGCCAAATGAATCGATCTGACGTATAAAGTTGAGCATGCTCGCCCATCCTCCAAATCCAAATCCCACAATAAAAACCCATACCATCACAAAAATGTTCACGCAATATAAGCCCACCCAACCTCCAAGAAATGGGGGCGGTCTCTCCACAGCATTCTGTGAAAACACAATGAATTAAGAGATTATTAATAACTTGCTTTAACTAATGATGATAAAAGGGAAATTAAGATGGCTAACCTCTCGAGCCGACGCTGAAGAGAAAGTGATCATGTGTGCTAATGATGGAATTATGTAGACAGTGAAGCTGACAAGAAGAGATCCGACAGTAGAGTTGATAGGTCCAAAGAAAGGGAAGATGATAGCTAGGAACCAAATTGGTATCACGACAGGAAGTCTAGCCAGAGCTCTCTTTAACACACTCTTCGTGTCGTGAACCCTTATGAATTTCTCCCACACAAAGTATAGTGGGGTGCATGCAAATCCAAATGTTATGAACTGCCAAGAAATATGAAAATAAAGCGTCAAATGAAGGACATGAACATGTAAGACTTGAACCAGATCCGACTCAGATTAGAAACCTGTTCCGATCTGGAATTAATCGAAGCCATGCTGGTGAAGTTATAAAAAACTTCGTAGGCACACTGGACAGAAGCGGTAATCAATTAACCTGATGAATGAGCATGAGTATTATAGCAGTATCTCTATATCCATTCTTCGGTAGCAAAGAGAGAGCATTAGAATGAGTAAGTAGCAAGTCCCCAAATGCCCAGTAAACAGCAGAAGCTGATGGTAGTGTCAAGGTTAAAACATAAAGTGTTGCTATCAAGTATATTAGCTTGAACTTCTGTGGCTTCCACATCGCATGCATAATTTCCCTACATTAACAATCACGCAGAGTCTCATCAATCAAAATTTAATTTTTGATACATCTGTGCATATACACACAGACAGGCGTGCACTGGCGCAGACGTATGGAGTACTGTGCATTAATGCTTCTGTATGAAAGTGATCAAGATGGTCAACTTAAATTCCAAAATGATGGTATGGTTATATTTTTAAGTTTCTCGCTTCTTTGGAAACCAAAATGGAGAATTGTATAAAGTAATCCGAAAGTCGGTGTACCAGCTTTTTCAGGAAAGATGTTCTTTTACTGGGAAAACTCTTTCCTGTAATTACATGTGGGTGCATATATGTATTTATACATCAATTCCATCATTATCATAAAGTATATTTGTATATGCCATTATATATATTGAATCATCACTCACACTGTGACAGCATGCCCACCAAAGGTATAAAGAATGTTGGTAGCCCCAGTAAAATATAGAACCATTGTGGTTGGACCTGAGTGTTTCACTTCTTCAATCTTCAATAAAATGGGGGGAAAGGGAGTTAGGTTAATACCTTAAAAAAAATACTAAATTGACAGCGGAAATTAAGGGCACATCACGCCAAAATTGGATTTTAAAGCTGAATAACACTGCTAATTAATCAAAGATAGAATATGCAACCAACCTGTCCATGGATTAGGGAAGCAATTGTCATATACCATGCGGTGTAAGAGGTCATCATAAGGCCTAAGAATGACCAAATTCTGTAGTTGTGAAATGAGGGAACGAAGACAGTTGTTGCACAGCATGCACCAAAGATGTAGGTCCAGGTTCTCTTGTCTAGATTATCGTTTATGTAGTAGATATTGCTGCGAAACGTTAGTGAAAAAAGAACGATGAATGTGCTGTTTGTTTATGATGAAATCATCTCAACCGAATAGGGCAGAAGAAAAAAGTTTATATCATGATTGATTGATGAATATGTAAGGATACCTTGCACAGGCAATTAACTGAATGACAGACCCAAATACAAGAAAAGTGCAGTTGAAAAGGAGGCCGATATTCCTCCAGTATTTCCCCAGCAGCCCATCAAGAACTTCAAACCACTGCAAACAACACCATTTAAGTTAAAAAAAAAACTTAAAGAACACTTGACAAGACTACACTAGAAACTTTATTTTCTCTCTCTATCTTGTTTCTGTATTGTTTTGGCACTATATATATTGTACATAAAAGTTCCACGATACGACTTATCACTTAGCATAGTCCAGATATACTAATTTGAATATTCAAGTGTGTATAGCTAGAATATATTACCTGAATTACATGATTCCTGAAATCAACCTTTTCTCTCTCTTTTCTAGTTCTATATTCAACATAAAGAACACTAATAAGGTAAGCAGTCCAGCTTCCCATCAAGCCGTATAAAAGTTGAAACAGGATTCCAGATAACAAGCCAAGTTGTGAGAATGAGTAGGGCAATGTGAGGAGCACTTGTGCAACCTACAATTAAAAAAAAATGGAAGAAATTAAACATGTGTGTGTGTGTGTGTTGATGTATTTATATTTCTTGCAAGATGGCAATGAAACCAGAAAATCCTGCAAGCATGCTTGAATATATTGCCTGATTCGAAGCACAGCTAAACCAAGCGTCATATACTGAACCACCATGCCATAAAAAATTTGACAATTTGCTCTTAGTAGACTTGGAACTCCCCTCTTCTCTCTCCATTTCCACGTAGTTTCCAGCAATAACAGTCTCAACTTTCTCAGAAGCCATTGTTGTAGCTTACTGGTACTAATGCTGGGGAAGCAGTGGACTAATTGGAGTCTATAAATAGATAAAAGAAGCGCTTCTTTTCGCTATATTTTGCTACGCTTCTCCTTCTCCTTTCGTCTTTATAAAAAAATAGTGGAGCAATTATTGATTCACCGAAGTGGGGACCTAAGTAGTTATTCACCCTTTAAAATGTGATTTTCAGATGACAGTTTAATTATCTCATGTTCATTTTCATAGGGTCTAGCTTTGAATCTCATTGGTAGGTGACATAGCAATGTCCCCTGCATGTGAGGAACTCATTACACTGTGCTCTCTCTTTCTTTTCCCCCCTACTTGCTACGGGCTTGAAAGGAGAATGGTGGACCCAGGCTCTCATGCAGTACACGAGCGGGGTGGCCCACCACAGGCTTTTTCCAAGCCTAAAAGAGCCCATGTTTATAAACAACTGTATGGATTGATCTCGAAGAGAAATTTTAAATGTTTGGATTCTGGAAGAAGGATTAAAGAAAAGATGGCCATCTGGATTTGTGTGTTTGGTTTCGTGGAGGTAGAGGTTAAGATGGGGTGAATTATTGCTTTGACAAGGGGGCTTGGTGCTAAACATGATTAGCACCACACGTGTGCCAACTGTCTTTGTAAAAGATTGATTTTATTTCCCTTCTTATCTTTCATCATCAAGACTAAACTAATAAGAATGAATTATTATTATTTTTTCATTTTCTTACGTGTCAATGTCTATTTCTGGCCC
>Ga0325410_1002547_pt1 | contig 20484 bp, 10 predicted proteins | sample PopdelMetagenome_16_FD_206182 | JGI IMG/M metagenome (GOLD analysis project Ga0325410, IMG submission 206182) | Populus deltoides microbial communities from Bellville, Georgia, United States - Xylem-PdIQD-R3 | ecosystem: Host-associated > Plants > Phyllosphere > Stem > Wood/Secondary xylem... | reverse complement strand
GGGGAGTTACAAATTTCAGCAGCAAGATTGGGACATCCCTTTTAAAGTACTGAACATGGTTCCTTTTGATATGGATAAACAAAAAGGCTTTCAACTCCAAATTAGTGTTAATTATTAACTGATATAGTTGGCTTGACAGTTAAGTGTGGGTTTATCATAATTAGATGATAATCTGCTCTAGATAGATTATGTGAATGGCCTAACAGATGTATTTATGAATTAGTGGGATATGTTTAGGTCCAAGAGAAAGTCTGGTTGTGCCAAACCAGAATAATAACTCAAAAAGACCATAATTTTTTATCTGACTGTTAGATCTTTAGATTTTCAAAATCTCGCCTCGGAACCCTAATTTTAGCATTTTTTTGTGATTGTCCTTGTTATTTTCGAATTTCATGCTTCTTTCCTTTATAATTTCATATTTTTATTTTGTTTCCTAGTTCAGGTAAGGTTTCTGGTTTATTTAAGGCTTTGTAAACCTCCTGAAGAATTATTATTAGAGAGAAAATAAAACCTGCGAACTTAAAATCTAATTAAAAAGTAGGGCATCTACTTGGTGGTAGCAGTTAAAGAAGACAAGGAAGAGACAAGGGAAAGCTAGAATAAATGACTATGACAAGATTAAGAAGAAGATGAGAGAACATTTTTTTTTTTCCTTTTAGCTACTCATAGACTTTATATTAGAGGCTCTACATGCTGAAACAAGGAGGTAAATCTAGCACTGACTGCACTGATGAATTTTACCAACTAGTTTTAAGAAATGATCTAGTAGAAACAAAGGAGTAGCTAGTGGCATGGTACCTTAGTGGTCTTTGATGTTGAGGACGTTGCCTTGTTTATTTCTCTATGGGTCAAAAATACTTTGATAATGCTTGGTGCGATGTGGTCTCGATAGATGCCTATCATATTTTGTTAGGGAGGTCATGACAGTTTGATAGGAGTGTGGTTCCTGACGGAATGAAGAACACTTATACCCTTAGTATTAAAGGGAAGAGTATAGTTTAGGCACCTAAGAGGGAGACAATATAGATGAAGGCTGATAGTGGGAAGAATTTGTTGTTCTTATCACAGTTTATGATAGAAATAAGGAGTGAGCGAGTGGTGTTTGCTCTAATACCTAAAAGTATAGCCATGAAGGAGAAGGAAGAAGAGAATGACTAGAAGGGGCACGAAGTATGTTAGCAGAATTTTCAGATTTAATGTAGAATGAGTTACCCCAAGGTTTACCTCTCATGAGAGAGATACAACACCAGATTGACTTGATGTCGGGTTCTAGCTTGCCAAACAAAGCAACTTACAAACTTAGCCCTAAAAAAGCCGAAGAGTTGAAGAGACAAGTTTTAGAGTTGCTAGAGAAAGAGTATATCAAAGAAAGTATGAGTCTTTGTTCCATGCCAACCCTTTTGGTTCCCAAAAAGGATAGGTCATGGCGTATGTATATGGACATTAGGGCCATAAACCGAATCACAATAAAATACAAGTACCTCATACCGCGTCTAAATGACATGTTAGATTAGTTGGCAGGGTCTAAGGTATTTTCCAAGATTAATCTTAAGAGTGGTTATCATCAGATGAAGATCAGACTGAGGGATGAATGGAAGACAACCTTCAAAACGCACCATGGGTTATAAGAGTGGTTATCACCATGAGGTTCATGCATCAGGTATTGAGGTCATTAATGGGTAGATTTATCATCATCTATTTCAATGGCATTCTTATTTATAATTCCACTCTAAAGTCTCATTTGGAGCACCTACGAGATGTTTTTGATACTTAGATGAAGGAACAGTTGTATGTCAACTGAAAGAAATGTAAGTTCTTTACTGATAATATGGCTTTTCTAAGCTTTATTGTATCTATTAATGGTGTTCAGGCTGATCAAAAGTAAAATCTCTGTAATTGTTAAATGGCCGACACTAAAAAGCATCCATGATGTGCAGAGTTTTCATGGCCTTGCATCTTTTTATAGAAGATCCATCAGAAACTTCAGTTCCCTTATCGCACCGATTATAGAATGCCTAAAGGCATATATATTTCAGTGGACAAATGAAACTGAAACAAGTTTTCAGTTAGTGAAGTAGAAGATGATCAAAGCTCTAATTTTAGCATTACCGGACTTTAAGAAACTGTTCGATGTAAATTGTAATGCTTCTGGAGTAGGCATTGGAGGAGTTTTTTAGCCAGGGTGGGCGCTCCATCACCTTCTTTAATGAGAAATTATCCAGCTCAAAAAAAAAAAACTATTCCACATATGATATGGAGTTTTATGCTATTTTTAAACTTTAAAACATTGGAGGCACTACCTTGTAAAAAAAAAAGTTTATTTTAATTACTAACCATAAGGCTCTGAAATACATAAATAAGCAGTAAAATCTGAGTCGTCGGCATATGAAGTGGGTGTCCTTTTTAAAAGAGTTTACTTTTTCATTGAGGCACCAATTAACCAGTTTAAATAAGGTGGATGACGCTCTTAGTTGACGTGTGACTTTACTCAATACCATACGCACTTATGTGCTAAGATGTCATACTTTCTGTGAGTTGTATTCAGGTGATGCCTCATTTAGTCAGATTTATGTTGAGTTAATAGGAGGTGGTAAACGAGATAACTATGTGCTTTTAAATGATTATCTTTTTCATGGTTTGCAGCTTTTTGTTCCAGTTTGCTCTTTGTGAAAATGTATCATTCGTGAATTGCATTATAATGTGCATTTTATATGGGATAAAATGTTGGCTCTAATATCCACAGATTATTACTAGCCTAAATTACTAAGACATGTTTCTAACTTTGTTAAGACATATGCTATTTATCAAAGGTCCAAGGGGGCCTTATCAAATACTGGGTTATACACCTCGTTACCAATTCTTGATGCTTCATTGCTAGATATGAGTATGAGATTGTCTATGGACAAAATCCTTTTGAATTATTTGAGTTAATTTATATACCTCGCATTGAAAGCTTGAGCATCCAAGCTACTGACATGGCAAATTATTTGCATGGCATTCATAAACAGGTCAAGCAAACAATCAATGACAACAATGTTATGTATAAGGCCTTGATTGATACTCATTATAAGAGAGTGGTGTTTGAAATTGGTGATTAGGTGTGGGCAAGACTTGCACGCGACATGTTTCTAAAGGGTGAGTATAACAAGCTGAAGGAAAAGAAGATAAGTCATTGTAAGGTGTTGCAGATTATAAATGATAATGCCTACAGGATTTGTCTTCCTCATCATCTAAAGATTTCTGATATCTTCAATGTCCACCAATTGAGTTCTTATTTGGAGGAACATAACACGAGGACGAGCTCTCTCCAACCTAGGGAGAATGATGTAGTTGGGCTTGCGATAACCGGTGATTCTAGGCAGCCAGGTGTAGGTCTATCACAACTAGATGAGGATCTGGTCCAGATAGATTATGTAAATGACCTAACATATGCATTTATGGACAAGTGGGATAGATTTAGGTCTAAGAGGAGGTCTAGTCATGCTAGACAAGAATAACGACTCAAAAGGGCCATAACATTTTATCCGACCATTGGATCACACTCAAAATTTTACAGGAGTTGTTGGAGGTTGTTTTCTTTAAAGTAGCGATAAAATCGTTTCTTCGACCATCGGATCTCACCCTGGGGCCTTGATTTTAGCAATTTTTGTGATTTTCCTTTTTATTTTTTTGATTTCATGCTTTTTTCTTTTGTAATTTCATATTTTTATTTTGTTTCCTAGTTAATGTAGGGTTTCTGGTCTATTTAAGGCTTTGTAAACCTCCTAGAAGATTATTATTAGAGAGAAAATAAAACATGCGAACTTGGAGTTCACATCTGCAACCTTTTTCGCTCATTAAATTTCATGTGTTATTTCTTTGTTTGTTGTTGTCTTTAACTTTTGCCTGTATCACATACACAAGTCATCCAGTATGTTACTAAGATCAAAGATGCTTATAGAAAAGAATTGGCAGCTATAATTTGCCTCTGAAGGAACTAAATATGTATTTTTGGTCTCCACCCAAAAAACATTAGGTTAAATTAAACATTGATAGTGCTAACAAGGACAACCCGAGACTTATTAGAGCGAGTGGTTAGATTTGAGATTGCATAAGGCGTTTTATGGTGGCTTTACAACAAGAGTTGAGCACTGTAATGCCATCCAAACTAGGTTGTGGGCATTTAAAATAAGGCTAGAGATAGCTTGAAATAGGTTGGGTTAAATTAAACATTAAAGGTGTTAGAACAGAAGGTGAGGTTAGGAAAAAAAAGGAGGGGGGGGAAGATATTGAAGGGGTTTATAAAAAATAGGGTTTGTTTTGTTAATGTTATTTTTAGAATATTATTTTTAATATGAATTCTAAGAGGAATTATCATAGGAAATTATAAGAGTCTCCTTTTAATTTGTTTTTGGCCATTTTTAAACTATTGAATTTTGTTTAGAATTCAAATCAATACCCTCTTAAAAGTTCCAAACTAAAAAATTGATTTAACCCTTGGAATTAAATTCAATTTCAAGAGTTTCAAACAATTTGTCAACTGGAAAAATTAAATTAAATAAAAATAGGAGAGAAATAAATTTGCTAACTTTTTTTTTTTATTCATAGAACAAATTGTTAGCTTGTTTTATTTCCTTCGCCTTTCTAGTTTCTATTTTCTCCTCTAGTTGGCAATATTATAATTATAACTATATATAAAAAAAAAATGGTGTAGTGATTCATTATGCGAAAAGCACTACGGTTCCCTCACAAAACATTGTGAACATGTTGTTCACAATGTTTTTTTTTCCATCCATTTTTTATTTGGCCCTCGTAGGATTAAATTGTAAGCCAATTTAGGTCACTTCATTACAGGAGGGTGAGATTGAAAGACATGGGCTTTTTTAAATATTGGGGGTGAAATATCTATTATGCTTTTAAAAACAAAACCAAGAAAACATGTTATTGGATCTAATTCAATAATTTCAGTAATTTCATGATAGTCCATTTATCATTCCAAGATTTTAAAAGAAATTATATTTTTTTTTATAATACATAGTGAAATGATCCTTATACCTTTAGATCCAATATTTTTTAAAGCTTACATTCAGAGTCATTTTCATCTTTTCATTTTTAATGAACAATAAAATGACTTGCATGCCCTTGGAAGTGGATTTTCTATAGCTTATGTTCAGGGATATTTTTGTATTTGCACTCAGGCTTTTTTGTATTATTAGGTTGGTTTTAGGGAATTTGTGTAATTTAATATATACAAATATTATTAAAAAAAAACTAATGATGCATGTGTTACACATGTCAGCGCTTAAGCGACGTGTATGGAGTCGTTTTGTGGACAAACACCACCTTTTGTGACAGTGTTTGAATCATCTTGATGTTTCCTTTGCAGTGAGGCATCACGTGTGGCCAAAGGTCATCTAGTTTGGCGTTGGCAACCTTCCCCCCTTATTCTCTCTCTCCTCCTCGATTTTCACATCTATCCCTCCAAAATCTCAAAGAAGCTCTTCAATTTATGTTATTTTAATTACTATTTATTATATTTGGAATAATTTATGAAATTGGAATTCTTTATCAATTTCATCCCCCTTATTTTTTTAATCTTTCAAATTTAATAATTATTCTTTTGATTGCTATTTTTCTCACTTTGGCAATGTTTTAAAAAAATCAGTTTTATTCTTCAACATTAAATTTGTTTGGAATTGAACTTCTTGATTAAACCCGAGACTAAAATTTCATAAGTTGAGAGTTTTAGAAATTAACTCATGTTTAGGAGGTTCACCGAGGTTGTTTTGGTTTTTTAAATTGATATTTTGTTGCGAGTTCATCCTTCAACATTATATTAGTTTAATTTTTTTTTCTAGTCTCGCTATTCAACATTGGATTGTTTTATAGTTGAACTTCATAGTTTTATTCAATTCGTTTTTGTTAACGATTTTTTTATCTTTTATTAGCATGAATAATCATTTAATTAAAAAAATATTTATTATAAAAAATAAAGTTATTAAATACAACTGGGTACAAGACCCGAGGTCAACTAATTTGTTTGGTTTTGAAATCAAACTTGTTTTCTCATCTTTTTCCCAAATAGAGACCGTTTTCAGCACCTCAACCTTGCTGCTGAGTTCCATATTTTAACTTTAATCTATACCGCAATAGTTTACCTTCCATATAAGTTGCTGCTTGTAAGCATACATGATCCTGTAGCAGGAGCACCCACTGGAAACATAATTGATATGAACCTTGTGGCCATGGCCATGCCTGCAATTCCAGAAACATCATTGTATTCGGAAGTAGGTAAGCAAATTTCTTTAAACAACCCTTCACGAGGCTGATAAGGCCAGCAGCTCCTAACCTGTCCCACACAGAATAAAATATGGCACCAAGCAGTAGCATGCACAACTAAACAAAGCTGGCCTTTGAGCCCCCGTTGCCAATAGAGCCACCGCCTAACACGACCGCGTCCTTTGTGGAGTTCGAAACAACACGTGCTTATGTCATGAAAGATCATACACACACACACATGGAATTTAGAAAATGAGATGTGAGACTATTTCGAATAAATTGCATAGATAAACAGGTTTTTCTTTGTTTTCTCTCAACAACGACAGCAGCAGCAGCAGCAGCAATAATAAATAGTTTCTTTGTCTTCTTCCCTTGACGACCATTTGGAATAAATTGCATGGATAAAGAGATTTTTTTTTACAAAGAAATGTGGATGCAGAAGAGAGTTAAAATTATCATGTTATTTTACACTATTTTTTATTTCTCAACTCAGTATAATTGTGTTGAAAAGCCCACAATCATCCAGCATCAAAAGAAGTTTTAATCACTTTTCTTACATAAGGTTTTTTCTTTTTTTTACCGGTGGACATTCAATTGGATAAGATATTGTTAGTGTATATATTATGTAGCCAATTAGTTGATAACATGTGAAATATATTTAATTTATTAATAAAAACTTATTTATCTTTAATATTAATTAAATATTTGATTAATGAATATAAAGTGAAGATAAAGTCATTAGAACAAAAATATTTTACAAAGAAAATTATAAAGTTTTTATATAATAATAAAATTCATATTGCATCAAAGTATTCTTTTTTTAAAATGTTGCTTGTCAATCTCTATAAAGATTGGATATTAATTAGAGTTGTTGAGACTTATACATATTATGTTCTTTCTTTTATGAAAAGAAACAGTTGTTCTCATAAGTTGAGGTATGAAGAATACCCTAGAACTAATATGTTGGTGCTTGTTAAATGACATGTACACTGAACTAACCCCGTATAAAAATTTCATATGGAAATATCACATGTGTCTATAAAAAAGCTCACATGACGGTTGTGTAAATGACCCTTAAACTTGAGATCACAAAGTTATCTTATACATGGAATGTTATACTTTTATTATACTACATGTTATTCTAATCAAGGGTAACAAACGAGCATATATTGAGCAAAACTTGTACTATAATTGAGAGAAGATTTATCATTCTACATAAATTAAGAAAATGTTATATTTATTCTTAAATAGTATTGATTGTAAATTTTTACGCAAAGTGGAATGAGATTTGAAAAGAGTTTCAAATTTTATTTAAATAATCAATAAATGTGGTGTTGAGAACGACATAATTTGACATAATGGACATACTTCATGCTATAATATCTAAATCAAAACATTGTTGATGAAGGGATAATAATTATACTAAGAAATTAGTCACTCAAAGGTTAGTTAAATCATGTATTACTTTTTTAATATTTAGATGATCATGACATGTTGCTGGATATTGTACTTGATCTTTAAATATAAATGAATCAATTGTTGCAACAATTGATAATAAATTAATTTGATTCTATTTTATTTAAGATTATGATTTATATTTAGGCTAACTTGTTAGGGAACCTAATGGTTCACACACATAAGAACCATTTATCATAAATTAAAATGGAATGATTAATCAAGTGTAACTTGATTGTAAATAAGTTTTAGAAATTGAGAATTAAAGTGTAATTTATACAAGGAATTACAATTCTAGACCTAGAAAAATCAAGTAGGGACTTGATTGAATAAGTTTCTAAAATTACCCTGAAATAATATGTGTGATATTATTTAGGGGCAAATTGATATTTTTTATTTATAAAGTTTTCATGTTTTCTTATAAATAAAATGTCATGCCTCTTATTTTCTATGTAGCACACGATACGAAAACTACATAAGTTACAAAAAACTTAAAAAACACAAAAGAAAAGAGCTAGCACTTAAAGGCATAACGCAAAATACCTATCTTCGAGAGAATCTTACCGAACGAGCTACTTTCTTTGTTGCTTCACTTTAGGAACAATAAGGGCCAAAAAGAACATAAAGAAGTCTATGAGCGCCTATCTATTCTTTTATCCACGCATATCGGTCTTTCTCTGGCTGCTCCAAGTAGTGCTCTTGGCTACTACTTGCTTGGGACATTCTCTACTTACGACTCTCAGTGGCACAGGGGTGCGCATTCGGATCCCTTCATCCCCGGAAAGCTTGGCCTACGAATAGGAAGAACCTGAGAACAAAATGAGAGGTAGCTACATTTAAAGACATAACAAGTCATTTCTCATAAAAAGGTTTAGAAGATTTTTTAATGGTGCTTCATGTGGATTACCATTAGAGATCGGACACTTGGATGACTAGTGGTTTACGACAACTTAGTCTTGAAGCAATTATCCCAATCTGAAAAGAATATCTAATCTTCAAGTAATCTTTGTATAAACCCTAAACAACCCTAGATCTTTCTAACAAGATCTTGAAACTCCTAAAAAAATTCATGATTTATTATTTTCACTACAAGTATGTGTTTGGGGGAAATCCAATAGTGGTACAAGAACCATTATTAGACAATTAAGGTTGTTGATTGCATGTTTTAATTATTATTGGCATTAGTTGTGTGTACAAATTAGTACAAATTAATACAAATTTTTTGAGTTTGGTAATATCCTAATAGGATTAGGAGTTAGTTAAAATGTTTAATTATATAATGTTTAGAAAATTAGTTTTTCTAAAATAAAGAGAGTGTTCAAGATGAAGAATTTTATTTAATTGATCCTAAAATAGTTTAGGATATTAATAAGAATCTTAATATGATTAATTTTCTATTGACTTAAAAAAAAACTATTTTTCAAAGAAAATTTATATTAAATAAAATTTATTATGTTTAGGAAATTATTAAATTAGATTTGATTTAATATTTCTATGTGTTAGAAATATTATTTTAAAATTTCACATAAAGCCATTAATTAGAATTGAACCATGCAATGTATTTATTTATACATATTAATGTCTTATTATGCATGATAGATGATTATGGACATTAAAAGACCAATGTGACTGTGTTTTTAATGGTTGGATGATTGTAATTTTAAATATAACTTGTGTGTCCTGTCTTTTCTCTATTTTTCTTCTGGGTTGTAAAATTGTTTTCTTATCTAACCCTCTCGAATGTAACTCAAAGTTTCTTATATAATTATGTAAATGTTATGTAATTTAGAAATGTAGAAATTTCAATATGAAAATCTATTTTGTAATCCAAAATAAATAAAGAACGACAAAAAAAGCTATAATCACGGTGCTTGTAGAGGACTTATAAAGTTTTGCAATAACTATCTAAGTTTTAATCACATAATTCCCTTTGATGGCTCGAGAGAATTAGTTTATATATGTCCATAATCATCCAACTAGAATATCATACTAAGGGTGTATGTTTATATATAATTGTTATGTATGATATATCACTAATGTCATGGAATGAGACTCAATTAAAATAATAAATTCCTCATTAATATATTAAGTATACATTGAGAACTAAAAAACAATTTGCTTCAATTTTTTTTTTTGTGTTTTTAGATCATTGTGATGTGCTATTGTTAAAAATAATTTTTTAAAAATAAAAAAATATTATTTTAATGCATTTCCAAGCGAAAAACACTTTGAAAAACAACCGCTGCTACAATCTCAAATGGGCTCTTATTTAATATGACCCTAAATAACTAAATAAATTAAAATAAATTAAATTATATAGATAACATAGCTTATATGACTCCTAGAACAGTTAGGTGACAACTCATTGTCTAACTACTGCCTCTAATTTTATATGATCATAAGTAACACATACAAATCATATAAGATAGTTATGTAGGATCCAATTTTATAGCATTAATTATATTCAATTAACGGTAACCTTAAGTAGCTCAACAAGTTATCCATGAATAGAACTCTGGTTCTATGCATATAAAATCACAAGGCAACAAATCATGGGGAATTTTTTTTTTCATTGTTTTAGAAAATTTATGTGCATTTTTTAGAACTTATAATAAGTTTGTAAAATCCTTAAGGATTTGACCAATTTTTGCATTAACCCTAAAAATTTTAATTCTTGAAAAGTAATTGTTAACATTATGGTATAAATGTTTGACCTATCAGTAGTCTAATTTCAAGTATCAGGATTTTACTAGAAAATTTTTAGAATTATTTTGGATATTCACCAATTTTAATTAGAAGTATTTTTCACCATAATATATGAGTTATGGAAAACACTTTCGCCTTCTAAGATAAGTGAATCTTATCAAGGCACCTACTTTATTTGGACATACAAGCCTATAATAAATTTGAAATATTAGATTTATTCATAAGTGTAAATCTTCATTCTGAATTATAGACGGACTAGTGATTAGGAACCCATTAACACCTTTAACCATATGTAGACTATACAATGCAGCTTATCTCCGGTAAAGTGTGCTATGAGTGCTCATATATTCTTTAGCCACAACTAATCTTTTATCCTAAAATTTCAGATAAAACCAGTTTACCCAGATCTCCTAATAATTTTAAATTAAATAACTAGATGATGACTTTTTAATCTCAATAACGCAACTCCACACGCATACTTGTGATACAACTTATAAATGGATGAAACTTAAAGTTGTGATGCCACTAAGGGACACCCAGTAAAAGCAGGAACGATGGAATTATTAGAGATTGGCAAGGTCATTTTTGTTGAAAAGGAAAAGAAATTCTTGTTCTTTATCAATATAAAAAAGGATGGAGTCGCCACCTAATATTTTGATCACTAGGAATCCTAACTGGTCTTAGAGTCTAGATAAAAGGGACTTATTGTGTATGAGAAGGACGTATCGCTCCTATTACATCTTAACTAAGGTAAATTGCACTGTTTATTTGTCTTATACAAACTGAAGTGTTGTTATGTTTTTTAATCGTTGATATGTCTAGTGGTTAAAGTTGGTACACCCCAGTAGAGTGGATCATAACTTTAAGGATCAAACCTAGTCATTCTAGAGTCAAAACATAAAAATAAAAGAAATTACCTTTTTATTTAATATCAGGAATACGTCTTATGTATAAGTTCATAATCTTGTATATTAAAAGAAACAAAATAATTTTTTGGTGTTTCTAAAATGTAGACCAAGTTCTCATGACATTAATAAACTAGTTATTAAATCCAAAAATACATGCAAAGATATCAACAAAACTATTTTTATTTAATTTAAGGATGTTAAATCATGCCATATATATATATATATAGATGCAAAAGGATATGAAATGTGATGTTCAGATGCATAATATAATTCGAACCAATCAAAGAATAGAATCTGTATTTTATGTAACTCAATGAAATTATAAAATTGTTTTTGTATTTCACTTTTATGTTCGAGAAAGTTTTGAAAAAACCAAATTCGTTTTGTAGAGTTACAGGCCGAATAGAAATCCTTTTTGAAAAGTGTTTTGTCAATATATATATATATATATATATATATATATATATATATATATATATATATATATATATGTTGTTGATGCAAATATGAGTTTTTATTTTTATTTATGAGAGACTTAGCCATATGTAATTTAATATATTGTATTTTTTTAAAGAAATTTGTTTTTTGTTTTTTGTGGAAGGAAATTATTTTATTTAATACTGAAAAAGTGTCTCGCATGTAGGTCACAATTTTTTTGAGAGACTTAGTAAAAAATCCACATGAATCTTATTCATTTCACGAGCTTTGTCCAAATTTATGCTAATTCAAATAAATCAATATAAATCCATGAATCATTATTTAATGTTTCAATAAACTCAACCATAAATCATAAAACAACTTTTAATATTCAATTAGAAAACATAACCCTAAAATAAACTCACAATTCAACACAAATTATCAAATAAAAAACACACATAAATTAAAATCAAATAATGTCCAAAATTTCCAAAATTATACACAATAATAAGCATTTTATCCTAAATTTCACAACATTATAGTAATTTGTTCAAAAGATATTTTGAGGTTATGAATCGACCTTTCAAGTGTTTAACATGTCCAAGGACTACTAAAATCAAGGTTGGAGGTCTGCTGGAACAGTGGCAATGCATGAATCATGCACCACCGCCACTATCGAGTCATGGATTCACGTGTTGTTGTCGCTAAAAGAGCACCACCCACAAGATCTCAAGCGCCTCTCCTTCCTCCTTCTATTTACACTAGTTGTGTAACAAATAGCAACCAGGAACAAAAGAAACAAGCACAACAAGTTTCAGTTTTTTTCTTCCATTCTCTCTCATATTTGTTGAGACCATAGTTTTGTTGCAATTGGTGTTGGTCATCATGGAAGGAGGTGAAATAGGGTTGTCATGGCGTTATGAAGAGGATGATTGCATAGTTGCTAGAGGATTAGTTGCTGGAACTGTCGTGGGTATATTGTTGACTGATAGGATGAAAAGGAGTTTTAGTGTTGAAAAAAATCAATCGATCTCCTACTCTCTCGGGAAAAGTTAAAGATTATGAGAGTGGTGCTCTTTGGGTTAGACAGATCGTGAGCTATCTTTTAGATCTTATAGTGAGCGGGGAAGAAATTATTAGCTAAATAGTTGTTTGTCCAGGTGTTGTGGTTTGTTGTGCGTATTATTAATGTTGAGTGTAAGGTTGAGAAAGGGGAAATGAGTACCATTTTTGTTTTCTAGGTAAGGGTGGTGGCCTCGTTTAAAAAAATGGGTTAGGGTTTTTATATTGTATGGGTATGTGAGTTGGTAGGTAGAAAAGTGTTTTTGTATGTGTGATTTTTTCTCTAACTAATTCTCTCTTTTTTATTTTTGGGAAAATGCTCTCTCCCTTTTGCTTTTGCTTTTGCTTATGAGATTCTTTCACTATTTATTTTGTCTCTTCCTAATTGCTTAGTTCCCAAGCAACCCAATATCATTTTAGTCCCTCATTTTATTTCTTCGCACTCTTTGTCCTCTTGTCCATATTCTTTTATTTTTTTTATTTTTTTTAAAAGGCAATGTCAATGTGGACTCGATTAGAAAATAAATAGTGATTTTGAAATGAACCCATTAAAAAATGAACGTGTTGAAAGTAAAGTTTTAAATTTTAATTTTTTTTATAAAAAAGACACTGAAAATATAGAAAATGATTCAAATACATTAAAAATATTTTTTTATTTTATGTTGTTTTTCTTTATTTTTTGGATTTTGTTTTTAAAAATGTTTAAAAAATAAGATAAAAAATCAGGTTATTACACCAGTTATTATTTTTATTTTATATATTTTATTTTATTTATCTTCAAGGTTAATTCTACTTGTTAGGTACATATGATTTTATTGTTATAAATAAAAAAAATATAAATACAACTTATCTATCTAAAACTTGAGATGAAAAAAAATTAAAGATAAATTAAATAATCTCTTTGAAATATTATGAAATTATAGAAAATATAAATTAATATTTTAAAAAGATTTAAGTTAAAAAAAATTAAAAAAATAAAAGAATGGGTATTAATTAAAAAGAAATTTAAAAAGAAGAGGTTGGGGCTCAGCTAGGCCTCATAAGTCAAACTTGGGTGTCTTCCTTTTTTTTTTAAAGAGATTGTTTTTGTTTTTGTTTTTGTTTTTTTAATAGAAGACACATTATTTGGCATGGCATACGCGATGTTATCCGTGTATAAGTTACTTATAGTAGTAAAACAAATCAGGATCTAAGTATTGGGATCTCAAAAACATCCTAGAAATCGCACTAAATATATTTTTAAGTCTAAAACTCACTCTAATCACTTTAAAACCTAAAATCAAACTGGATAAGAAAAACTAATTATCTGATCTTAATCTAGTTTTTCCGACATGTTTAAAAAGAGATACCACCGAAACTAAATTATTCTCTCTAAGACGAATCAATTAACACTAAATTTGGTCACTTTGATGGTTAGGTTGTGATCAGTAGAATACTTTCTCTCTCTTTCTTTAAATGGCTGAAGCGTAAGAAAATGAAGATTTGGACTGAAACTAAAAACAATATAAAATAACATGGACTAAACTTGTATATTTCAAAACTTCATGAGCAATATCTAATTTTTTATAGTTTTGTTTTTATATTTTTTTAGTTGTATTATGTTTAGTCGTTGTTCTTCAATTTAATTCTTACAATAAATTTATAACATGTTTTTTAAATAGACCTTTAATTTAATATTAAAATACTCTCATACTTACATACAAGGAAATAGAAATAAAAAAAACATTATAGCTCCTATCCCAGATAAATTTGGATTTGAGCAATGTTTTCCTTTTCCTTTTTCTTTTTTTTTTGTCTTAGAAGTTTTTTCTATTCAGATCATTTTTTTTTTAATTTCATCATTTTACTTTGCATTGAGTAAGAATTAGCCTTGATGTAAAAAAATATCTCGACATTAAATTGATACTTGATTTATATAAAAAAATTGATTTTATTGCTTGTTAAAAATAGAAAATGTGGGGAACAAAATTGTCATTAAGGCAAAAATGCAAGTTTTCTTTATTGTTCATTAGGTGACTTTTTTTAAATTGTTGTCTCTAGAGTTTTTTTTTGGTCCCTTTAGTTTAAAACTTTTATCTTTGGATCCAAGATTTTATTTTATTTACATTTCAATCTTTAAGTTTGAGATAAGAGAGAGAGTTGTTGGAAAATGGCAAAGGAGAGAGAAAATAATTGGTTACCTGGATTATATGAATAATAAAGCCAAATTTGATGTCAATGTATTCCTCTTAATAGAAAGAGTGTTGTTGAGGTGTTTTTAATATTTTATATTGCCAAAAAAGTATATCAAAATTGATAAAGATTTTCTTAAAAAAACCATTTTAGGAGACTTTTTAGTTGAGAAATTAGTTTACTAAGATTCTAAGAGTGTTTTTTATTATTATTATTATTATTTATGTGAAATTAAGTTAAAAATTGATTTTTTAGGTCCAAGAAACCCTAGCAAAAATTTTCAGCCACCTTTTGTAGCTAAAATCTAGAAAAGCAAATAACGTGTCGTTTGCAATAACAGATGATGCATCGTTTTTCATTGTAGACAAAACTATGTTTGCTTTATTTTTACAAAAATCAAAGGGAGAATGACATTTCATCCGTCCATAAGAAAACAAAATCAGAGAAAAGGCTAAGCTAATAGGCCTGGCCTTACAGGTCCACGCATGCCAAAACTTTGTTTTATTTTGCCAGGTACGCAATCCTCCATCTCTTCAGCTTAGGTGCTTGTCTTTTTTATATATATGAATTTTGATTGAAAAGCACTATAAAAGAAAGGCTAAATATGATATTTGAATCACAACTCAATTTCTCCATGGTTCTTAAAAAATATTATAGGTTTTTATGGAAAGTTAATATTTTTCCCAATTATAATATACCTAATATGCAAATAAATAAATAAATGTTCATGAAAATTAAATGAAAATAAAATATTAATCCTTTAAATTTTTTGATGGATTTTTTACATGATTTTATCACATTTAAAAAATATTATTATTATTTTCCTTCAATGAATTAAAAAATATTGAGAAATTATATATATAGTTTTGAGATCATGATAGGTTTTATTTAAAATCAATGCTTACCATGAAAACATATTTTCACAAAAACAGTAAAGAGATATTTTAATAAGAAAATGAAGTTTAGATTAAAGAAATGTATTGCTTCATGATAATTTTATTCATTGTCTTTTCTGCAAATGACTATTTTTATATTTTTTTAATTAAATAAAAAATAGATTAAAAAAAAGGTTATTAAACCCGATCAGAGCAATGACCTAGGTTATGGGTTGCGCAGGTTAACCTAATTTGATCCAAGTGAATCTAAAACATCATCATTCCCATTTTGTTTATAAAAAAATTAAACTGATGTCATTTTATATTTTTAAAAAAATCCTATTAAGTTTTGGTTGGTTTGACTGAGTCACGTGTGCGCTTGCCATTTCAATTGGCTCATACTATGTCACCATGGACCATTCAAGTTTAATTGAGTTTAATAACATTGTCTAAAATTTGTCCATGACCAGGCACAAACAAATGACTAGTTAAGACCTATAACTATGGAAACAAAATTTACAAGGATGTGATTAAAAATAAATTAAATATGATGACCAAAATTTAAGGAAGAAAAAACTTAGATACCAAGGAAGGGAAAATCGACTATAAATATTGATATAGCTCCTATCAACAATAAAATGCCTCTCTCCTTTAGTTTTTGTTACTAGTTAGTTATTTGCGTGCTGGCATGAAGAAATTTTTGACAATGTTATTAAACTCAATCAAGATTCATAGATCCACATAGTGACCCATCAACCTAGTCAAAACCCAGTTTGATTTTAAAAAATGATGTCGATTTAATTTTTTTTATAAGAAAAATAATGAAACGATTGAGTTTTTTATTAACTTGAGTCAAATCGAATGAACTTGCTCAACTCGTGACCTAGGTTATTACCCTTGCTAATTTTAAAAACCTTGCTTTCTGGAATTCATTTCTTTATATAATTAAATGATTATAAAAATAGATATTTATAGGCAAGACAACATATAAAATTATTGAGGAAAAATATATTTTTTTCATCAAATTTTTCTTTTATAATTCATGTAATTTGTTTTTGAGGAAAACAATAGTTTTTTCTTAGCAGCATGGTTCATTGAATAAAAAACAACAATACTCAAGAAATAAAATTTAAGAAAAACTATAACAATTTGAAATAAAAAGGAAAAGACATTTTTTTAATAAAAAACTAAATTTTCTTATTTATGCCTTTTTTTTCTTTTTATGTAAATATTTTTTTAGAAACATTGTTTTTCCAAAAAAAAACTCATTATGATCATGAAAGCAAGCTTTAATTAGAAAAATAAAAATCATAAATCGATAATTTCTTTGCAACTATATGAAAAAAAAAGTAAGAATAAAAAATAAAAAATATATATAATATTAAAAATTAAGAAAATATATGTTTTTCTCTCATTTATTATTAAAGATAAGATTATTTGAAAAATTCTACATATTATACTAGTACATAAAAAAGCTCTAATCTTTTAAAAAACAATGACATATATATATATATATATTAGGAACATGTTTTTAGAATAAAAAGCAGCGAAAATTGAAATAAACATTTGTTAAAATTTTCATCAATTTGAAATATATATATTTATTCTAAAAACATGTTCCTAATATATATATATATATATATATATATATATATATACATATATTTCTTCAATCTAAAATTCATTTTCTTATTAATGAATCTCTTAATGTTTTTTTAACAAAAACATGTTTTTAAATTGTAAGCAGTATTTTTTAAAACAAAAAACTATCATGATGTTAATAGTAAGATTTTTTAACAATATTAAAATAATATCTCAATATTTTATATTTTATTTAAGGAAAATAAAAATTAATAAATGTGATAAAATTATATTAGAAATGTATTAATATTTAAAAAACAACTATTAAAAAATCATGTACATAAAAATTAAAAGAATTTTGTTAAAATCCCTATAAAACTTATAATATTATTTATTAACCATATAAAAAATAAATAATAATTGAAATATCATGATAAACATTTTTTTTTATAGTGAATTAATAAATGTGATAAAATTATATTAATATTTTAAAAATAATTAAAAACAATCATGTACATAAAAATTAAAAGAATTTTGTTATAATCCCCATAAAACTTATAATATTATTTATGAACCATATAAAATATGAATAATAATTGAAATATCATATTAAGCATTTTTAATTGTTGTGCATTTCAATCAAAATCTAAAAATAATAAATTGAAAAAAAACACCAAACAAAAGAGTTAGGCACCTAAGCCAAAGAGATGGGAGAAGGCCCAACAAGTGTGGGCTTGCAAAGCTAGCCCACGGGCCTAGCTATTTTGTTTTATTTTTGTGTTGGCACTTTCTCTTTTTTCTTTTAAACAAAGTAGATGAGGCATTGTTTGTTGTGGCAAACAATAGGTTATTTGCTTGTTAAATTCTAACTATTGGAGAGGTGGTTGAAAAACTAGGCTAGGATATTTTTAATTTAACAAACTATTTGTCAACCTAGTAAATATTTTTATAACCTCAATAAACTAATTTGTCAACTTAAAATACCCCTAATCGGTCTAAAAATATAAAATTAAAAAAATATATTTCTCAACTCATATCTATGTTTTCCAGAAAAATAAAAGCTTAAAAACACCTTAATAAAAAGTCATCTTGTCAAATGAAACCCATTGATTACTTTTATTTATTTATTGAAGTGTGGTCCACCAACAACTTTATGTTTCTTTCATCTTTTTCCAACAAGACTTTCTCTATTCTTAAACTAAAGATTGAAATTTGAACAAAATGAAGTTTGAAACCAAAACTATAACTCAAAAAACTAAAAGGATTGTAAAAGAATAAAAAGGAAAGTATATAAACCAAAACATCTTTTTTCTCTCAAATTAAAGATTTGCCACACGTCTTTCTTTCGTTTTTCAGCCTAATCCTTTATCTTTTAATTGTATCTTTTTATTACAAATTAAAAAAATGATTAGGGTAGTAAATTCACTGTACACCTAGACACACTTCACTGTAAACGAGAATAATGAATTAACTCTATTGTCCTTCAAAAAAAAAACCCATTAGATAGTTATTAGGAGCAATACTATAATTTTATAAAAACTAATTAGTCATTATCATATTAATTACTAGAATACTCTTAAATCGAAATAAATGCAACTGAAATTTAGGGGTTGATTCCTCTTTTTGCATTAAAATGCACAATAAATTTACTTTGCTACCATTTGAGTCAGATTTTTAAAATCTCAGAATACAGGTTGATTCTTCTTTTCTCATGGCTTTTTGGTAGTAATCAGGTCATGTCAGGGATAATTTTGTACTTTTTATAAGATTAAATAACATTTTTTAAGAAAAATTATTGGTATGTGCATAGCACTTACCAGCTTGTTAAGTCATTTAAAGCGCTTCTAGCAATGCGTGTGATGATGTAAGGTGGTGAAAATTAACTATCCATAACAATATTATGAAGCTCATGACATCTTCTTCCTAATGAGGTGGCACATACAATGATTTTATACATTAACTTAGATTCAAGAACCTTTTTATTTTTTATTTTTTCTCTTTTCTCGTTTCTCCTAAAAAAACAAGTTGCATAGTAAAAAAGTCTTATGCTGCCCTCTTATTTTGTTTAGGCTTCTAATTTAATTCTCTTGCTTTTGATTGTTTGATTTTCATATTGGTTTCTTTTGTTGATTTTTTTTATTTCAATTTTGCCTTTCATTAAAATCTTATTTTTGCTCTTATTTTGTTTTGGTTTTGAATTTGTTCCTTTTTATTTTAAATTTTTGTTTTGATTTGTTTTGGAAAGTGTTTGATTTTTTTATATTTCACTCTTAAATAAAATAATATACCCCCATTCTTCTTGTTTGTCGTTCGATCCTCTTGTTTTTTTAGCTTGTTATTTTTTGTTTTTGAACATTTTATTAAATTAAATTATTTTTTAATTTTATCATCTAACTTTGAGTTGGTTAAGAATTGAAGATTGTAATTTTTTCTAATTAGATTATATTAGGCTCGTAACTCAGGTTAGGAGTTTGAAAAGTTAAACTATATGATATCAGTTTTTTTTTTTACACTTTTTTTTCATTTTATTATTTGACACTTTTTTATTCTATCTTTTATTTTGTTTCTTTAAAAATTATTACCACCTCGTGAACAGGTTGCTTGTTGGGCATGTGCACTTAGATTGATAAATTTATTATTATTATTTTTTTTTTATGATCACCCTTTTCTTTTTAGTTCAATACATCTAATGCCATTACTTTTTTTTTTTTTTTTTGTCATCATCCCTAGCCAGTGTCTATAACCCATTGTGCAGGCTGGGAACGTGATCGGTAAAAGCATGTATAGAAAAACAAAACGAGCTTCCTTTGGAATTGTAATGTAATAATAATAATAATTATAATATAATAATAAATTCCAACAGAGTCCATTAACAAGGATAAATTAACAGCCCTGTGGACATCAAGAAACAAAACAATCATACTATAATAATAGAATCATAGAGAGATCAGTCAACTAGACACATACATTAGAGCAACTCCAAATGAAACTCTAATCTTCGTACTCCTGGTATAACCTGAGAAGCTCAGTGCAGCCAGACATGGGCTGTG
>Ga0325410_1002545_pt1 | contig 20486 bp, 9 predicted proteins | sample PopdelMetagenome_16_FD_206182 | JGI IMG/M metagenome (GOLD analysis project Ga0325410, IMG submission 206182) | Populus deltoides microbial communities from Bellville, Georgia, United States - Xylem-PdIQD-R3 | ecosystem: Host-associated > Plants > Phyllosphere > Stem > Wood/Secondary xylem... | reverse complement strand
GATGATATCTACTCACCAACTTGAGGGGGAGTGTTAACAAAAGCTGTAAATTAGCAAATACCATATTTAGAATATTTAAGCTGTATTAATTCCTAAACAATAGCCTATAATATCTCACACACTAAATACTGAGATATGATTTTCTTATATATATTCTATAAAATTTCAATAAAGAATTAAGCTTTTTAGCCTCAATTTGACATTTTTAATCTGCTTTCTAATTTTCTTCGAACAAGACCTGTAATTGTCCATGTTATTAAATATCTACCGCACGTTCTAACCAGCTATAATTTAAATATCTGTCATATCATTATTCAAAACTTTATTTTTTTTATTATTAGTTTTTTGATAAGAAATATTTGGCATGCCACTCTCTCATCAATTATTTAAGATATGATAAGAAATATATGTTAAAACCCATGACTCGAAACTTGCTCCACGTCAAAACCCAAGCCACCAGTAAGAGAAAAGTAGTAAATTTTTTTTAAAAAAACAATGGTTTTACATACATATAGGATCTTTCATTCAAGCAGAAAAAGAACACACTTCTATTTTGGGTTTAAGAAAAAAACAAAAAAAAATTCTGGCGATCCAGTTAAAACTCGTGACTCGAATCTTGCTCCAGGTTGAAACCCAACCCGGACTAAAAACTATGCATCATATGTTAGGAGAAAAATACTAAATTCTTCAGTGGAAACTTTAATCATGGTCTAGCAAGGTTGTCTGGAAAAAGATTCCGGAAGACCACCAGTATCCACAAGGAAATCACTGCTTGGCTGTGTTCAAAAATCAAAAGGGCACTCAGCGCGTCAAGCATCCGCGTACACGACGCTTTAACTCCTTTTGGCCGGTGGGACATCCTACTTTTTGACTAATTTATACACCCAGCTAGCGTTTAACACAAGATAGAGCTCTGCATCAATAATTCTAAGGTTTATGTAGGTATAGAAATTTAGGTGTTTTTATTTAGGCTTGATGATGGAAAATTTGAAAATTTCCCCTCCCTTTTTTTCTTGTTACCTGCCGGCCATAGATGAGAGAAGGAATGGATATTTATAGTTCCATTTCTTCTTAATTCTATTTTGGCCACATCTTTCCTTTTTTTTTTAACCTTTTTTTTTTCAAAACTAATAAGTTTTTTTTTTATCATCATCATTATTAATTTAATTTTTTTTTTATTATTTTGTATTATAATAAAATTTAAAATTATTATAAACCTCCCTCATTTTGTATACTTTATTCTCGGGCTTCACACTCTGTCTTTACAGCAATCCCTTCAACCCGAAACTAACATTCCAAACAATAAGCAACTTGGTTATGAATCCAACGTGGTAGGGCTAAACTGATATCCCTTTCGCTGATCCTTTTTAACCAGAACCAAAATCTAACGTGGTTAGGCTAAACTGAGATCCCGTTCGCTGATCCCCTTTAACCAGAACCAAAATCCAGTGTGGTTGGGTTAAACTGAGATCCCTTTTGCTGATCCCCTTTAACCAGAACCAAAATCTAGTGTGGTTGCATTGTAACGGGTGACCTACTCAAAAAAAGAAATGATCTCATTGTAATGGGTGACCTACCCAGATAAGAAAATATGGAGAATTGGTCGCATTGTAATAGGTGACCTACTCAAAAGAAAAAGAAAGAGTGGTCTCATTGTAATGGGTGACCTACCCAGATAAGAAAACATGAAGAATTGATCGCATTGTAATGCGTGACCTACCCAAAAGAAAAAAAAAAGAGTGGTTTCATTGTAATGAGTGACCTATCCAAAAAATAACGAGGGCTCGAAGGCGTACTCGACAGGAGGTGAGGTTAGAAAACGCATTACCTAAGAGATGGTGGAGTAACGATCTGCGAAAATGTTTGAAAACAAATGCATTATGATCAATATACCACTGTGGGGAACTGCTGATGTGGTGGTTCAGTGTGGAGTCCATCTACTGTTTGTCCAAGACTGCTGATGAATCCTCTGTTATTTCTCTTCCTAGGACCATAATTGGGTCTTAGCCTTCTTGAGTTTTTCACCTGTGCCATTCAAAGAATTTGCATGGTGTCCATGTTCATGTGTTCAAAGAGCCCCTGCCTTAATTTATGCTTCTTCGGCTGGAACTGTACAGGCGACGTCTCAAGGTTTGTCTACTATCCAGTGATCAGATTTTTTAGTGGCTTTGGTCACTGTGAGCTAGCTCTTATAAAAAAGCAGCAAGGCAAATAGATGATGCATAAAGTTTTACTGATGCATTACAGGCTCTTTGAATTGATTTAACAAGCAAATAAAGCCACAGTTGTGGTTTACTTCTTATGTCTTATCATGATTAATCTGTTCTTGCATTGATTCTGCAGTGTCTTCAGCCGAGGCAGACTTGCTGTATTCACTTGTCGTTAAAGCTAGGTTCGAGAACAATCGATTCCAGAAGCCAAGGAAGCAACCAGAGACTTCAAGCAAACATGTTGATTGGTTTTGATATTGAAACACCCAGTACATTCGTATTGACATTTTCACTTTCAGATTTTGTGTTCTGCTCAGGACTCAAAACTCAACACTAAACATGTGAGATTTTCTGATATCGTTCAATTGTACATCTCAACTCCTTGAATTATGTATCCTTTAAGTTCTCTGAATGATGTGTCCCCTACTTCCTTGAGTGACATTAAGGATTTGTATGGTATATTTGCAGTTTTTCGATGCTTTAACTCATCTTGGCCAGTGGGACATCCTACTTTTTGACTAATTTATACACCCAGCTAGCGTTTAACACAAGACATGATAGAGGAGATAAGAAAATGATTGCTATTATGGACAATCTTCCTCTCCAGTCTCTGTCTCAACTAAAAATAGTTGAAGCAAAAGTCATGTTAATTCCCAGTAATCCAATCAACTGCTTTCGAGTTCTCCTAATTATTGAAGACACACTTTAAATTTAATTAATATTATTGTTTTTAAGTATCAACAATTATTGTTTTTTATCTGTTCGTAAACAATAATATAGCAAAGGCTAGAGTGTGAGTGGATGTATCGCAACCTGTCAATAACTTCGAGCCACAAAATCTTAATTTAAACCAAAACGCAACATCTTATATGATTTAAGACTCAATCGTAAAAGGACATGTTAATTAGTAACGAGATTAAAGAGTGTCAATGTTGTTAAAGGACACGTACAATTAAAGCTCATTTTCAAGCTCACGATATACTTTTTGAGAGGTAGCTACCCACGAGTTTGACCTACCAACCAGATGGCCATACTCCTTGACGTGCCTAATCAGTCATAAATAATGTAGTTTTTAATTTAAAATGATAAATTATGAGGAAAATTTGAAAATAAAATAAAAGGTAAATAAAAATTTAAAATAATTTAAAATATGTGATCAATTCATAAGAAAAAAAAAAGAATGGTATAAAACAGTGTTGTTGTAAACTTCAATTAAAAATCAATAAATTTTAATATATATGAAACAACAATAAGTCTTTAAATGAACTAAATAATAAAGAGATAAAGTAAATATATTTTGGAATAAAAAAATAATTCTAAAAATTTAGTAGAGTTTTTTTTTTAAATGCATTTATTTTTCATTTTCATTAATTAATATTGGATTCATTGAGAATTAGGTTTCATAATTCATTTCGGTTTGTTTTTTATGAAGATATCCTGATCTCATGACTCGAGTCACAGGTTTGGTTGGTTAACTCAGGTTGACTCGAGTTGTTTTTTCATGTTTTTTGTTAATTGTTTTTTTTTTACAATTTAAATTTTTAACATTGAGTTGATTGGGAATTGAGTTTTCTAATTTTGATCTAACTAGCAGTTTTTTATTCTTTTTTTAATAGATTTTTTTTCTCAATTTTATTGATTGAGAATTTGGCTTCATATTTTTTTATTTGTTTTCTATGGGATTATCATGGTCTTAAGATCCAGGTCACAAGTTTTGTTGGTTAACAAATTGGTTGGCTCAAGTTTTTTTGGGTCCTTTTTTAATTGATTTTGTTTTTTTTTATCCTTCAACATTAGGTTGATTGAGAATTTGACTTGATATTTTTATTTTATTTTTTTCTATAGATTTATTCCGGTCTCATAATCCGAGTTTGACAAGTTAACTCGGGTTGACTTAGGATATTTTTTAATTGATTTTTTTCAATTGAATCCTTCAATATTAGGTTGATTGAAAATTATACTTTGTAATTTTTTTTTATAGGGTTACCATGGTTTCATGACCCGAGTCGACGATTAGCTCGGTTGCCTCGAGATTTTTTATTTTCTTTTTAAATGCATTTGTTTTTCAATTCCATCCATTAATATTGGGTTAATTGGAAATTAGGTTTCATAATTAATTTCAGTTTGTTTTCTATAAAGATATCCTAACCTCATGACTCGAGTCACAGGTTTGGTCGGTTAACTCGGGTTTACTATAGTTGTTTTTTCAGATTTTTTGTTAATTGTTTTTTTTTACAATTTTTTTTTCAATATTAGATTTATTAGGAATTGAGTTTTCTAATTTTGATCTGACCAGTAGTGCAGCACGGGCAATTATCTAGTATTAACTTTAAACTAAAAGAGGAGAGGTTTTTACTGTACCCTTCATCACTAAGTACTATTCATTGGAATAATGATTTGCTTCTTTTTTTCTATGTTTTTTTTTCAATCAATGCTTTTTTTTTTTAATTTCATCCTTTAATATTAGATTATTTTTTAATTGAGTTATTTCACTTTCATGATACAGATTACTGGTCTAACGGGTTATAACCCGGTTGACTCAATTTTTTTCTTCAATTTCATCCTTTAATATTGGGTTGATCTGAAATTAGACATGATTTGTTTTGTTAACTTTCTATTGTGTTACTTTAGCCTCATGGCCGGAGAATCGTGCTTAACGAGTTAACCCGAGTTGACTCGAATAGTTTTTTATGTTTTTTTTAATTATTGTTTTTTTCAATTTTATCTTTCAATACTAAGTTGGTTGGAAATTGATTTTTATATATAAAAAAATTATTTGCTTTTTATAGAGACATCAAGGTTGCAGGTTTTGGTATTTTAACACTGATGAAATCGAGTCATTTTTATTTTCTTTCTAGAGGGTTATCTTGGTCTCATGGCTCGGGTTACGGATCCTTCAATATTGAATTTGCTTTTTATTGGTTTGTCCTCGCATATGACTTGAGTTAATGGTTTGATAGGTTAACCTAATTGACTTAGTTTGTTTGGCAGGCTTTATGATTTATTTTGGTTTGCTTTTTATTAGGTTATCTCAATCTCATGATCCGAAAATAGTGTTTAACGAGTTAACCCAAGTTGACTTGGCTTATTTTTTATGTCATTTTTTAATTAATTTTTTTTATAAACTTAATCATTCAACATTGAGTTTGACAGGAGTGATTGATAATTAAGCTTCATAATTTGTTTTGATTTGCTCTTTATGATGTTATCTAAGTCTTATGATTAAAGTCATGGATTTGGCAGGTTAATCTAAATTAAATCAGGTTATTTTTTTAAGTTCTTTCTATTATGTTATCTCAATCTGATGCCCCGGGTCATGGGTTTTGTTGATTGTCTCGGGTCGTTTTTTATCTTGTTTTTTTAATCTCATCCTTCAACATTATGTTGATTGGTGATTGAAATTTGTAATTTGTTTAGATTTATTTTCCATTGCGTTATCTCGGTCTTATGACCCGGATCGCGAGTTTGACAGGTTAACTCGGATATTGTTTTTAGATCTTTTTTTAATTGATTTTTTTTTCAACTTCATCCTTTAATATTGAATGAATTAGGAGTTAAACCTCATAATTTACTTTGATTTGCTTTCTACACGGTTGTGGTTTACTTCTTATGTCTTATCATTAACTTGTTCTTGCATTGATTCTGCAGTGTCTTGGAGGTGCCTTACGATTGTGCAGCTGAGGCAGACTTGCTGTATTCCCTTATCGTTAAAGCTAGGTTCTAGAACAATCGATTCCAGAAGCCAAAGAAGCAGCCAAAGATTTCAAGCAAACATGTTGATTGGTTTTGATTTTGAAACACCCAGTACATTCGTATTGACATTTTCACTTTCAGATTTTGTGTTCTGCTCAGGACTCAAAACTCAACACTAAATATGAAGGATTTGTATGGTATATTTGCAGATCAGGCATGCCAAAGTTCCATCTTTTTGTTCTTTAATTTGGGGATGTATGGTTTGTACTCCTCTATTAACTTTATGTTCATTGTGAATGAAACCAAAGTACAGTATAAAAACTCTATTTTCATGACTATGGTAAGTATCTTCTGTCCAAAGGAAGGTGTCATGTCATGTATATTTCAAATTACCTGTCGAGGTTCAGACAGTTAAAATCTTATGCATCTGCATTTCTACACTGGAAATTATCACTCTAAGTTCTAAAGTCTAATTTCCACTGATATAGACCGATATCAAACAGGTGGGAAAAGAGGATTAAGGAGTAGTGTATCCTTTAAGTTCTCTGAATGATGTGTCCCCTGCTTCCTTGAGTGACATGAAGGATTTGTATGCTATCTTTGCAGTTGAATATGTCAAAAACTATGGTGAGAAACTTCTGTCAGAAGAAGTCTGTCATGTATCTTGTGCATCTGCATTTCTACACTGGAAATTATTTACTCTTAAGATCAAAAGTCTAATATGAAATGGAAATAATAAATTGTGGACCACTGGTGGGAAAAGAGGATTGGGGAGTGAAGACCATAGAATACTTATCTAGATTACTGTGGAAGTAAAGTGATGTGGTTGTCAATGACAATGGACAAAGTATGATAGCTTCACGTAATTATCATCGCCAAGAAAGTAGGAAAAAAGCATCCACTTCAAGAATTTAATGTGCTCTGCTAGGGTAGGTGGTTTGACTAATTCTTCTTGCCACATATCAAGTTAAGATTACCTTACAGTCTTGGAAAAAATGCAGCAGAAGTGCAAACAGAATCACTTTTTTGTTCACATCAAGAAACGTTTTGTTCCAGAATCTCTGCTAAGAAAGAACAATAGAGAGGATGGCACACAATCAAAACTGCAACATGGCTGTGCCAGTGTTCTGTCTCATCTTTTTTCTCATGCCAGGAGCATCGGCATTTGTTTGCAATTTTACTGATTGTGAAGCTCTTCTCAAATTCAAGGCAGGCATAACAAGTGATCCGGAAGGATACGTCAAGGATTGGAATGAAGCCAATCCTTTCTGTAACTGGACCGGAGTTACATGCCACCAATCTCTCCAAAACCGGGTTATAGATCTTGAGATCATAGACATGCGCTTAGAAGGAAGTATATCGCCATTTCTATCCAATCTTTCTCTTCTCACCAAGCTTTCCTTGCAGGGTAATAATTTCCGTGAAGAAATCCCAACTACCTTGGGAGCTCTCTCACGGTTAGAATATCTGAATATGAATGAAAATCAGCTCTCTGGTGCCTTTCCAGCTTCACTACATGGCTGTCAAAGCTTGAAATTTCTAGACTTGTCTGTTAACAACCTATCTGGGGTCATTCCTGAAGAACTAGGATGGATGAAGAAGCTGAGTTTTTTAGCTCTCTCTGTAAACAACCTCACTGGGGTCATTCCGGCCTTTTTGTCAAACCTGACAGAATTGACACAGCTACAACTGGCTGTGAACTACTTTACTGGGCAAATCCCTGTGGAGCTTGGAGTTTTGAGCAGGCTTGAGATTTTGTATTTGCACACGAACTTTCTTGAGGGAACAATACCTGAATCACTAAGTAATTGCACTGCATTGCGAGCAATTTCATTGATTGGGAATCGATTATCCGGGGAAATCCCTTCAGAAATGGGGAACAAGCTCCAAAACTTGCGGATGTTGAATTTTTATGGCAACAATATTTCTGGTAGGATTCCAGTGACATTCTCAAATCTTTCACAGATAACACTGCTTGATTTGAGTATCAATTACTTGGAGGGTGGAGTTCCCGAGGAACTGGGGAAGTTGAAGAACCTTGAGATTCTTTACCTCCATAGCAACAACCTGGTTAGCAATTCTTCTCTCAGTTTTCTTACTGCTCTCACAAACTGTTCATTTATGAAGAAACTGCACTTGGGCTCCTGTTTATTTTCGGGGAGTTTACCTGCTTCCATTGGAAATCTTTCCAAAGACCTCTACTATTTCAATCTTTTGAATAACCGTATAAGAGGAGAGATTCCAGATAGTATTGGAAACTTGAGTGGCCTCGTGACCCTACAACTGTGGTACAATCACCTGGACGGGACAATTCCAGCAACTTTTGGAAAGCTGAAGCTGTTGCAAAGACTATATTTGGGGAGAAACAAGCTACAAGGTTCCATTCCAGATGAAATGGGGCAGATGGAAAACCTTGGCTTACTTGATCTTGCCAATAATTCCATAACCGGTTCAATCCCTAGTTCACTTGGTAACCTCTCACAGTTGAGATACCTTTACCTATCTCAGAACAGCTTATCAGGAAATATTCCCATCAAACTCAGCCAGTGCTCTCTCATGATGCAGCTGGATTTATCTTTTAACAGCTTGCAGGGGCCTCTTCCACCAGAAATTGGAGTTTTTGCTAACTTGGGGCTGTCCCTCAACCTTTCAAATAACAATCTAGACGGGGAAATTCCAGCAACTATTGGAAATCTGGTATCTGTACAAGCTATTGACTTATCGGTGAACAGATTTTCTGGCATTATACCAAGTTCAGTTGGAAGTTGTACGGCTTTGGAGTACTTGAACCTATCCAAGAACATGATTCAAGGTACAATTCCAGAGTCATTGAAACAAATTGCATATTTAAAAGTACTGGATTTGGCTTTTAATCAATTAACAGGCAGCGTTCCAATCTGGCTAGCCAATGACTCAGTGATGAAGAATTTCAACCTGTCGTATAATAGATTAACTGGAGAAGTTTCAAGTATGGGAAAGTTTAAAAATCTTAGTGGAAGCACATTGATAGGAAATGCAGGCCTGTGTGGTGGTTCTGCGCTAACGGGACTCCAGCCATGTGCAGTTCAAAAGAAAAGGAGGAAGTTATGGAAATGGACCTATTACTTGTTCGCAATTACTATTAGCTGCTTTTTACTGCTCTTGGTATATGTCGTGGTCCGTGTTAGACGATTCTTTAAAAAGAAAACTGATGCAGAATCTGAAGAGGCAATTCTGATGGCTTTCAGAGGACGAAATTTCACTCAAAGAGAGCTCGAAATTGCAACGGACGGGTTCAGTGATGCCAAACTCTTGGGGAGAGGAAGCTTTGGGTCAGTTTATAAAGCTTGGATTGATGATAGAATATCTTTTGTCGCGGTTAAGGTTCTAAATGAAGACAGCAGGCGGTGTTACAAAAGCCTAAAAAGGGAGTGCCAAATACTGTCAGGAATTAAGCATCGGAATCTGGTTCATATGATGGGATCAATCTGGAATTCACAGTTCAAGGCTCTCATCCTTGAGTTTGTAGGTAATGGAAACTTGGAACAGCATCTTTATCCTGACTCCGAGGGAGGAAACTGTCGATTGACGTTGAGTGAAAGATTAGGAATAGCAATAGATATTGCAAATGCCTTGGAGTATCTTCAATTGGGTTGCTCAACTCAAGTTGTGCACTGTGATCTGAAACCACAAAATGTTCTTATTGATGATGATATGGTGGCCCGTGTTGCGGACTTTGGAATTGGAAAGGTCTTTTTTGCTGATAAACCAGCTGAATATTCTTCTACAGCAAGTGGCCTGCGAGGATCTGTTGGCTATATCCCTCCAGGTATGCATATGGTTGGTTTGTGTTAGTGTTTCGCTGCCCTCCTCTAAATTCTTCGGCATGAAAGATCGCATGTTCCATTCACCTTGCAGTGCATTAAGATCATTTGACCAAAATGATTATTTTCTTTTTTCATTTTGCTAACAGTGCTTTGTTGCTTGTAAACAGAATATGGACAGAGTAATGAAGTATCAGTTAGAGGAGACGTATACAGCTTCGGTATCATGCTGCTGGAATTGATAACAAGGCAAAGACCAACAGGAGAAATGTTCACAGACGGGCTTGATCTAAGGAAGTGGGTGGGTGCCGCAACCCCTCATCATATTTTGGATGTGGTAGACATGTCATTGAAGCGAGAGGCACATTCAAGTGGTGCAATAGAGAAGCTAAAGCAATGCTGTGTTCATGTGGTCGATGCAGGAATGATGTGCACAGAAGAGAATCCACAAAGCCGTCCTTCCATATCTTTGATCTCCAGAGAGCTCCAAAACCTTTGGAAACAGATGGAATTTGGGAAATGAAGCATGGTGTAGCTAAATAAATAACGGTGATGATTATGTCAGTGAAAAATTAGATGTTGAATGAGTTTGGTGAGATGTTATCAGATAATCAGCCTGCACTTGCACATATAAGATGTTTGAGGCATAGCTATCAAGGTTTACATCGTTTATTTCTCTTCCTTGCTTGCTTTAACAAAAATAATATTTATGTTATGCTTTTGCGGCTTCATCGTCGAGAAACTGAAGTTGAGGAATTTAGAGCTCCACCTGGAAACATTTATGGGGTTTTAAAAAAATTGATATTTCTCTATAATCAGCACAAGGCGAGTTGAGAAGTAAATTGATTAATACAATTAACCGAATTGACTCTCAAACTTTTATTTTACTCTAATTAAGTCCCTCATTGTATTAATTAAACTAATCCAATGTTCAAACAAGTCCCTAAGACTTATTAATTCTTCCACTTTTAGCCAAATTAACTTCCAACCTTATTACTCTTTCATTTTAGCACCTGATTAAGCCCATCCAAAGTACAATTAGGTCCTTGGATTCTTTGATTTTTGCTATTTGGCCCCATCTTCAGCTTTCTTCTTAATGAAGCCTTTATCTATCAAAATTGGACCGCTAAACTTTACAACCTTATTCATGTTGGTCCTCAAACTTTTAATTTATTCAGCCTTGATCACATTTTCAGTCTGTTTTCTAAATTTCTTCAAGAAGACCTCAAATTATCGATCCACCTATCAACTATAAATTAAATATTTGTCCAATCATGATTCAAAGCTTTATTTTATTTTTTTTATTGTTCCTTTTTTTAATTCAGAATTGGGTGAAGACACAGATGGTTGCATGCAAACTGTAATCCTGCCGTCCTCTATGGAATGTGATCTAGCAATAGTGTGACTAAAATCCAAAATTTGCCATAACGTGAGTATGATCAAAACTTTTAGTAGTTATTGCAAGTTTTCCTAAAAAATGTTTGATGGTTTTGTTTTTATAATGTGTTCTTCTCTCTCTCTCTCTCTCTCTATGGAATTGGTCTCTTTCTTGCTGCTTAGGAAAAATGGAAAAGGTGAAGGAAAAGAAACAAGAACTGATTTTGAGTGATCAAGTTCTCAATGGGATCACTGTTCCACAAGAACAGTGCTCTCTCTGCCACCTGCAAAGCATCAGTTCCATAAACTGATTTTAACAAAGGAAAGAGCAAAGAATAGAAGCTATCATCTCAACAAGTTTTTCAGTGAAAAACTAAACCCTGGTGACACACAGGCCTTGCTCCAGATCGAACACCGAGTCTGGATTAAAAACTCTGAATCATATGTGAAGAGAAAAGTAGTAAATTCTTCAGTCGAAACTTCAATCATGGTCTAAAAAGGGTTGTTTGGAAAAAGATTCCGGAAGACCACCAGGAAATTACTGCTTGGTTGTGTTCAAAAATCAAAAGGGCACACAGCAAGTCAAGCGTCCTGTAATGCTTTAACTCTTTTTGGCCAGTGGGATTTGCTACTTTTTAACTAATTTATACACCCAACGTAAAAATGATTGCTACTTAGCGGTGAGGAAAAGTTGCTACTATCAACTTTTCCTCTGCGCTAAGTAAAGAAAAAGGAAAAGAAGATAGATGACTAATCTTTTGGAATTGAGGTTGATTTTTGTTAATTTTTCTTAAAATTTGGATTTGTTTAGTGTTGTTAAAATTTAGATTTGTTCGGTGTTTTTGAATTATGTCAAAATAATTTTAAAAAAATAAAAAAATATATTATTTTAATATATTTTCAAATAAACACTTTAAAAATCAAACTTTAAATGATTCCAGAATTTCCGTGGCTTATTGTGGCTTACTAAATGAGATATTGAGATGTAAGGACTGTTTCTGAATTTGTACCTACCGATAAATCTCTCGATAGATTCCAAGAAACCCTCCAATACTGCGCTTGAAATAAAGATGATGAGAGGATCAATGTGAACTCCCCCCCTTAATTGTGAGTTGGCTAGCCCTTAAATATAACTGGTAGACTTTCTTCCTGGACGTCCATTAATTTTTCTATTGCTGTTGAAGTAACAAATGTCAATGAAATCTCTCTGTTAATTTGTTCTTTGCTATAGTATCGTTTAAGTTGTTTTGATCTTCCTCTTATTGTCTGATCATTCTAATACACTCTTGTTTGATCATAGCCTTTATTTATGAGATATAAAATAATCTCCCAACTAGCTTCTCTCTTTATTTATCAGGTGTAAGATCTCAACTAGCTAGTCTTTGACTAATAGTGAATCTGAAAGAATTGACAGGTAGAATTATCTTATTGTGCTTAATCTTTGTGGTTTCTCAAGACTAGCAAGTCTACCAAACAACATTGGCGAGTTGAAATCTCTTAAATTGCTTCATCTTAGTGGTTGCTCAAGACTAGCAAGTGTACCAGATAGAATTGACGAGTTGAAATCTCTTAAATCGCTTAATTTTAATGGTTGCTTAGGACTAGTAAGTCTACCAGACAGAATTGACGAGTTGCAATCTCTTGAATGGCTTAATCTTCATGGTTGCTCAGGACTAGCAAGTCTACCAGACAGAATTGTCGAGTTGAAATCTCTTAAATCCCTTAATCTTAATGGTTGCTCGGGACTGGAAAGTTTACCAGACAACATTGGCGGGTTGAGATGTCTTACTATGCTTAATCTTAGTGGTTGCTTAAAACTAGCAAGTCTACCCGACAGCATTGGCGCGTTGAAATGGCTTTATGCGCTTCACCTTACTGGTTGCTTAGGACTAAAAAGTCTACCAGACAGCATTGGCGAGTTGAACCGTCTTACTACGCTCGATCTCAGTGGTTGCTTAAAACTAGCAAGTCTTCCAAACAACATCATTGATCTTGAATTTAAAGGACTTGACAAACAGCATTGTTATATGCTGAGTGGATTCCAGAAAGTAGAAGAAATTGCATCATCCACCTATAAATTGGGCTGCCATGAATTTTTAAATTTGGGAAATTCTCGTGTGTTAAAAACTCCAGAGAGATTAGGCTCTTTGGTGTCGCTAACACAATTAAGATTATCTCAGATTGATTTTGAGAGGATACCTGCAAGCATCAAGCAACTTACTAAGCTAAGTAAACTCTATTTAGATGATTGCAAGCGGCTTCAATGTTTACCAGAGCTTCCATCAACTCTACAAGTTTTAATCGCATCAGGTTGCATCTCTCTAAAATCTATAGCAAGTACATTCATGCAAGGTGATAGAGAATATAAAGCTGTTTCTCAGGAATTCAATTTCTCTGAATGCCTCCAACTGGATCAGAATTCACACACTAGAATTGTGGGTGCTGCCCATTTACGAATTCGACGCATGGCAACATCATTGTTTTATCAGGTGAATTCTTCCTCCCTCGATCTTGATTTCTTTAAAGAAAAAAATCACGATAATTTTTTATATGCATCTCACATTCTCACTCTCTTCGGTGCAGGAATATCATGTTAAGCCATTAAAAGAAGTCCGGTTGTGTATTCGTGGGTCGGAAGTCCCGGAGTGGTTCAGTTATAAAAATAGAGAAGGATCGTCAGTAAAAATCCAGCAACCAGCTCATTGGCATCGTCGCTTCACTTTATGCGCTGTTGTTTCATTTGGCCAAAGCGGGGAAAGGCGTCCTGTTAATATTAAATATGAATGCCATTTGATAAGCAAAGATGGAACCCAGATTGATCTCAGTTCCTACTACTACGAAATATATGAAAAAAAGGTGAGGAGTTTATGGGAAAGGGAGCATGTGTTCATTTGGAGTGTCCACTCTAAGTGCTTTCAAGGAGGCCTCATTTCAATTCAAATCACCGTGGGGAACTACTGATGTGGTGGTTGGGTGTGGAGTCCATCCACTGTTTGTCAACGAGCTTGAGCAACCATACCCTAAAATTGATGGAAAATGCTTGACGAACTCTTCATCATCTTGTATTTGAAAGGGCAACTTAATGCTATGGTTTCGCTCGTTGGCACTGGTAGCTCGTCTTCTCCTCTTCTTTTTCCATACAAATATGAAACAACTGATCAATTGGATTGCATCAAACATGAAACCAAATAGTCTTATGAATTAGAGATGAAAAGTTTTCTATTTACCAAGTTTTCTGGGCTTTTATAGGATAAATAAGTTATTGTCTTGAAATACTTGTCGGAATATAAATTTTTTTAAAAAAGAATTATCAGATATTATCGTGTGATGAACATTCAGTCCATTTCTTCGCAAGTAAAATTTTATTTCTTAATAAAATAAACTGGATTAGTATATTACCTATCTCATATGTAATTATTTTATTTTATTTTATTATAACAACTTTTACCTGCAAAGATATTTTTTCTATTTGATAAAAAATAAAATATCTGCATGGAGACTAAAAAATCACACCAGTTTTACTTTGTCAATTAAATAGTATATTAAAAAGCTTTGAGAGTACGTTACAAATAATATTTTTTTAAAAATTAGTTTTTTATTTAAAATTATTTTTTTATATATTTTAGATCGTTTTTTATATGTTAATATTAAGAATAATTCTTAAAAAAATAAAAAATATTATCTTAATATATTTTTAAATAAAAAATATTAAAAAAAACTGCGTACTACCATGAAACAAATCCACCTGTCATTTTTGAACAACCCATGTGGTTTACATCATCCACCATTAATAACCTGTCTCGATGATTATGAATTTATTTTTCTAGTTATATTAAAATTGTCATTATCATATAGTTTTGATGAAATTCTGATTTTTTTTTCATCTCCTAATTTTAAAGTACGGCACTTGAAAACTAACATTTTTAGCCAACTGTGCTATTTCTTTTTATACCTGTGCTGGTTTCCAATTTATTTTTTTATATATATATAATGTCTTAATTTTATTTCAAAGGAAAGTCGGCAAGAAAAGCCACGTCCAATCTAACTTTCTGAATCACAACTCACAGCGCTAGAAGGCATCGGGAACGGAAGTGCCAAGAGCTCGGCTTCTGCAGGAAAGTCACGGCCCACAGGTGGCAATATTGAAGAGATCATGAGAGACGATCATAAAACATTGAATAGCTAGCCAGCAAAAGGAGACCCAAAGAGCAAGTCTAATGGACATCACAGAGGTGAATGTTCTTGGCTGCAAGCAATCAGTTTGTTTGTTCATCCTTAGTCAACTGGATGGTCATGATCCGGTCTCATCCTGATCCACCCCATTTCAAGTTTAATACCATAATTTATGTTTTCACCATACGAATTTAAAAGGGTAAAATTTATTTGTACAGTATACATTGTTCATTGCTTGACATGCAACGAAAGCTTGTAAAATATTAATGAATATTTGATTAAAAAAAAAACAAAAATAAGAGTAATAATTTAGAGACAAACTTGCTGAGTGCTGCCATGAGCATATGTTGAGGGACAGCGAGAGTAGCTTCTGTATCTGAGGTTCCACTGAGCATCAGCACGACTCCTTACAGCTCAGCAAACTTTTTATAGCTTCAAAGATGAAGATAGTATTCTGCACATGAAAAGTCTGCAGCCCATCAAGCGGAAAAGGCGCATCCACCGACGATTTCCCCGATAAAAGTTCACCAATATGAAATAGAACAAAATAATAATAATAATTATCAATTGGATATATTTATCCTCCTACTTTAACATGATTCTTAACTAGGTCCCGAACAAAATAATTATTATTATCAATTGGTATAAATGACATCATTAATTAAGGGGGGTTCTAAGGTCCTCATAAAAGACAAATGGGTTTGGTAGGTTAACTCGGATTATTTTTTATTTTTTTTTAATTTTCAATTTCATCTTTCAACACTTGATTGATTGAGAATTTGGCTTTATATTTATTTATTTATTTTCTATGGGTTATTGTGGTCTCAAGATTCAAGTCACAAGTTTTGCGGGTTAGTAAGATTGGCTCAAGTTTTTTTTTGTTCTTTTTTAATTGAATTTTTTTCATTTTCATTATTCAATATTTGGGTTAATTGAGAATTTGACTTCATATTTTTATTTTATTTTTATATATATATTTATCTTGGTCTCATAATCTGAGTTTGGCAAGTTAACTTGGGTTGACTCGGGATATTTTTTTCAATTTAATTCTTCAACATTAGGTTGATTGAGAATTGTGTTTTGTAATTTTTTTTCTATAGGGTTACCAAGGTCTCATGACCCAGGTTGATGGTTAGCTTGGTTGTCTCGAGTGTTTTTGTGTTCTTTTTAAATGTATTTTTTTCAATTTCATCCAATAATATTGAGTTAATTGGAAATTAGGCTTCATGATTCATTTTGGTTTGCTTTCTATGAAGATATCTCGACCTCATGACTCGGGTCACAGATTTGGCTGGTTAACTCGAGTTGTTTTTTTCGTGTTTTTTGTTAATTGTTTTTCTTTTTTACAATTTTCTTTTTCAAGATTAGGTTGATTGAGAATTCAGTTTTATAATTTTGATCTAACCAGCATCGTAGCGTGGGAAATTATCTAGTATTAACTATAAACTAAAGGAGAAGATGTTTTTATTGTACCCCTCCTCACAAAGCACTATTCATTGGAATAATGATTTGCTTCTTTTCTTCTTCTTTTTCAATCAATGTTTTTTTTAATTTCATCCTTTAATATTAAATTTGTTTTTTTATTGAGTTATCTCACTCTCATGACACATATCGTTAGTTTGACGGGTTAACCCGATTGACTTAGACTTTTTTATTAACTTTTTTTCAATTTCATCCTTTAATATTGAGTTGATTGGAAATTATTAGACTTCATGAGTATTTCATCCTTTAATACTAGGTTGATTGGAAATTAAACTTCATGATTTGTTTTGTTTACTTTCTATTGTGTTATTTCGTCCTCATAACCCAAGAATAGTATTTAACGAGTTAACCCGAGTTGACTCAGATAGTTTTTTTTGTCTTGTTTTAATTATTATTTTTTATTTTATTATTCATCACTGAGTTAGGTAGAAATTAAGTTTCCTAATTTATTTTGATTTGTTTTCTATGGAGATATCTTGGTCTTACAATTAAGGTCACGGGTTTTGGTATTTTAACACTGGTTGAATTGAGTTATTTTTTTTATTTTCTTTCTAAGAGATTATCTCGATTTGATGACCTAGATCACGGGTCTTTCAACATTAAATTTATTTTTTATTAAGTTGTTCTCGTCTCATGATCTAGATCGCTGATTTGACGAGTTAACTCACCTTTCACCTTTCATAAAGGCTTCTCTTTCTTTCAAGTGAGCTAAGGTTTCTCTACTGGTATAATTACCATTTGAAATCCTTGCAATCAAATGTTTTCCCTGGGAAACTTGTTCGACTTGAAATGTCTTTGTAGCGAGCTTGAACAACTTTGGAATGAAGGCGAAGTATGCTTTAGGTAACTCAATTTTGGATTCTCTAAAATTTTCTAATAATTTTTTTATAAGTCATTTCATTTCTATTTTTATTCATAAAAAAATTAAGAAAAAGTTCAAAATTTAAGAATATATTTTTCTCGGATCAACTTTCATTTTCCAATCAAAACTAAATTTACCAGGTCAAATTATGTCAACCAGGATAAAAAATGAGTTTTGAGCCGTCTCAGGTCAAAACCGTCATTTTCAATCAAAATCAAGCCCACCGAGTCAATATAGGTCAAACCACATTAACTAGGATAAAAATGATATTTAGATCGATTATGGTCAAAACTATCATTTTCAATCAAATCAGACTCATTAGGATAACTTTAACATAATTTAATTTTAAATCAAAGTCGGGCAAAAAGTTTGTTTTCAAGGTTTTTTTTTTATTTTTTTTAATTTCATCCTCGAACATTTTTATATTACAATGGGATGCCTTTGAACTTTAATTTTAAACTTGGGTTAGGTAAGAAGTCGGATCAGGAAAATTCAAAGTTGACTTGCTAGATCGAGTTTAATAAAAATATCAAGTAATTCTCTACGACCTGAATATTTTTTATTATATTAAAAAAAATTATAGAACCTACAAAAAAACTAATAATATTTAGAAGACTTGGGAGTAATTTATAAGTAATTAAAGTAGCAATAAAAAAACAAAACAAAAAAAATCTAAATGGGCTTCGATCTGTTACCAATCAGACCACACCAGCACATAACCCAAAACCAAAGGCCGAATTCATTCTATCTATCCAAGCCAAAGGCCCAACTCTCCCATTTCAAATTAAAACGCTCCGTCCCTCCCAATCCCAAACCTAAACAAACAACATCATATAGCCGTTAGAAACCAACAGCTCTCATTTCAAGCTTCAAATTCCCAATTTTAAACCCTAAAAACACCTTTCTAATTTTCTCCCTCTCAATTTCAAGCCCTAAAACATGAATGGTACTCCCATCTCTTTCTCTGTATCGATCGATACGCATAAATTCTTGAATTATTTTATTTTGTTTTTATGGTTCTTGTTTTATAGATCGAAATTGTTTGATTTCTCTCAGATCTGACAGTCCAAATGATTGAAGAGATCTGCGATCGTATCAAGACCGTTCAAATTTCTGATTCCAGCCCTTCTCTCTCTCCTACCACAGGTTAGAAGAAGTAGTTTCACTTTGTTTAATTAATATTTCTCTGAAATTGATTTTTTAAAAAACAATTTCAGTTGAATCCGTAGAAGATACGAAATTCGATACAGGTTCGTGTTTTTATTAAAAAAAATGTATTAGAAATTATTTGTTGAAGTACTGATTATCAGTGTTTTTTTTTTTTTTTTGCTTCTGCTTAGACTTAGAAATTGTAATTGTGAATTATTTGATTTTATTTGTTATTGAATTTAATTGTTTATTTATCTTTTTAATTCTAGGGTTTCTAAATTTTTAAAGTCGTTTTTAATTAAGAGGAAAAAAAAAGAGTTAAATTGAGTCAAATTCGGTGCTGTAGAACTCTAGACATTTGTATTTTATATTGAAATTCTTTTGACTCGAAAAGGTTGTTTTGATTTTAATGAATTTTCAGGAGAAACTATTAATTCGGAGGAGAGCGTATCTAATAGAATTCAACAAGTTTCCCCATCTCAGGGGCCAACACTGCCCATTTTGCAGAAAATTATCAATTTAAGTGATAAAATTCAGGTACTTATTTTGAACTTTGGTGGTGTTGGGTATCGTATAGATGACTTGAAAAGACTTGGTTTTAGTTGTAGAATTCAGGCAATTTTAAATTTCATTGTTTTAGCTAGTAAATTAGGATTTTGCATTATTATGTTGATGGGGGTATTGATTTGTTTTCTTTCTTTGAATTTAATTGTTGTTGTTTCAGAATTTGAAGAAAGAACACTCAAATCTCTCTAATCAAGTAAAGACTGCCAAGGATTCCTTTCTTGGCCCCAATATTTTAGACACCCTTCAAAAACTCGGTGAGTATCCAATAGTGAAACTAATTTATTTCTTCTTTTCATTTTTTATTTTTTATTTTTTGAGGGGTTTGGTTTTGATAGTTTACTAGTTGAAATATTGGTCAGGTAATGAATATGAACTTCTTAAAAAGAAGTATCTACAAGAGTTGTCTGAGAGGAAGAGGCTTTACAATGAGGTGATTGAGCTTAAAGGGAATATTAGGGTCTTCTGTAGATGCAGACCACTAAATCAAGTCGAAATAACAAATGGTTCGAACTATGTAGTTGAATTTGACTCTTCCCAAGATAATGAGTTGCAGATCATTTCCTCTGATTCTTCCAAAAAGCAATTTAAGTTCGACCATGTTTTTGGGCCTGAGGATAATCAAGGTGATCTGATGTTTTATTTTATGTATTGCTACTGCAGACATCCTGTTAAAGATTATTTGTGCAATTGAAGCATCTAATCCTTTGTCTCTATGATATGCAGAGGCTGTTTTCGCAGAAACTAAACCAATAGTCGCTTCAGTTTTGGATGGCTACAATGTCTGCATATTCCATCAAGAACATTTGGCCATTCAGGATCTTTCTTTCAAGCAGAAAAGAAAATCACCAGGAAATGACTGCTTGGTTGTGTTTAAAAATCAAAAGGGCACACAGCAAGTCAAGCATCCGCGTACACGACGCTTTAACTACTTTTGGCCGGTGGGATATCCTACTTTTTGACTAATTTATACACCCAGCTAGCGTTTAACACAAGATATAGCTCTACATCAATAATATGATTGATATTATAAAACCATAAACATTCCTTCCTGGAAACCGACCTCAACTTTTCCACACCGACTAAAAAATTGTTTGGAAACGCCATCCAAACCATATTCTTAAAAAATTTAATATTTTTATTACAATTTAATACAGTTTATATGTTTTAAAT
>Ga0325410_1002544_pt1 | contig 20489 bp, 18 predicted proteins | sample PopdelMetagenome_16_FD_206182 | JGI IMG/M metagenome (GOLD analysis project Ga0325410, IMG submission 206182) | Populus deltoides microbial communities from Bellville, Georgia, United States - Xylem-PdIQD-R3 | ecosystem: Host-associated > Plants > Phyllosphere > Stem > Wood/Secondary xylem... | reverse complement strand
CTATATACTATGGAATGAGAATTGACTAGATTATTTTGAGGTATCCATGAAATTGAGGCATGTAACAGAGAAACTATGAAAAAGTTCTGGGAATTATGAGTAAATAAATTATAAAAGATATATATATATATATATATATATATATATGTTGAATTTTAACTTTTTCTTAAATACATGTGACAAATTGAAATAATAAATAAATAAAAACTCTTGATACTATAAGTTTCATAATATAAGATTTGTCGATTGAATATGTAATTATCTCTTTTACCTTGTATACATGTATTAAATTTCTTCAAATTAAATTTTGAGTTAATTAAATTTAACAAAATCATCTATTTTTAAAAACTAGAAAATGATAGTTTAATGTCAAAAAAAAAAAGAAAGAGAATTTTAAGTATGCAGAATATGGCATATTTTTTGTTGATTTAAATGTCATATTTATTAAGATTTTGAAAAGAGATGTTGAATTCCACATAAACCCTCGCTCACTTGGAGCTGGTGCATGGTTATGAAACTTGGCTTTGCCCGGTGCACTATCTCGACCAAGTTTTAAATTATAAGAACTCGAGTTTGTAATTTATCAAGTCAAACTTGTGAAACTCGTCAGGGCAACTTGAAAGATTAGTTATGAGATTTATTTTTATATATATTTTTAATAAATTTAACAATATATAAAATTAATTGATAAATACTTAGTCTTGTATTTTTTTTTTTAATCTATATTTACATGAATTATTTCTTAACCTTTTGATGTGAGATAATTACATATAACTTATTTTCACATAATTGTTTCTTAGTTTTTCAATGTAGATTATTTTTTTTTTTACTTTTTAACGTGAGATAATTATATTGACTATATCTACATGTATTATTTTTTTTTATGTAGAATAACTATATATAGTTATATCCATATGAATTTGTTTCTTGATTTTTTCAGCGTAGCATAATTATAATATCTACATTCACATGCATTTTTTGAAGTGAGATAATTATATTAAACTACACTTTATATTTTTTTATAGCCTACATCTATATGGATTATTTTTAAATTTTTCAATGTGGAATAACTATATATAGTCTATATCCACAAATTATTTCTTAGTTTTTCAATATTAGATATCCATACTACTCTTTTCAAAGTGAGATAACTATAGTACTCTTCACACTTTTTTTATAGCTTATATTAACATTCATTGTCTTGTAATCCATATATATTGTTTCTTAAATTTTTGATGTTGGATAACTATAAATTGTTACATTCATAATAATTATTTCTTAACTTTTCAACGTGAAATAATTATATTACATTTCATATTTTTTTTTATTATCTACATTAACATGTATTGTTTTAAAATTTTCCATACAAGATATTAAAACTGTCATAACCCAATCTTGGGTTATTCTCCCAAAATAACTCTTTTTTTAATAAAAATAAAAAAATAAAATAAAGGTTTGCAACATGGAGAAAGCAAGCCAGGGAATTAAGCAGCAATTTTGAAGGAAACTTTAAAGCCTAATTGTACCCTATTATGCCCAAAAATGAAGAAAAACACAAATTCAAGGTCAAATTAAATGATTATTGGACGAATTTGCATAAACATTAAGTCCAAAGACATAATTAAATTTTTAATAGGCCAATTTGATTTAATCATGGGCCAAATTGAATTTTAATTATGTTTAGAATTAATTTGGATCCAATTGAAGGATTTAATTAAGTGCAAGGACTTAATTATACTTTAAATGGGTCAAATTAATTTTATTTTGGGGCTTAATTGATGAAAAATTAAGTTTAAGAGACTAATTTGGGCTTAAATGAGAAGATTGGAATTTTAAGAGACCAAATCTAATTTTTACCAAGATAATTGATTGAAATCATGGGTCAAATTGCAAGAAAATTGAAGTTTTTGGGTCAATTAAGGGTTAAATTGACAAAATTACAGTCAAGGACCAATCGACAAAAGGCGTCAAACTATAGGGGCTTAATTGACGAAATCCGGGGATGAAATTGAAGGAATTGAAAGTTTAATGGTCAATTAGGGGTTAAATTGCATAAATCTGAGACTAAGGACCAAATCGCAATAGGCGCGTAACTTTGGGGTTCCAATTAAAGTTCATCAGGGGCTTAATCACATTAAATCGAAAGTTTATAGTCAATTAGGGATACCATTGCACAAAAGTGTAAGCGGGAAGGCTAAATTAAAGATTGGGAAAACATCCTTAATTTAACCCAAAACGGCGCCGTTTTGAATTTAAAAAAAAAAACAGAAAGAGAGAGAGGACCAAACGACGAGTCGTCTGATCACTGTTCATTGTCTTTCCTGATTTTGCCCGAAAATGACAGCTTAGGGAGCTACTTTTAAGGTGCATTTAATGCCTCATATGTCCACCAAAATTGACAAAACATACACCCAAATGGTCACTTGACATCCCTTTATCCCCTAGTATGGTCCGTTCAGGCCTATTAACATGAAACCGGCCCCGACGCCGACCTAAAGAGGCCAACTCAGGCAGCCTTTTCCTACAGATTTGACAACTCACGATGCATACTTTAAACCAACGGTTAGGATGCTTCCCAACCAAACCAAAGGCCATGATTTGACACCATTAAAGAAAAAATGTCCCTCTTCCACCTCTTATAGATAGGAGTGCATTTCATGGCCTGAGCAAGAAGAAAATCGGGTCTAAAGTTGGCCAAAAACCAACCCCTTTATCCCTGTTTCTGCAGTTTGTTTTCTCCCTCTCTCTCCCCGCCGTTCCAGCCACCAACCAGAGCTACCACCAGCTCCACCACAGGAAGCCAACACAACCACCAACCAACCACCAAGAGCTACCGTGAACCTTTCTCTCTCCTCTGCAAACCAGTTTCTTCTTTCTCCCACAGCGACTCCAGCGGCCAAAACTCTCCACCAACGCTGCCATCAGCCTTTTGTCTTCCACGACCAGACCACCTCGAACCTCACTCCAGGTCAATGACAACAACTTCTTCTCCTCCGCAAGGTTGCCTCCCACTTCACTCCGCCGTCTGCAACTGCAAATCTACATGCAGAACGTGAACTTACTGTTCACATTTTGCAAATAATTCATTTCTCACTTGGGTCGGGCCAGTTCTGGCCAAGCCTAAATGTTTGGGTCGGGTCCGGCTCAAAAAAAGAAAGAAAGAAAATATGTTGGGCCGAGATCGGCCCAACCGTTTTGGGCCGATATCGGCCCACTGTTTTCTGGGTTTGTGCTTGGCCCAGTTATCTGGGCTGGCCCGACCCACATGTTTTAATAATATTTAATTAATATATATAATATTACATTATATATTTCTCTTTTTTTAAAAAAAATTCAAAAATCCTTTGAAAAAAATTGTGACTTTCCTACCCATTTTTCTATCAATTTTGCATAATATCGGGTTGTATATTTACACTGTAAAATACAAATCCGGTATTAAAATACCTGGTTTTCTCCAAAAGTTTTTTTTAAAAAATTCAAATTATTTTCATGCATAAGGCCAAATCCTAAAAATTTTCCAAGTATATTTTCATTAAAAAATTGCATCTTTCTCATGTTTTGAAAATAAGAAAAAATAATTATCATAACCGGTTTATGATCATCCATTAGGATTTGACCAAAATATCAAAAATCTTTTTCCAATCTTTTTTTAGGGTCTAAATGTAGACTTTAATATCTGTGGAGTGTAAAATTACATGATAAAGTATACTCTCGGGTGTTAAAGATACAAGGTGTAGAAAATGCGATGCTAAATTCAAATTTTAGAACGATTAGGATTTAACCCAATAAGGTAAAGACTTTCTGATAAAGAGAAATCTACCTTTAACCTTAGAAAAAACCAGCAAATATAAACTCGACCTAGAAAAACAATCAAACAATAATGCAGCTTACCTTAGGTAGGGTGTACTGGGGTGATGCGTCTTTCCCTTGTACAACCAGCCCCTTATCTAGACTCTCGCAGACCATAGGTTCTTAGTGACCATAATACCAGGTGGGGCGACTCCTAAACATTAATCATAATTTTATTATTAAATCCCAAAACCCTTCCCAACACACAACATCTCATACAGAGAGGCACGACAAGAGCCTTTGTCGTCGCCAGACGACGTCTCGGTGCTCGCCCCCCGCGACAAAAACTTTAAACATATATATTTTTTTATTTTTTCAAGTTAACCCGAATTAATCTATCTGACCCGAAATCTATTACCTTGACCTCGTAAACCCCGTGTGAGTTTAATAACCAGGGGGTGCTAACTCCAATCTCTAACTTCAATTATTAAAACCTCACACTCTCTGCAAAATCAATTCCTAAACCCTAAATCCTAGCCACGAGAGACTGCGATCGAGACCGAGAAAGACGCCGCGATAAAGAAGATCGTACCCAAAACATCCGTTTGCACACGCACTCACCAAACAACACGCGTTCTCGACACACGCGCTCTTGTTCTCGCTTTCGAGACCAGTCTAACAAGTCTCCTCACCACTGTCACTGTCACCATAGCGTCACAGCTGGAAATGAAGAAGTAAAAAACAAACAAGAAGGAAAGCGAGATTCGATTTTAAACCCATTGTAACACTATGACTGTGTTTTGTGTAATCTCGTTTAAATAAGCATGAGTTAAGCTATAATGGCCATGTGTGTGGTGCCATACTGGCGATAGAAATAGAGAAGGCTTTATCTTTAAATTACCTAATGATTGAAACAGAATTGAGAAGAAATATAACAGTATTGAAAGATTTGCTCCATATTCCTCTCGTCTCTCTCTTTGTGTCCTATTTTCAACACATGCTGAGTGTGTAAATCTTTCTATTTCTTTCTATTCTCCCCCCTCTATCTTTCCTCCATTGTTATACCTTAAGGCTTACAGCTTTAACCTAGAGCAAAGTGGTATTAGAGCATAACATCTTTGGACCTTAGCAAGATGCCATTAGAAATCAGGTCCCAAAATATAAGAAGATTGGATGATTCTTTGGAAGCTACTAACCAAAAAGTCAATGGGATAAAGTTAAACTGAATGCTCAATCAAATGACCTTGCTCAACTTAAAGCCATGATGAAAGAAATGGCTACCCGGTAAATTTCCATTAAACAAACTCTGCAAACTCTAGTAGGTGAGACAAGCTCATCCCAGAACATTTATGTTTCCCAAACTCCTGCATCACCCAACAATTAAGACTAGATTAGGGAAGGGTTCCAATATTCTTATAAGTCACGCAAGCCTAGAAGAGATTTCCCTACCTGTAAAACCCAGGGTAATATTATTGATATTAATAAAAGTCAAGATTACAAAAAATGAGGGAAAGTGATAAATTAAATTATAAGAATAATGATATATTCGAGAATCTGAATTGAAATGTTTTGTTTAGGTGTTAAAATATATAAAAAAATAAATATAAATAAATAAATAAACATGAAAATGTGAATAAAAGTTTTATGAAAGTGAATTTCATGAAATTGAAAGTACTAACGAGTAACTTGGTGAAATTCAAAATAACCTGGGTAAGATTTATCCAAAAAGGTATCAAGATTTTGGAAATTTTACCTAAAAATCATAAAAGTTACTATTGAGGGATATTGAAGGTATTTTTAAAAAGTTAAGTAATTATATGTGTGCAAGTATGTGTGTGGAGGGGGGGGGGAATTGAGGGGCATGGAAGGTATTTTTAAAATAGTTATATATATATATATATATATATATATATATGATTGTAAGTGAGTGTGTGTTGGAAGGAAACAAAAAAAAAAAGAAGAATAAACTTACTTTTTCAAAGAGAAGGAAGCATTCGACTAGGTGAGGGGGGAAAATCCAAGCAAGGAAAATTTCTCAATTTAAAAGTGTTAAAGCTTTGGCAATTGCTTGATAGGGTGCCCTCACACTTTTAAATAAGATTCTTGAAGAATTTATGCTTTAAATTGATTGAACTTTGTGAAATGAGGAATTAGGATTCATGATAAATTTTAGAAAAAATTACAATTAGTTGTGAAATTGTGTTAAGATTATTGAAGTGAGTAGAGAAAGTAAGAAATTATGGTAATTGAAGCAAAATTTTAGGTATTCTTGAAGAAGGGATTTTTGAAAAAATAATAATAACAAAAATAAATTTAAGAATTTTGATAAGATGATAAGATTGTATAGGAAAGAGATGATATTAATGTTAAAGAGTGAATAGATCATGCAAATTTTTTTATGTTTTCCTTTCATTTAAATTTCGGTAAAAAGATAAATAATATATATATATATATATATATATATATATTGATTTGAATGATGAAATGAATTGTGTTACAATGTAAAAATTGGAAGAATAGGAAGGAAATTTACAAAAGAAAGAAGGGAATTTTCATATTTCTCTATAAATTTTATTTTGGCAAATGAAAGGATAATTGAAAGGATTTCATTTATTGAGTGTGTCAATATGAAAAGTAGAATAATGATGTGATATGACACGACCAAAAGATTGATGTCTTCTTCTAAGTGTAGGAGTGTCGAAGTAATAAATAACCTAGCAAGACCTGAGTCGAACCACATAGAAGTTAACTATATAAATTATAAATAATAATAATAATAATGAGTTAAAGAGAATTTAAAGATGTAGGATTAATGTGAAGATTAAACAATGATAAAAACAGTTGTCAAGGTCAGAGGATCCACTAATGGTATTTCAAATAAATATAATATAAATTCTTTTTATTACTCAACTGGAAACCACACACAAAGGAGGTTCCAATCGAATGATAAATTGTTAACATGATTACAGTAATTATCTTATTCGAGTAATGCCAACACTTGTAAATGTGGTCAGGTATTCATGGTGATAACTTATGTTAACAACAAATCAAGTTCCTTTCATAGCTTAAGTGTTGGTTATACCATACAGTTGGGCTATAAAAGTGTCAAGTATTTGTTGTACCAAGGGTTGTTCAACACAAATATAGATTAACCATTTAACAAGCAAGGTATTAAGAGTGAATAAGATAATCAATACAAAATATGTTAGTATCAAACATTAAAGTCCAAGTTGAGTTTATACTATACTTATTCTTACACCATTAGTGTAACATTTTCACCTTGACATAATAAACTTAGCTGAACATTATGAATAAGAGAAACATAGATAAACAAGATAAGAACATAATTATATAAGTATAGTAAAGGAAATGAAAAGCATAAACAAGAGATTATGGAAAATATAACATGGAATAAAACTTGAACATTATAAAATACAAAGAAAGAAAGCAAGAATATGATCTTGATCTGAAAACCAAGATACCTAATTGCATGGCAAATGTCTTTTTTTATAGGCCAAAATTCAGAACTATTGATTTGATGACTAATTGTTGAGTGGGTGACCACCTTTTGCCATGGTAACAATCCTTATCTTCTTGTATGCAGAAAACGTCATTGCTAACATCAGAATTTGAGCAGATAGTCTCATGAAAGTTCTGGGAAATTGTCTCTGTTTTCCATAAAAACATGAAACGGTGCATTTGGACTTTTAGAACTCGAGATATTGGCTGAACACTGAATAGTGTCTGGGCTGCAGGACAGATTCTGACTTCTCTGTTGTTGCTACAATTTGAACTTAAAAACGGTCCTTTTGAATATTAGACTCTTCATGAAAGTTTTAGACCTATGTCTTAGCTTTCCATACATATAAACAAGATCTGAATCCAAGTTCTACAGCACCAGTTATGATCCAATAACCAAATGGTGCTCCAGTTTGGATTAAACCAGCATCTCTTTTCTAAGCTTAACCCTTTCTTTGTCTTCTCAATTTCAGTAGTTAAACTCATTAATCAATCCTTTGATTTATGTGATAGGCCTGCATTTAAGATGAACATTTACTATAAATTAAAGGTATCTTATATTATTAGACATGTTATTCTAAAACATGCTTAAGTTAAGGAGATATTGATACTTCAAGTGCAAAATGATGATATAAAATCTTGATAAAAATGCACTTTTAAGTATTAATCATGATATACTTGTCAATTCAAGAGAGGTTGCCAGGCCGACACCACAACAGGAAACTTCAGCGTGAGCTCAGTCTTTAAGTAATTACACGGTGCCTAAATTTATTATTGGTTAATATATATTTTTATTTGATTAATTGTGGTTGATAAATTAGTAATTATTATATTGTTTACTTGAGAAAATAAGATATGCGATGTGATGAATTAATTATTGAATTAATGGGATTAATGCCCTGGTGAATAAGCGTGATAAGAAATTAATTCCCTGGTTAATGGGATTAGAACCCTAGTAAATGGGCAAATCATTGAACTAATTCCTGAATTAATGGGATTAATGTCCTAGTGAATGGGCGTGATGGGGAATTAAGTCCCTGGTTAATGGGATTAGTACCCTAGTGAATGGGTAAATCGTTGAACTAATTCGTGATTTAATGGAATTAGTGCCCTGACAAATGGGCGTGATGAAGAATTAATTCCCTGGTTAATGGAATTTGTACCCTGATGAATAGGTGAAACGTTAAACTAATTTTTGAATTAATGACAATAGTGCTTATTGAATGGACTAGTGAAAAATTAATCATCTATTAGTGAAAGTTGTTGTAACCCAATTTTTGGCCCATTGGTTTTTATTTTAATTTTACGGGGTTTAAAATATAAAATTAAAATATCAAAGATTTATTTCAATGAAAAATATGATTTGTCAGCTTGCACGGAAACTAGGGACTGCAATGTGCTTTTATCATTCTATCCTTATCTTCAAGATAATCCTTACCTTCAAGATAATGATAGTTGTTTGCTTTCGAATTCGATTATAATTCAAACTTAAAAAAAGAGAATGAGTTTGATTGAAACTTAGTTTCTCACACGCGATGAGACTCTTGCACTATAAATACAGATCTCAGGGTATGTATAAAAGGGGAAGGGGAGGAAACCCAGGAGAAGGTCATAACCAGAAACCCTACAAAAAAATAAAAAAGATATTTACAAAAAAAAGAGGGGGCGCGACCGAATCCTAGACTAGCCATCATTAGCCCCTCCCCCAGCTTCTTTCCTCCTCTTCTTTCTCAGTCACCAAAAACAGCCAGAGCAAGCCCCCTGTGGCTTTTCTTTTCCTCTCTGGCTCGAGACCAAAACCGCCACCACACCAGCCTTGACCTCCCCTCTCAGCCGAACATACATCCCCAACCATCACCGTCTTCTTCGCCTTCGTTTCCCAATAATAGCACAAAGCAACAGCACAGGAAAAAAAAAGACTAGGGAAGGCACAGAAAAACAGAAACAGAATGGAAAGCAGCAGTCGGGCAACCCTCTATCACCATCGTCATCATCTTCGCCTTCACTTCACAATCGCATCAACCCCAACAACTCTTCCACACCATGAACATCCAGCAATCCTCTATTGAAGCAGCTGCAATGATCTCAGCAACACTGGAAGCCGCCATCCTCAACCGCGATAGCCCTTTACCCTATCTTTTTTGTCCTCACCAGCGCAGCGTCTTCAATAGGACCAACACCGCAAGCTTCCCTCTGGTAGCAGTAGCATGCAACTCCAGGACGACCACATCATAGAGAACATCAAGTGGGATTTTCAACCGTGATCGGTTGCCTGATCGTCACCATTGTCTTCACCTGCACTCTGCAGCTGCACCAGACTCGTTCTGTATTGTTACATAAAAAGATTCATAAAAAAATGAGGAAGCACAGGATAAATGAAGAGGAGGGAATACCAGTGGAGAACAAAAAGAAACAAAAGAAGAGGAGAAAGCAGTCGACCAGTCTTCCTCCACCAACGCCTCCAACCGCTGCCTCGCCAGGTAAGTCTTTCTTCCCCTGTTTTGCCAAATTAATTACCTTACTATTGTAGCATGCATGCGTGAGTTTGTTCACGTATACATGCAACAGTGGCCAGCCGAGTCACTGGTTTGGACTAGTGACCCGACCCTTTTTTTTAAAGTTTTGAGACCGGGTTACATAAATAACAAAAAAATGATAAAAAAAGAAAAAATATCTTCTGTTTCGTTTAATTCAAATTTTTGTGAATTTATTCATTGGCGTCAGAGTCAAGAATATCGTACTTTTTGGGTTACATAATATTTACCAACGCTAGAGTTGGAAATATTTGTAGGCAAATATTCATTGACAACCAGAGTTGAGAATATTATAAGATGACCAATAAAAATGGAACACAAACAAACCTTTAGCAATTTAAGACAAAACCAGTAATGCAGCTTGCCTCAAGTAGGACGCTTAAGGGGTGATAGTATCTTTCCTTTCGCGTAACCAGTCCCGTACCATAGAATCTCTGTTAACCAGTTAGGGTTTCTAGTGACCATAATACTGAATGACGACTCCTTGAATAAGACCTTTTTTTTTTCTAAAGAACAGGATGCCAAATATCTGTTCTTTTTTCAATCCAGTGATAATTTTTAAAATCGCCGCGATATCCGGGCACGACAAAAGTAATGTCGTGTTACTTGGGCGATAGAAATAATTATATTTTTATTGATGTTAAAAAAAAACAAACTCATAGATTATTTTGAAATTTAATTGATATATATAATACTAGATGAGCAAGTTAATTTAATGATCTTTTGACTAAATTTTTTTTTTAAAAAAAAAAAGGAAGAAAGAAAGAAAGAAAGTAGAAATAATTTTATGGATATCTTTTTTTCATCTGTCTAATCGAATTATTGTATTAAATCAATTTTCAGGTACATCCCTCTATCAAACTGAACAATAGATTAGTTTCCTTATATTTTGTTGGGCATCTTTTTGTAATGAATGAATTTATCATTTTGTTATGTAATATAATACGTCAACAGTTTATTGAAAGCTCTTTTGTGTAGTATAATCTTAATTATGAATTTCTTCTTTAATTATGTACTTTTTTCAATTATAATTTTGTTAATGGTCCTTATTTGTAAATTTTTGAATTGTGTAATGTATTATAGTTATAATTTGTAGAATAATTCTTTGAATTGCATCCATGTAAATGTGGGATATTGAATTGTTTAGATATGTGTGAATTTGATTATTGAAAAGTTGTGATGTAATGAAAGGAGGAAGTCCTGGATGATAGGATGAGTAAGAAATTTGATAATTAGGGATTGTGGAAGAAGAGTCGATAACTTGATACCTAAATATATAGAAGAAACTTTACTGAATTTTTTATTGATTAAAAAAAAATCCCTAATCTTAATTGAATTATCATGTCCTTGCTCTTTATTTTGAATACAAATGTTAGGATTGTTACACTACCTTTAAAGGAGAAGAGATACATAAATGGTTGTACAAATACAACTAATATTTCAATCTGGAAGAAATACCTGAATTTTACAAGCTGAAGTTAACCTCATATTATTTGGATGGCTTAGACCTCTACTGGCACTAGAACTTCATAAGAAACTTGGAGGTACAAGAGGTTTCATAGGCAGAATATGTGGATGCCCTGTGTTATAGGTTTGGGGGACAAAAAATCTTGCAGAGGAGCTCATTGAATATAAACAGGAAGGTGAATTAGAAGGTTACATCAAAGACTTTGACATATTGTGGAATAGAGCTCAAATCTATGAGAGATAGACCTCGGTGTTCTTCTTGGGGGGTTTAGAAATAGGGATTAAGAATTTGGTGAATATGTTCGAGCCTAAATATCTCAAACAAACCTAAAATCTAGCCAGGTTACATGACAATACACTCACTTACAAAAAAACAACCCTACATTACCCAAAACTTCAGACTTAGATGAGTCCCAACCCATAGACTGTAAAATTTACCTACCCTGCAAACACCAACAAACCAAACTCTAATCACACCCTTAATACTTTTAGACCTTCCCCGCATGCCTTATTACCTACGCCTACAAGACCACTAATCAACAACACCAATATTTACCCCACCCACAAACCCATCAGACCTATTAGAACCAAAGAAATGGATTACAGGAGAGCCAAAGGTTTATGCTTTTGGTGTGATGAGAAGTGTGTTCCTAGACATAGGTTTAAAAACAAGAAGTTATATTCATTGTGCATAATAAAAGATGATGAGGAAAACTTAGAAGAAGAAGAGTCTATAGAGACAATGAATGTGGAAGTTCTTACTCCTCATTTATCATTACAGGCAATACAAGGTACTACATGGTGCCACATCATTAAATGTGGGGAAAGATAAACAAATGTTATATATTCATTTTGATTGACTCAGGTAGTACCCATAATTTCCTCAACTTTGACCTGGCCAACAAGCTGAGATGTCCTCTGACCCCAATCAAGTCTATGGAAGTAAAAACAACTAATGAAGGTACCATATTATGTGCAGTCGTATGTAAGAACCCAAAATGAAAGATACATGGTGTTTAGTTCCAGGTTGATGTCTTTGTTATGAAATTATAAAACTATGATATGGTTTTAGGCATACAATGGTTGGAATTATTAGGAAATGTATTGTCCAACTATAAAGACAAATAGGTATCCTTTTGGTGGCAGGGCAGAGAAGTAACATTGAGAGGAGACAATCCTAAACTAGCTCAATCCATCAGGCTAGAGGAGCTAAATAGACTACTAACCAATGAAACCTTACTAACATAGGTTAGGCTCTGCAATTTAAAAATATCAGGGAATGCTAGCCTGAAACTGCATACTCATAAGATATACCATCCTTTTAAGGAAAAATAGAATTCACCCTTACAAGCTTTGCTGGAAGCCTATCAACATATTTTTAGTGATCTTAAAGGGTTACTACCAGTCAGGAGGCACAATCATAAGATGTCCTTGAAGGATGAAAGCCAAACTGTCAACTTGAGACCCTATAGATACTCAGGGTTATAGAAAGATATGTTGGAGACACTAATGCTGAAATGTTGGAGGCTAGAATTGTGCAACCTAGAAATAGTCCTTTTGTTTCTCCAATTGTGCTTGTTAAAAAAAAAGACCAGACATTAAGGTTTTGTGTAGAATTTAAAGCTCTCAACAAGTTAACTATGAAAGATAAGTACCCTATTCCTATTATTGATGAACTGTTAGAAGAACTATAAGGGGTAACTATCTTTTCTAAGATTGATTTAAAGGTAGGTTACCATCAAATTCAAATGGTTTCAGAAGATATCTTTAAAACAACTTTTAGAACACACAATGGTCATTACAAATTCCTTTTCATGCCTTTTGGACTCTCTAATACACTTACCACTTTGCAGAGTTTAATGAATGACATTTCTAGGAATTACTTGAGGAAATTCATTCCGGTTTTCGTTGATGATATACTAGTTTACAGTAAGGACATGACTTAACATTTATATAATCTTAGAGTGGTGTTTGATCTGTTATGTGCTAATCAACTAATTGCAAAGAAAAGTAAATGTGTTTTTGGTAACAATCAAATGGAATACATAGGATATATGATCATTAAGGAGGGAGTATCAATAGACTCACATAAGGTTGAAGTCATGTTGAATTGGCCTATACTTACAAACATCAAACAACTTAGGGGTTTTTTAGGATTGATTGGTTACTATAAGAAGTTTGTGAAAGGATATGGGGAAATTTATAGACCTCTTACTCAGTTATTAAAGAAAGACTCGTTTGGATAGACAAACACTACTATCATGACATTCAATCATAATGCCAATTCACATCCTAACTACTCATGGGTTAACGACACTCTTATTTGAAAAGGGAAAGTGATAATGGGACAAGTTCCAAGCCTACAGAATAAGCTCATTAGTTTATACCAGACTCTGTAGTGGGTGGTATTGAGGAGCCACTGTTACCTCAAAAAGGTTAGGGCAAGTGTTCTATTGGAAGAAACTACAGAAGCTAGTACAACAGTATGTTCGAGAATGCTCAGTTTATCAACAAAACAAAGCTGAAAATGTAAAGTCCCCTGGAATATTACAACCCTTACCCATGCCCACAACTCTTTTTGTTGACATCAACATGGATTTTATTGAAAGGCTATCTGAGTCAGATGGAAAGGAAGTAATCTTTGTGGTGGTAGATAGGTTTAGCAAATATGCACACCTCATGAACCTCTCCCATCCATATTCTGCCATTACAGTGGCTAAATTTTTTATGGAGAATGTCTATAAGCTACACAGAATGCCAACCACGATTATGAGCAACAGAAACAACATCTTTCTTAGTCAATTTTAGAAGGAATTGTTCAAGCAGCAGGGGGTCAACTTGTAGTATTCCACTGCTTATCATCCCTGATTTAATGGCCAGACTGAGGTGTTCAACAAATGTATAGAAGGATATTTAAGGTGCATGACAAGGACTATATCAACACTATAGAAAAAGTAGTTAAGCTCATGCGAGTGGTGGTACAACACGAATTACCACACTTCTATGAGGAAAACACCTTATAAGATACTGTATAAAGTTGTGCCTCCAATTCACATTCCCTATACATCTAAAGACTTGCCACTAGAGGCTATGGATCAATACTTAACTCAAGAGAGGGTATGTTCAAGTTAATTAGAAGTAATCTACTACAATCTCAAAACATAATGGCTCAGCAAGCAAATAGGAAAAGGATCGAAAGAATGTTATCTGTGGGGGGAATTAGTCTATGTGAAGCTATAACCTTATCGATAACAATCAGTTCACAAACGAGTTTCCCAAAAATTATCAGCAAAATACTATGACCCTTACCCAATTATTAAGAAAATTGGGACAATTACTTATAAATTACAATTACCTATCACCGTTGTAATTCATCTTATCTTTCACGTATCGCGACTAAAGAAACATGTAGTAAATCATGTTATCCACTCTAATCTTCCCAATCTTTTGGATAGGTCCCTTCTGCAACCATAACAAATTATCAATAGAAGAATGGTTATAAGAGGAAATGCTGCAACAACCTAGTTCTTGGTTTTATGAAAAAACTCACCCTTGATAGAAGCGATCTGGAAATATGCTGAGGAATTTTGCTTGAGGTTTCCCGAGTTTCACCTTGAGGATAAGGTTAAGGTCATGGAGAGGGCATTGTCACAGCTGGAAACGAATAAGTAGAAAATAAACAATGGGGAAAGTGGGGTTCAGTTTTAAACCCATTATAACACTACGATTGCGTATTGTGCAGTCTCGTTTAAATAAGCATGAGTGAAGCTAGAATAGCCACGTGTATGGTGCTACGCTGACAATAAAAATAGAGAAGGGTTTGTCTTTAAATTCCCTAATGATTGAAACATAATTGAAAAGAAATATAACAGTAATGCAAGATTCGCTCCCTATTCATTTCGTCTCTCACTTTTTGTCCTCTTCTCAACATATGTTGAGTGTGTACATCTTTCTGTTTCTTTCTATCCTTCCCCCTCTGTCTTTCCTCCATTGTTATACCTTACGGCTTATAGTTTTAACCTACAACACAGAGGACTCCATCCCCTCACCGCCACGAAAACGATACCAACACAAGAGCGATGACAATAGAGAAAGGAAAAAACAAAGAGCGGTAGTTTCAAATTTTGTTGATGGGATAACGAGAGAGCAATTAGAGAAGAAAGAGAGTGATAATAATGATAATGCAGGAATAAGAGAGGGTGGGGGTTTGATAGATGAGGATGAGATCGAGATGATGAAGCAGTTAGGGATTCCAATAAAGCTCGATTCGATTCAAGGGAAGCTAGTGTTTAGTGTGAATGTTAGTAGAGTTAGAGCTGTTACAAAACGGTAGCCTAAGTAATAAATGAATCATAGAGGAGGGTTTAATCAGCCATTGCCCCTCGAGAGGAATCACTAATTTTTGTTTTCACAAGGTGTGGGACTTTGACTATTTTTCTGTTTGTTTAGGTTTCATTGATTTTCCGTAACATGGCTAGAATCGTGCCATACATGCTGCGTGGGGGAAAGGAAACCAAGACCTGGTTGTGGGTTGCGGTGGTTATTTACAATTATTAGTTTTGTTATTTTAAGTTGTTTCCTGATAAGTTAGGAATTCATGAGTGCTCATGACCACGTGTAAAGTGGAGCAATTCCATGATCATATAGTGAAGCATATTCCTATTTTTATGTTGAAGTAGTGGATGTTGTTATTCACTTGTAACTCTCTCAAACCTAAAACCTATAAAAGCTGATGGTATACGATTGAGATGGGGATGTTATGAATGAAAATAAACCTTTCCTCTTAAATCTCTTTCTTTATCCTCTACAAATTCTCTTTATGTAATTGATACACATCAACTTGGTATCAGAGCCAGGTTTGGCTCATGGAGACACGAGCTAAAACAAACACAAAGTTTTGAAGCGAGGTGAGCGAGACCTGGGCTTGTCATGAGTCTGGAATCAACCAAGCCAACAATAATATCACCCACATTAACCATATCATCGATCAAATGAAGGCAACCCTACACATGGTTGTGGCTGAGTTGCAGGCCTTTCATTTTATCAACATCCAGAATTTTGCTGAATAAGACGTAAACTCATTTCTCAAGCTAAAACATCAAACTACCGAAATTCAACACAACCAGACCTATTTCCATCCACCCAACTTGTCATTTGAAATTTATCACAACCTGACATCTCCCATTCCAACCAAATTGTCAACCGTAACTACACACAACTTAAACTTGCATTCCTAAGATTCAATAGGGTAGACTCAAACAGATGGATATATAAAGCTGAGCAGTATTTTAAATTCAAGTATATCCACCATCAATAAAAAGTTCAACTAGCTTCCTTTCACTTGGAAGATGATGCCCTCCAATGGCACCGTTAGCTAAGTAAATTCAAGGGAAATCTCAATTCGTTAGAATTCACCAAAGCTGTGTTGCATCGTTTCGAACCAATAGATTATAAAGATCCTTTAGAGGCCTTCACTCGCCTTAAACAAACCACCACTATCAACATTTATCAAACCGAGTTTGAGAAGTTGTCCCAGCGCATTGATGACTTACCAGAAAACTACTTAGTCGGTTTTTTTATTGTAGGGCTGCGTGATGAGACCCGATTGGATGTCAAAGTTAAACATCCAATAACACTAATGGATGCAATCAGAGTTGCAAGATTGGTAGAGGAGCGAACCCAGCTGCAAAAAAAATCCACTTCAGCCTTTCGAACAACAGGAGTAGCAGCGCACCAGAAAAACAACCCCAGTACATCATTCAGCCTCTTAGAACCACCACCCATCACCAAACTGAACCAGACTTCACCAAGAGGTTTTGAAAGAATTACCAGCCAAGAGGCCAAGGATCGGCGAGTAAGAGGCTTATACTTCTATTGTGATGAAAAATTCATTCTGGGATATAGATGTCAATGCCCACATCTCTTCATGATCGAGGACAATCCCACTAGTGACAAATTACAAGTCGACGATACTGTAGAAGAATTACCAGACACAGAACCAATTTCAAAAATCTCCTTCCATGCAATTTCGAGAACTAATCACCCCCAAACCATCAGAGTGATTGGTAAATTAAAAAACCACGATATTACTGTCTTGATTGATGGGGGTAACACACACAACTTCCTCGATCAATCTGTGGTGTCAAGGTTGGGGCTGCTAGTGACGCGTGACAAAAAATTTCGAGTTATAGTAGCTAACCATGAGAAGATTGAGTGTAGTGGACGATGTTTGGGTCTTACGATAATCATTCAAGGGTGCACCATACAAACAATTTTTTACGTGCTTCTAGTGGTCGATTGTTAAGCAATACTAAGGGTTCAATGGTTAGAAACCCTTGGTCCTATTGAAATGAACTACCAAAAACTGACAATAAGTTTCCATTAAGACGGAATCACCAAAATATTTCAAGGATTATATCAACCTCCACATAAAGTCTTGCGTGATAAAAAGCTTGCAAATTTAAAAGGCTTGAGATTCTTTTTATAGATTGTACTAGTTGAAGTAAATAAGAACTTCACAGCTCATCTAAATGACCTTACATAGCTCCTCACAAAGTTCCAACCAGTTTTCAATGAACCAACAAGCCTACCACTAAAGCAACCACATGATCATCACATGCCATTACAGCCACACCAATCCCCCATTAGTGTCCGACCTTATATGTACCCACATTATCAGAAACGTGAGATTGAGAAGATGGTAAGAGAATTTTTAGAATCTGGCCTCATTCGACCCAGTTGTAGTCCATTTTCATCACCGATGCTTTTTGTCAAAAAAGCTTATGGGAGTTATCGTTTTCGCATAGATTACAGAGCTCTTAATCATATCATAATAAAAGATAAGTATCATATTCTGGTCATAGACGAACTGTTAGATGAATTACATGACGTCAGGTATTTTTCAAAACTTGATTTGCATTTAGGATACCACCAAATCAAAGTTAAAGAGGAGGATATACCAAAAACCGCATTTCGAACACATGAGGGGCACTATGAATTCGTTGTAATGCCATTCGGCCTCACCAACGTCCCCCAACCACCTTCCAAGGTCTTATGAATGACTTATTCAGACCTTATTTACGTAAATTTATGTCGGTGTTTTTCGATGATATATTGGTTTATAGCCACGCTTGGATGGATCATCTTTTCCATCTCCACACGATACTACAAATCCTGTCAACTAATCACCTATTTGTAAAAAAATCAAAATGTCATTTTGGAGTCATGCAGTTGGACTATTTGGGACACTTGATTTCACATGAGGGAGTGTAAGTGAATCCAACAAAGACCAAGGTCGTGAACGAGTGGCCAATTCCAACTATGGCCAAGGGCGTCCGAGGATTCTTAAGATTAGTTGTGTACTACTGTAAGTTCATCAATGGGTTTGGCGGAATCGCAGCCCTACTCACCCGATTGTTGATAAAAGATGAATTCTATTGGAATCTTGAGGTAGTCGCGGCCTTCAATAAGCTCAAACAAGCACTGATGTCCCCTCTTGTGTTACACCTACTAGATTTCACACAACCTTTCATTGTCGAAAGCGATGCATGTAGGGTATGAATTTATGGCATCCTAATACAAGAAGACTGTCCGATTGGCTTTTATGGTGAAGCCCTCAAAGGTTCATCACTTGCTCTGTCAACATATGAGAAAGAAATGTTGGCCATCTTGAAAGCTATCCGTAAATGGCACACATATTTCTTGAGCAAACCATTCATTGTTAGAACCGACCAGTGAAGCTTAAAATATTTGTTAGAGCAGAAAATTACGACTCTCACTCAAGTACGTTAGTTGCAAAAAATCATGGGATATGATTACCCGATTCAATACAAAAAAGGAAAGGAAAATCAGGAAGCTGATGCACTGTCACAGGTTGCCTAATGGGCTTGCTCGACCATCTCCATGCCAGTAGCTGATTGGTGGTCTATTCTCCAACAAAAGGTGTCCTAAGGCCCTTTCTATTTGCAGTTCGAGAACCCAACTTTAGCTCAGGCTCAACAACTTTATTTTAAAAGTGATGGAGTTTGGTACAAAAAGGAACGTGTGTGCTTGAGCCCTTCCTCTTCTCTACTTCCTGGAGCATCATGCCTCTCCAACTGGGGGACATTTTGGGTACCACAAATCTCTCAGTCGTCTCAAGAGAAGCTTCATTTGGTCGGGGTTGCGTACCTCCATTAAGGAGCATATCAAGAACTGTGACGTCTATCAACGATGCAAACATGAGAACACAAAATCAGTCAACCTACTCCAGCCATTACCAATTCCACTACAGGTATGGATTGACATTTCTATGGATTTTGTTAAAGGGTTGCCGGTTTTTCAAGGGTTTACTGTCATCATGGTGGTGGTGGATCATTTGTCTAAATACACTCATTTTATTCCACTAAAACACCCATATACGACATCCTCAGTTGCTAAAGCTTTCATTGATCACATTGTTCGCCTTCATGAAATGCCAAGATCAATAATGAGTGATAAGGACAAGGTATTCGTGAGTTCGTTCTAGAAAACTCTATTTTAATTGCACGGTACCAGTTTGACGATGAGTTCCAGTTACCATCTGCAGACCGATGGTCAGACGGAGGTTGTTAATCACACATTGGAATAATATCTACGTTGCTTTACAAGTACACAACCCAAAAAATGGATGGAATGGTTATCTTAGGTCGAGTACAGTTACAACACTTCAGTGCATACTGCCACCAAAATATCCCCATTCGAGGCCGTTTATGGTCTGCCTCCTCCATCTCTGCTCTCTTATGTTCCGGGAACCACTAGAGTCCAAGTTGTCGATGACCTCCTCCGTAGTAGAACTTAACTGTTGCAGGATCTGCGCATCAATCTGAATGTTGCCGGGGATAGGATGCAAATTCAGGCGGATCAAAATCGTAGGGAAGTGGTCTTTAATGTCGGGGATTACGTTTAGTTGAAGCTTCAACCATACCGTCAAAATTCAATCATTTTTTGACGTTCTCTCAAGTTATCCCCTCGTTATTTTTTGCCCTATCGAGTGTTAGCTAGGATTGCTCCGGTTGCCTATCGGTTGGAATTTCCTGTTAGTTCTTTTATCCATGACGTGTTCCACGTTAGCCTTTTAAAGCGACATGTGGAAACTACACCTCCAGCTTCTGTAATTCTTCCTCCTGTTTCGAAAGCTTCTACACTGCTTCTTCAACTATA
>Ga0325410_1002543_pt1 | contig 20494 bp, 7 predicted proteins | sample PopdelMetagenome_16_FD_206182 | JGI IMG/M metagenome (GOLD analysis project Ga0325410, IMG submission 206182) | Populus deltoides microbial communities from Bellville, Georgia, United States - Xylem-PdIQD-R3 | ecosystem: Host-associated > Plants > Phyllosphere > Stem > Wood/Secondary xylem... | reverse complement strand
AACTTTTTAGAAATCAAATTGAATAAAAAATTGAAACTCATTTATTAAACCAACTCAACAAATCTTAAAAAATTTATTTAAAAAAAAGCAATTACAAAAAAACATGAGTCAACTCGAGTTAGTCCGTCAAGTCCGCTACTTGAGATATGAGATGGAGATAATCCTTTAGAAAAAATAAAAAAAATCACGAATCACAATCCCTAACAAATCTAATATTAAATGATAAAATTTAAAAAATGACCTAAAAATATCAAAATCAACCTAAGCTAACTTTCTAAATGTGTAACTTGGCTTATGAGGTTGGGATTACCCCCATAAAAGCAAGGGCGGAGCTAAGATTATTTAACAAGGGGGCCGAAATTAATGTAAAAAGATATAATTGTACATAAATTGTAAAATAAAAAAAACTGCATGATTTAGTTTTATTCAAAGAACTTACTACAAACATATGATAATTTTTGTATAAAGTAAGAGGTTTAAAGCAATACCAAACAGAGTTAAAATTATGAAGTTAATTTCATCTTCATAATGTATTCATCATTTTGATTTTATTGGTCTTTGTACCTATCAAATATAAACATACAAAATATATAAGAAACATTAGCTAAAGTGATGCATTATTTATATTTGATAAACCGATGTGTTGAAGCAATAATTAGAACCAAAAATAAATTTTTACATGGAAACCACACTAACATATAAAAGAAAAATTAACATATTAAAAAAAATAATATATAAAATCAAATCTAACATAAAAAAAATAGGATTATTGGTTTCTAAATAAGAAAACTTACACTGAATTAAAGCTAGGTATGTGTTCTTCAAAGAACTCAATTTGGCTAGAAAGATTGTGTATAATTGTATTTGGACCTGGTGATAGTAAGGTATACATGAGAAAAAATTGATAATTTTGATGGCTCTACTAAAAACAAAACATAAAAAAATCCAAACGTAATCGAAACCAACTCATAAAATATATCTAATTAATTAAAAAAAACAGTCACTGTAACAACAATTAAAAAAAATAGTAAAACTAGTGGATCTAGAAAAAAAAGTAAATATAGCAAAATTATATAAAATAAACCTCATCAAATTTTGTAAAGTGGAGAGTTTTACCTTATAGCTTTGTTAATTCCCTGGTAGCTTTGCTTTAGCCTTGCTGCGTTGCTTTATATTATTATACTTTTAGGTTAGGGTTGCAGAGGGCTACAAAGCCTTTTCTTTTCCATTTCCACGTAAGCAACAAGTGCATAAAATTGAAATTTGTAAAGTGAAGAGTTTTAATAGCTAAAGAAATAATAATTTATTATTAGGAGGGCCCATCTCTTTGAAAAATTACACTAGCCATGCATTTAAATACTATATAAAAAAAATTGTTTTGCAAGGGCAAGGCCCTGCCTGCCCCCCCCGGGCCGCTTAATTCCGCCACTACATAGAAGGCAAACCCGAAAAAATCATGATGTCAAATTTCCAATCAACAAAATATTCAGGGATGAAATTAGAAAAATATCAATAAAAAAGAATCTAAAACAAACAGATAGCAATAAAAAGAATGAGAATCAAATTTAACATAAAAATAAAATGGAACCAAACATTGAGGGGTAAAATTAAAAGAAAAAAATCAATTAAGAAAAGGATTCAAAACAAAACAAAAGGCAATTAAAAGAATGAAAACTAAATTTCATATAAAAATCAAATGATACCAAATACTGAGGGAAAAAATCAATTTAAAAAGTATTCAAAACAAATAGAAATCAAAACATTGAGGACCAAATTTGAAAAAAAAATGACAAATGCCTTTAAATTTTGGCATACTTGGCTTGAAATTTGAGGAGATGAGAGAGAAAATAAAGGAGAAGAAAGAAAAGGCCACCAAAAACTCAATGTTGATATATCATGGACATACATCCCACCACTAGATAGAGCTCGATGAGACAGTTATACACCACCATGAAAGGCAACACAATGACATTGGAACAGGTCACATATATCACAAAAGTGTGGCGGTCTCTTCACACACGCCAGCCTAGCTGCCCTTCCTGACTTTTTCAGTCCTTGTTATTTTTTTTTAAAAAAATTGGATCCCCTTTGATGAGAGTCATCAAGCAACACTGCATAATTCATTACATGACAAGGTCAAAAGCTAAGAAGGTTGAAAAGGCATTCAATTGGTTAATTCAGAGATATTTGAGCCCTATTTCTTACAAGACTTCAAATTCAATTTATTTTTCTACTTACATGCATATTGCGCTTACTTTTGTAATATATAGTTTTATGTTAGACATATCTTTCGATCTGGTCATTGGATTTAGATGATATTTTATCGGATGATTCTAAAAGCCTTTTTTTTTCTATAGAATTAAAATTTCATAACAATTAGATATAAAAAAAGCCTTACGATAAAGACCATAAACTATCATACGGAAATTACATTAGTTTCCTAGTTGATTTAGGATTGTTTTTCTATTTTATTCGAAACTCTTTTATTATTTTTTCAGTCTTGTTTAAGATGTTTTACCTAGTATGAATATAGATTATTTATCTTATGTTTAGGTTTTAATATAAGAGATGTATTGATTATTTAAAAATAAAACCTATGTGTGATAGTTTATTTTTACTTTTGCTTCATCATAAAAAAAAAATTCAAGAACTTATCGAAGATTAATTGTCTTTGTGAAGTTCATCCTTAACCTACAGTTTTTGGTTCATTATAATCCATGGCTAGAACAGCTTTGTGGTTAAAGCCACGATAAAAATCTTAAAAACCAAAACTTAGATGGTATATCATGTTGTTAAAGCCACAAAATGACAACTTTGCCAGCTTCTTCAAATTACAACACTATCTAAATGGTGTGGGGGGATCACTGTTCCCCCACACAGAAAGCACTGTGGATTACAACAGTAATTCACAGTGCTTTCCTCCTCTTTTTTTTTTCTAACTTTTCCTTTTTTTTTTGTTTTTTGTCAAAATTATTTTTTTTCAATTTTTTTTTAGTTTTCTTATTTTTTCTTTTTTATTCATTTGTTTTTTCCAAAATTATTTTTGTTGATTTTACTTTTTAAATATTGACCTGGTTAAATTTTTTGCTTTGTAATTTTTTTCTTTAAAATACTGTGGATTTCTACGATATTTTTCCACATAGTTTTTCTATTTTATTTCTTTATTTTTTAAAATTATATTTTTTGATTTTTTTTAATATGGAGCTGATTGAGAATTTAGTTTTGTAATTTTTTTTCTTTAAAACATTGTTGATTGCTACAATGTTTCTCCGCATGGTTTTTTTTATGATTTTCTCTGAAATTATCTTCTTCTTTTTTAATATTGAGCTGGTTAAAAATTATAGTTACAATATATGAGGAAAGCACTGTAACTTTCCTCAAAAATTACTGTTGATTGCTACAGTGTTTTTTCCCACATGGTTTTTTTTATGTTTTTGTTATGTTTTTCCTTAAAATTATCTTTTTCAATTTTATTTTTTAAATATTAAGCTGGTTAAGAATTGCAATTACAAGTAAATACAAGTGTTTCCTCACAAAACACTTTGGATTGATATAGTTTTTCCTCACATAGTTTTTTTTCCAGTTTCTTTTATGTTTTTTTTGTAATATTTTTTTCCAAAATTATCTTCATCGATTTTTTTTTAATATTGAGTTGGTTAAAATTGAACTTTGTAATAAAGTTTAATCATGTGAGGAAAGCATTGTAGCTTTGCTCATAAAACATTGTGGATTGCTACAGTGTCTCTCCGAATGGTTTTTTTGTTATAATTTTTTTCTAATTATCTTTTTCAATTTTATTTTTTTAATATTGAGTTGTTTATGAATTACAATTACAAATCATTACAAATAAGGCTAAATCATGTGGGGAAGTACTGTAACTTTCATCACAAAACACTGTGAATTGCTCCAGTGTTTCCAACATGATTTTTTTTTCTTTTTTTGGTTTTTGTTTTGTTATTTTTTTTCTAAAATTGTTTCTGTCGATTTTTTTTAATGTTGAGCTGATTAAGAATTTAGCTTTGTAATTTTTTTACTTTAAAACACTGTGAATTGTTGCAGTGTTTTCCCATGTGATTTTTTTATGATTTTTTCCAAAATTATCTTTGTCAATTTTTTTTTTTAATATTGAGTTGGTTAAGAATTATAATTACAATAAAGCTAAATCATATGAGGAAAGCGTTGTAGTTTTCCTCACAAAACATTGTGGATTGCTACAATATTTCTCTAAATGGTTTTTTATTTTATTTTATTGGGAAAAGCGCTATAATTTTCCTCAAAAAACATTGTCAATTGCTGCAATGTTTTTTCTCATGGGTTTTTTTCCTTTCAAAATTATCTTTGTTGGTTTTTTTTTAATATTAAGTTGTTAGAGAATTTAGCTTTGTAATTTTTTTTGCTTTTTATTAACTGAAAAGCTAAATCATATGGCGAAAGCACTGTATCTTTCCTCACAAAACACTGTAGATTGCTACAAATCATTTTGTTCAGTCTCTAAGTTTTTGATCACCAACACAACTTTTTTTTCCATCATGAAATATTTGCTCCATCATACCTTTAATTTCTATTACTTATCTAGTGCTGGTTTATAATTATAACACTATCAAGTACATTTGTTTTATAAACCCGTGACATCACGCAGGCATGTCATCTCGTATTATTTAAAACTAAAGATCCTTCTTCCGAGGTGTTGGTGTGATACGTGCTTGTGTCGTTGAACCAGCCCCAATTGTGCGGCTCAGACAACACTTGTGTTGATGGGTTATAAAACAAATGGAGCTAGGTTGGGACTCACCAAGGTCTTCCATGGCATGGTGGTTTGACCACTCCACATCATGAAATTATTGGAAAAACGAGCTTCATTGATCTTTCACCGGGTTCTAAAGAAATTTGCAATCTGATGCATCAATGTTGCTAGATAGACATCCGGAGCAAGAGGATGAAAAGGTGCATTCTAGATTTTGGCCATTTCGTTCTAGGACTCAGAGTGCATAGATTTCTATTCCAGTGAATTCCATGGAGTCCTATGGTTATGAAACCAACCTTGTTGGCTATACTAGTCCACTGCGTTAAAAAAAATTGAACCCTTTTAACAATCTGAAAACCCAGTTCCTCCTTGAGTTGATCCCAGGGACTTCTTTTTGTCACAATTGAAACCAAATTCCTTCCTTGCTTTCTAGACATGTCGACGAAAGGAAAGCTATTTGATATTAAAGATCAACCAAATCTCCTTTGACACTCTCCACAGCCTCTCCCATCAACCAATATTATAAATCTTTGTTTTAATTCGTTTTATAAATAAAAATAATTTCTCAAATGAATAACATAAATTTCATGGATAATTTATTCCTTTGGAGTAAAAATTAATACAAGACAATAACAAAACATTTTCTATAAAAAATAAGAATACAATTTTATATATAATTATGAATTATAAACTTTCTTCTTTTATTTAAAAAATACAATCTTGGAGGTATATTAAAGGTATATAGTTTGGACTTTGGGTTATATGGCACAATCTTGGAGGGTGTGTGTGTATTAGGTTATTGCCTCAAGTTACATTGTTGGTCTGACTAAATTTCTTTTAAAGCAAAAAAAATCCTATATGATAAAAACAATCCAAGAACATGGATTCAAAAGTAATTTGTCACGGTGGCATATTGAATTATTTTAAGTTAACCTTAATTAACTTGGAAAACTCATGATCCAGATATTAAAACCATAATAACTCTATAAAAAAATAAATTAGAATGAATAAATCGTATAGAAACAAAAAAACAAAATATATAACAAATGCTAAATCAAAATATATATTAAAAAAAACACTTAAGACAATAATATATTGGATCAATCTTTATTTCGTGGCTTAACTGGTCAAATTCACAATCTAGGTCATGGACTCTATTCGTTTAAATTATTTTTTATAAATTATTTTTACCTAAATATATGATAACAAAAATATAGAGAAATTTTATTTTTAAAACAATTGAAAGAAAAAAAATAAATGAAAAACAAGAGATGATAACATAGTGGATTAATATGGTTTTGTAGCTTTATCTATCAAACTCCCAACCCGGATCATAGACTTCATTGAATTTAATAAATTTATTTTTAAATTTATATTTTTTCTAAATATATGAAAACAAAAATAGAGGGAAAAAAATTCTTTTTAAAAAGTTAAAGGATGTAATTGAAAGGAACAAAATTGAAGGACAAAAAAATTAAAAAAATACAAAAAAGACTAGGAGCACGGGCTTTCAACCAAAGCCGCGTGCTTTTTTTTTTTTAAAAAAAAGATAGATGATGCATTATTTGTTTTTACCTAGATTGCAATCACTAGTAGTGGTTGGAAAATCATGGTTTGTTTTTTGGGTTAAAAATCGATCTTTCAGCCTATTTTTGCCTAAAAAACACTTAAATGACAATTATGACATCTTAAAACTGTTTTTTCAAGCTAAAAAATGGTTCAAGAACATAAAATCAAATTTGGTAAAAATTTCATCTCTCAGCTTCGATATGTTTTTAGGCAATATTGAGATTGAAAACACTCACCATCAAACTTCTTTTGTATAATAGAACCCATCGACACTAAAACCAACCCTTTGTTTTCCCCAAAATTGATGTCAATCGATAACCTTTTCTCATCTCGTTCCAATCTAGTGATGTTAGTGATGTTTTCTCTCTATTTTCAAATTCAAGGATTGAAAAATAAGGTAAAATAAACTTTTGGATTGAAATTGAAAAGGGATTGTGAAGGTTGAAAAGAGAAAGCACGAGGATAAAAATAAAATTTTCAATAAAAAAATTAATTTGTAATTGGATTTCTCCGTGTTTTACATTTTAGTCCTCTATGTTTTAATTTTTTCCAAACTTAACAAATTTTAAGAAATTATACTTTTATTTTTGTATAGAAGGATACAATAGAAAAAAAAAGAAGCCACAGTAATTGTTGCAGGCATTTTAGTTCAATAAAAATTTTAATTGGTAATGGGATTTCTTCTATCCTTTATATTTTAGTTTTTCTCAAACTTAATTAATTATATTTTTATTTTTGCATAGAAAAATAAATTGAGAACACAAAAAAGAAACTACAAACGTTTTAGTATAATTTAATAAATCATACCTCTATTTTTCCTTAGAAGGATACAATACAAAAAAGAAGAAGAAGCCAAAGTGACTGTTACACACACACACACACACGAAACGAGAGAACATACTCAGTGAGCTACCGAAGTGCTTGGTTTGGTGTTGAATCGTACTAGCAAGCTCATCAGTAATAAAGAGCGGTCCCCTTTGCAGAGCATGACCGCTGCAATAGTGCAATCATTGGAGCAAGCCTGTTTCCTCTTCCGCCACATTCTCCCACGTTATAGTTTTCTCTTGATCGCATGATTGGCTGCGTTTTAAGGTTCACATTTAATTGTTCTGGCATGCAAATGGAAAAGATCACCAGCTTTTGACAAGAATGATTTACCTGTCTGGATTTCACCTTTATCGCATGATTATTAGCTTTTCGACTGGTAGAAGAAAAGGCAAAACAGTGGCCTTGCCGTTGCAACATTCATTTGGTCGATGACGACATCGATGAATTTTGTGATTGTTATATGTGATATAGTATAGTTGTTTATGTTTGATTACCTAGTGACATTATGTTTTTATACACCCCTTGTCATGCCGTAAATAATGTTTGATATCTTTTTTTTTTAACATACTGTTAAAAATTAACAAAATTAAAAAATAATAAGCAAAAACATATACTTGTAAAGAGCCAAGTTAAGAGAGGAGCACCTTTTAGTTTTTTGGTTGTATATATTTTTTTGTTTTTTTTTTTTAAAAGAGGGTGTGTTTTAATAAAGAGCATGATTGAAGAGGTTGCTCATACCCGAATGAAAAATTAGATATAATTAGTCAAACAAGCATGGAGAATTTTTATAAAAACTTTCTAGTTACTTACAAATTTTTTAAACCTCTAGGTGAGATAATCTCTAGTATCCTTAGGTCTTATTAAATGTTTTAGCATTTAAGATGAATGATGGATGTCTTGGAAGATAATTATATAGAGACACAGAGATTTCATTTAAAGATATAAAGATTTATCATGAAGATTATTTTTTTGATGGAAAATGTCTAAAAATTAAGCCAGACAAGTCCTAAACTAGAACAAAGATCATAGTATATGGAATGAGTAATTGTATGTGCTAGAATGAGGTGTTTGAAATAATTTTTTTTTTTTTGCTTTAACTATAAATCATTTGGAGAATTTGTATGGATACACAGATATGAACAATACTATGGAAAAAAAAACATATGAAGACTAATAGGAGAGACAATATTCCTTTTTTATTGAAAAAATTAAATAATTTTGTTATGCAAATTGAGGTATAATTCCTGAAAATTATCTGATCTATAGAAATGCTGATTAGTACTTAAAAGTGCATTCTCATTAAGATTTTATATCATCATATTGCACTTAAAGTATCATTAAATTCCCTAACTTAAGCATGATTTATAATAACAAGTCTGATAATATTAGACAGCTTTAATTTATGGTAAATGCTCATTTTAAATGCAGGTATATTTCACAATTCAAAAGATTAATTGATGTGATTAACTATTGAAAGTGAAAAGACAAAGAAAGGATTAAGGTTAGAGAAGAGATGCTAGATCAAACTGGAACACCATTCATATCTGGAGTTGTGGACATTGAATTGATGTTTGGTTTATTGTTCTGGAAATTTAAGATATAGGCCTACAACTTTCATGAAGATTGGAAGACCCGAATCTGCCGTATACAAATTCAAAGCTTGGCCACAAAAGAGAAGTCAGAATCTGTCCTACAATCCAGCCAAAACATTACTCGGAAGTTTACCCATAGCTGGAGTTCTAAAAGGCAAAATACGTTAAATTTGGTGGGTGGAAAGATAAGACAATTTACAACAACTTTCATGCGAACCACCTGCTCAAGTTCTGATGTTAGCAATGACATTTCATCCAGACAAAAGCTTGAGAGATATCCACCACGTCCACAAAAAGAACTACTCAGTATTTTAGCCATATCTTGATCTATAGTGATCCAAATGCTCTGAAATATTGAGGGTGGAAGGATAAGACAATTTCCAACAACTTTCATGAAGAATACTTTGTCAAATTCTGATTGCATCAATGTTATTTCATCCAGCCAAAATGCTTGAGTGCTGTTGTCCACCAAGTCCACTAAATCAATAGTTGGCCACTACATCAATAATCAAAGACCAAATGAATAGTTCCAAATTTTAGCCTATAAAAGGAGGTATTTGCCATTCATTTAGACATCTTGATTTTCAGATCAAGATCATTTTCTTACTTGCTCTCTTTGTAATGTTCAAATTCTATTTCATGTTTTATTTTCATTAATCTCTTGTTTATGTTTTTCATTTCATTTAGTACTCTTAGTTAACTTATATCATAATTATATTTTTATCTTGTTTATTTATGTTCTTCTTCTTCATTATGTCTAGCTAAGTTAATATTGTCAAGGTGAAAAAATTTCACTAATGGTGTTAGAATATGTATAATATAAACTCAACATGAACTTCAATGTTTATATCCAAAAAAGTTTGTATTAATAAGTATTATCTTTTTATCATACTAATTCATAATACCTTGCTTGTTAAATGATTAATCTAGATTTGTATTGTATAACACTTGGTACAATAAATGCTTGATTCTTCATAGTCTTCGGCCGACATCGTTGTTATGAGAGGAGCTTGATTTGTTGTTAACATAAGTTAGTATCATGAATTCCTGATAATATTTAAAAGTATGGTGTTACTAAAATAAGATAATTAATATGATCATGTTAAAAATTTGTAATGAACTATTAAGGATAAATCATCCGATTGGAACCTCTTTTGTGTGTGGTTTCCAATTGAGTAATAAAAAATTTATACTATCTTAATTATTTCTAGTACTATTAGTGGACCCTCTAACCTTGACATCTGTTTTTATTATTGTTTAATCCTCATATTAATCTCACATCTTAAAGATCTCTTTACTATTTGTTAATATATATATATATATATATATAGTTGACCTCCCTGTGGTTTGACCTCGGTCTTGCCGGGTTATTTATTACTTTGACATTCTTACACTTGAGATAAAACTTCAACTCTTTGTTCGTGTCAAATGCATTATGAGATAAACCAACATTTATCTTTTTTTGTTTGGGCTGTATTTCTCTCCTGGCAAACTATTAGAAGTAACCCTTAACAATTGATCTTTCTATATCTTTTTAAGGTATAACAATCCTTGGTATCGTGTCTATTATCACGATGAAAAAGATAAAATTTATTATAGCTCTATATTTTCACATCATTCATCATAGGAGGGGAATATTGCATAAGTTTTCTTCCTTTAATGATAACCAATGCCTCAATTTGCATGGTGTTTAAAAGCATGGTCATGAGCTCAAGAAACATCAATTAATTATGAACGAACCCTTTTGGAATCTTTTTAGATGCCATAGGTATGGTAAGAGACCAATGGTGGTTGGAAAATTATTTTTATTTATTTATTATCAGAACCAAAAGTGTCCTTGTTTAGTCATACTTACCTCTTTTATAAGGATGTAGTTTTTTATTAATTGTTTAACTTTAAAGGGAGTTTGACTAGGTAGCATGTATAGTCGTTCCCATAAAATATAGTTATAGACCCTATTAATTAGGGCCTTTATGGCAATAGGTTAAAGTAGATCTTCCATATTCAGAATTTCCTCGTCAAATGTTTTTAGATATGCTTTAGTGTTCTTATCTTCTTGTTGTGTGATGACAAAAAAAAATTAAATATTATTGTTTTAGCAAGTATGTTTATGCTAAAGTGGGAGGTGAGTTTGGTACAAATATCATAAAAGTCAATAATAGAGCCAAATTTTAGTTTATGGTCATGTTCTCTTGGGTTTATAAGTCTATGATAGTTGTTTAAATCCTTCTTCTCGGACATGCAATCCTGAGAGAGATAGGTGTGCGACACTCGATTAGAAAGTAGATAATCTTCCACTTGATGGAAATAATATTTATTCTCAAAAGTTCATATCATTATTGACCTAATCTCGTATTGGGATCTTTTTTTTATAAGGAGTAGATGAATAAGATTTGGATGTGGATTGATGGCGATAACCATGTTTTTAGCTAGGACTTATAGACACTTTATTTTTAGATCTTTGGAGTCCAAACCTGGAGCATCTAGCTTGAGAATGAATTTCATGGTAGGAGTTGTTTTTACATAGGGTTAGAGTATGACTGTTCTTATTTCTACTTTCCTATACGTTAGTCTAAACTATTTCTTTAATGAAATAAAGTTTTCTACAAACACTTTATAGCACATATAATGGAGCTAGTTGTAGTGTCATTTGTTGAGGGAGTGACAAGGTTCAAAGATGTTTTAGGGTTGTTAAAACAACTTTTATGAAAACTTTTATTTTATAAATAATTTGGTGGAGATATGGAAGAACTGATGTATTTATGATAAGGACGTTAATTACTCTCTCATATTCTAGTGTTTTTAAGTTATTGGTTATGGAAAAACTTAGTGATATTTAAAAAGAGAATGAACTACCCTTTCTTTAATTTCCTACGAATAGCACCATTGATGAAGTTAGAAAAACTTCAAATTGAAATTGGGCCTTTCTAGTATTGGTGCTATGAGTTTTGTAACTTTTCTTTTAAATTAGGCTGAGCTTGTGGCTTATGAATTCTTGCAAAAAAAAGTCATTTATCAAGATAAAGAACCCTCTGATGTCTAATTTAACAAACATGTATAGTAAAAAGAATAAAAGCATATAAATGTATGTATTGTGATTATTGTATGTGGTTTTGTATTATTGTTTATGGTTGTTACCTGGTGATATTAGGTATTTACACACCTCAATTCATATAAAATTATCTCATAGAGAGTAAAGCCACAAACGTACCATACAAAGTAATTAGAGAGAATAGTTAATTTGTGCAAGTGCTTCACTAATAACTTGTGAGATAATTTAGGCTTCTAATAACAATTTTATGGTAGGCATCATAATGATGATTTATACGCTCACACTAATAGCTTATAGAATGGAGAATCAAGTGAGTGTTATATAATACTATCAGCTGGTTACACAATATGAACATATGTGTGACAATATTTTTTTTGTTTCTTTTTTTATCCCTTGCATGTTTTCCAATTAAGATAATTTGAGGATTAAATTGAAAAGTCAGTGAATAATTAGGGACTACATCAAGAAAAAAATAATCTTTCTTGCATGTTATCTAGTTCAGCTAATTTAGAGATTCAATTAACGATTTTTTAAAGAACTAAAGATTAAATTAGAGAAAAGAAAAAGATATTGGGCTTGATGTGTGCAATAAACATGCTAGTTAATGGTGGTTCTTATTGGATTTATCTTAACAAGATTTTTTTTTTATCCAACGCATTTAGCTAGAGGAACCACAATGACACTTTAGTGGCCTTCTTTTCCCTTTCTCTTCTTATTGATTTCTGAGCTGATCTTTTTTTTTTTCCTCACTTGTCCCTTCCTAACACAACTCTCTCTCTCTCTCTCTCTCTCTATTTTCTTTTTTTTTTAGCCTTTTTTCAGTCACAAAGGAAGATAATGGTGTTTCTCTAGAGATTATAACAATTTTTATAACATTGGGTATCCCTTTTTTTTTGTTTCTTGTTATGTTATATATTAGGTTAAGTACTACTTACATATTTATTTATGGAATATATATGGAGATGATAACAACCTCCTTATATGGGATTTGTTTTTCAAGTGCATTATTAGCAAAATAGAAAATGCTCTCAATCTTCTTGATCCATATAAATTTTATTTATTGGATTTTTTAATTCATACTTTATAGTTTTCTTGAGAATTTATATTTCACTTTTGTATTGAAGCCTTTAAAATACAAGCACCTTAAATATTTATGTGTTTTTTTAAAATCATAAGAATTATCAAAGTACATATAAATATAAATAGATAAATAAGTTACAAGATGCAAATTTATAAGACATTGAGTATTGATTATACATGTTTAGTCATTTTTATTTTATTAAATATATATATATATATATATATTATTTAAAAGAGAAATTAACATGTGTAGATCATTACAAAAATTATGAACGATCTAACATACAATTAATATGAAAATTATTGATAAATTTACCAATTAGATGATTTATAATATTTTTTATATGTTAATGTTTTTCTTCTTATTATTATTAAATGACATTGTAGCATGTATAAAGTCAATATGTTATACGTGACATGCATCCTTTTGTAATGTTATGGTAATAGCTAGAAGTACATCACTGAAATAAAACCAATTGTAAAAGTTTTTATAATACAAGGGCTTTGTTTTAGTAAATTACTTTAAACATCTATGGCTTGGTTATTTTTTTCACTTTGTAACCAAGCTTTCAAATATTACACTTCGTAACCTGAAATCTTAAGGCAAATAATACTTTACATCTTTAAAAGTTGATGCTAGAAAAAAAAAAGTGAAAAGAAATGTGTATTTATTTATAAGATTACCATTATATTTGAAATAATGGCTAAATAGTCATTTGTTTTCAAAACTGTTTTCAAAACATAGTAACATATAAACAAAAATAAAAAAAATAAAAAAAACCTAGCCTTCATTATTTTCAATATTTTTCCCCTATCTCTCTAACATAGTTCTCAACCCCCTAGCCCATCTCTCCTTATAGTGGTAAGCCCTTTGTCTTTCTCTCTCAATTGACAACTATCAAACTTTAACTAAGACCCACACCATCATTTCCCTCACCAACCAAATAAAACTAAGATCTATAGTACTAAAATTATTAGCTTTTACACATCAACCTTTGTATACTAGAACTTTTATAGTGGTTAACTATATCATTTAAAGGATGAGAATGGTATTTTTTAAAGTAGAATGCATTATTAGATACCTAAAGTTTAAATCCAAGAAGATATTGGATAAAAAAAAGTTCTTTTTAATGCAGTTTGTTATTGTAACTCTTGTATCAAAGACGACACAACTATTGATAATTTCTTGGCAATAGATGTAATTGACATTCCTATTTTCCTCATAACCTTAAAACCAAACCTTATCTAACTTTAACTAGTTTTTACGACCTCATCTAGTGGATTTGTGTTTGAATTTCTTGCTAGATATGTGTTTGATAGAGAAAGCATGAGAGAGAAGAAAAGGTTAGCAAAAAAAAAGAGAATGAGTTATGTGGTAATGATTAACTTTCATGTTTAAATATATATGAAGGCATTATTATTTTTTCGTTGATTTTTAAAATTTACTTTGACAAAGGTTGCAAAGTATAATATTCAAAAACTTGGTTACGAAGTTTTTTTTTTAAGGACAAAAAATAAGATGTTTAGAGTAATTTACCTTTTTTATGAATCTATAATGATACTTCTATTCATTTTTTTAAAAAAAGATAAATTAGATAACAAGTTGTCCAATATGGGTCTTGGCCCAACATGTATCTGAAAACTTTGTTGTTCGATATGTTTAGGTAAGCTTAACCACCCCACAAACTATGTAACTTTGGTGTTAGGTTATATTGATTAGGATTGAGCATAAAAACTAAACTAGGTAGCAAAGGTGTCCAGTCACTTGGGTTTGGCCTCAGTCTAACCTCTAGCTACTCTAGTTGAGCTATTTCTTAACCTTAGGCTAGAAAAAAATAAAGATGCACGGTCAATAATGGGTTGGCCAAAACCCAACCCCATATAAATTTCAAATAAGCCTAAATGAGTCTCTAGCATGCAGAGCAATGCTTACTCATGTGTTGTTACAGTCTCAAAGATGTTAGTATGACACTACATAATTACTTGTTTTAGAAGCCATTAAAGCTTGTAGAATCTTCACATGCTAATTCTTGTACTAATCATTTTATTGGCTTGCATCTTGGTTAGAAGAATATTATTTTGGCTACATTTTAGACTATGTAATCAAATCATTTTATTTGTTGAACTATGTGACTTATTGTTATTTTCTTTGGTCAAAACAACAATCTTCAATAACAACATAACTTCTTATCGTGATTTATCTTATAGAAATACAAGTTTGTTACCTTACTCCTTGTCAAGTAAGCTACACGTACTTTATCAAGTAAGTCATATAATCTCGTTGATTAGAGCGTATAAATACCTAGGACCATCAACACATGAGATCATTGAAAAAAACAAGTGCATAACCTTTACTTTAAATTTATTCTCATACTTTTATTTCTTTTTATCTCACATATTTTCTTTATGTTTTACCAAATCAAAGGTCCCTAAATGCATAGAAGACCTATTTTTTTGTAGAGAATACCAAGCGTGAATACCTTAGCCCAAAAATTAAGCCTAGATACTTCAATCCATAATCAATCGTGAGAAGTTCCAAATTCATTTAAAGTTTCAATGATTATCACATGCAATACAAGATTTGAGTAAACTAAAATATATAATAAAAAAATAGTGAAGGAGATGGAGAATGAATAATAGTTTGCTAAATGTTTTTGTTTTCAAAGAGATGTTTAGCATCATATAGGGTCATGTTTTAGCATTTCCATTTTATATAAGAAAATTGCATTTTAGGCATGAAATTTAATTATAAAAATGATTAATTTTATATAGAAATCATCTCTATAAAATTATGTACCTTTCTAATTTTGTTAGTTATACCACTCACTACTAGAAACTTATAAAATATTGATGGAATATTCTGTTGACGTATAATAAAGATTTTGTTAGCATTGAAAAATGTTAACGAAATCAATAATGAAATACTATTGTCAAAAAACATCTCGTCTAATTTTCTATTTGATCAACAATTCCATCAACATTTATTTTCTTAATAGAATTGTTCATCGGTTATTCCATCAGTAAGTTTCCACACATTCTATAAGTCTAAAAAACAAATTCTAAAATAGGTGTGAAATTTCTAGTGGAAATGTCGTTAGAACTCCATTTTCATTGGCAATTCCATAAGAGATTTCTATTTTTTTTTCGTTTGTTATAATCCATAAACCAACAATTAATTGCTCGTAACAAACTCACAATCATAATGAAAAAGCATCTCCAAAAATTAACTTATACAAATTTCACAATGAGTAATGCTAAAATGGATTACATAGATCTATGAGTTTTCACTAACAAATTCATATAAATAGTGCACAATAATGAGATAGATAAAATTCCATATATAAATGCTTTTAAAGAAAAAATAGATATCAATAATATATTAAAATTCTAGTAAGAAACCATTAAAATTCAAATTAAAATACAATCAAATCAACAATGTGAATTATATATACCCGATACATCACATTAAAGGTGATAAAAAGATGAAGGTGGAGAGGGAGGATAAGATCATTAATCGGAAGATTTAAGAAGATGAGAAAAAAGTACACTTATAGTTACACTTAGTTGAGTCCAATACATCTTATTTTCTTATAGGTGTTTTACTCTTATATTCTCCTTCTCAACAAGTATTTATTCCTAAACCCATTTTATGGATAATCTCATCAAATTCATGTGATGTATAGCTTGGGCTAAAATATGGTGTGACTACAATTAAAACAATACATCTCGTCTTCAATTCTCGAGCTGATGCTATAAGCAAATCATAAACTCGATTTCTATTAGGTCTATCACTTGCAACAGCCTCCAACCACACTTGAGAATCACGAAAAGGATGGGTGAAAGTGTCTTCGCTAAATTTTGCAATCATGTTAGCATTATATATCTCATATAAAATAAAGTAAATTTTATAAATTCAATTATATTTCATATTGTTAATGCAAATAAACAATCGTAAACCAATTATAACTATTAAAAAACTTATAACACTTCTTCCTTTGTGTCGATTATTTTTTTCTCCTTTTCCTTATTTTTCTTTTTTATATATGTTTTCTCATGTATATCCATTGAAGTCGATTCTCCAACCACACTTGAGAATCATGAAGAGAATGAGTGGAAGTGTCTTTACTAAATTTTGCAACCATGTCGTCATTATATGTCTCATATAAAACGCAAAAAAGTAAATTTCTCAAATTCAATTATATTTCATATTGTTAATGCAAATAAACAATCTTAAACCAATGATAACTATAAAAAAAAACTTACAAAAACACTTTCGCTCTTGTATCGATATATTTTTTTTCTCTTTTTCCCTATCATTCTATTTTATATGATTTTTCTCAAGTAACTCCACTAGAGTCGATTCTCACCCAAGATTTTTTCTTTAAAAATATTAAATAGTTTTTTAAAAGTCTCATAGATAAACATATAATTAAAAATTCAAGAAAATAATAAAATATATAACAAAAAGTTATTATTAGATGTTTTGCATGATTATAAATGAAATCACTCATTTGGTGTGTTTGCTTATCGAACCATGAGTTTCTTTATTTTTATTTTGTGTACCATATCATGAGCGCTTTGTAAAAGTTTTTCAAATCACAAATTGTTGAGACAATTCCAATTATGCTGTGTAACATGCCTCGTTTTATAGTTTTTTCACTTCTCTATGTCATCTAACCCAGCCTTTTTAATTGCTTGTTATAGGCATAGTACCAAAAATCACTCAACCTTGTACATAAATTTATTAACAATAATTAGGTAATGAAATAAAAGAATACTATTTTACAATAATATAACATTAATTGATTTAAAATTATCTAGTTGCACTATGATTTTCCATCACTCTCTTGACAAGTGCCTCATTGCTCTTGTTCTAGCAAAACCTTTCCTTAATTGATTAGATACAAGAAATAGTTTCCAAATTTTAAAACATTAGTAACTCCAATTAAAAATTATTTATCTAATCTTAAACTTTCTCCATCAAACACCTACCATATATATCCATTCATGATGGTCATAAAGCTTGCTTTATTAAAACAATGGCTCTTAGAATGACCACTTCATCGTAAAGGTGATAAAACAAGGAGCTTCAATATTGGTAAGCCTGAAAATCAATTCAAGAAACCTATTTTCAAATAAATTAAATACTTAAAATAATTCTAGAAAAAATAACACCATTGGCCAAAAAAATATTATATAAAAAAAGCCATCATTTTAGTCTACTATCCATTTGCTTGAAATAGGCTCTATAAAAAAAAAGATACCTGATTTATTGTTTTTAGTGATTTAGCCTTGGTCTATAACCTTTATATAGAGTGCCTCTTCATAATTATCATCTAAATTCACGGTATGATCATTGACACCATTAGTTGACGAAGAAGTAATACCTAACAAAATAATGAACACAATTCAAAAATTAAATCAAAATGCACTGAGCATCAGTGTGAAAAATAGTATAAACATATGTTATCAATTCCACACATATTTAATTTTCCCAAAATTTTCAACTTAAACATAAAATTGACAAAAATCAATCGGTACTTATTAAATTATCCATCACTTTTTTCAATTTTAACACATCTAAGTTATAAAATTACTCCCAGTCTCATTAAGTGACAAATTAAATTCATTCATCTCAAATCTCAAACAAACTCTAAAATACAAATCATACATTAATACAACAAAATCATCATTATAAAACAAGTAAAACACTTAAATATTCAAGTAAATTACAAATACAGATAAATTTCAGTAAATCAATTTAAAATATAAATAAGTTACAACAAAAATAAGTGGGTTAGCTTACTTGGTGGAGTGAAACTTGAGAAAAAATTGAATCAAGAAAGGGAAGCTAACGCTACCTGACAAAAATTACATTGGTGTCGATGGGTTGGGTGGCTAGATTACGGGGGCACTGAAATTAATAAAATGTGTGTGTGTGAAAGAGAGAGAAAAAAAGAGAGAGAAAGAGAGAGAGAGAGAGAGGTTGTTGTAATTCTACTTGAATGAAGAAGAAAAAAAATGGGGAGGGGAGAGTACTATCGAGTTTTAATTTATTTTTAAATTGTTAATGAAATTTTGTTTGTAATTTGACATGTTAATAATGTCAATGAAATTACTTATGGATATTTATTTTATTCTGTCACAATTTCCATATGAAATTATTAATCCAACGACAAAATATTTTCTATTAGTATTTTTATTTTTATTAATTTTCTAGGAGTGATTCTTAGTGCACCACTTGAATGGATGTGTGGTTTCTTTTGCTATATTTCTGTTCAAAGGCTAATAAATCTCCGAAACAGCGATCAATTCGCACACCATAGAAGAAATCAAAATTCAAGATTATATAAAAGGAAAATCTCAAGATTTAAGGAACCCACGTCTTACAAAGAGTTCGTGCTCAAACTCTGTCGGTGGATTAGATGTCTTCACTGTGACCGTACAGGAATTGCCTCACAAAAAGATTATAGCCGTGGCTCCTATATTCCTCCTTTATAGAACCACCCTTTTATAATTGTTTATCCATACTCCTCCCAGACATTCCCACATGCTAGCCAATCAAAACTGTCGGTGGCTTTTCTCCTTTTTCTTTTATTTCTTTTTTATTAGCAATTCCACGCACTGTTTCGGCAACCTTCCATTGGATTCTTCTTCTTCACTAAAAAAATCCAAAAGAGCTGCAGCTATCATTGTGATGTCTAGTTGGAGTGTGTTAGCACCATTAATAATTGCTGATTTAGACAATATGAAGAGGCCAAGAAAGATTTACCGACAAGATAAAGTGTTTATTTAAAAATATATTAGACTAATAAATTTAAAAAAAAATTATTTTTAATATCTATATATTAAAACAATTTAAAAATATATTAATTTTATATAAAAAAAACAAGAGAAAAAAAGGGTACAGTAACGGTACAAAGGACCCACAACAAAGCCCACGTCCCATAAGTACACTAAAACAAGCCCATCCATCAAACGCTCTCATTGGCTAGTACAGGCTTTACAGCTATTGCGAACCGAGACCTTGAATTTAACCCTGTTGATGCCGTACGTTGTCATTTTGGTCGACAAAAGTGGGACCCAACATAGATTTTGTTATTCTTACTTATTAGCGTATATATATTTTTTTAATATTGTTTTTCTAAAAAAATAAGTGAAATAACAGAAAAACATGATAGTTTTTTATTGCTATTTTAAAATAGTAATATCTAAAAAAATAATTAAATAAATAGAAGAAAAAAAAATCTCAAAAACATGTCAACACTCCTATTACAACACTATTAATATCATTAAAAAAAAATTTTAATGTTAGTTAGTGACTCATTTATAACCCAAATATCATATTTATTACCCAAAAAAATAACAAGCGGCTCACTTGTTTTTTATAATAAATATGTCTACTTGGGTTATAGTTAGTAATTTTTTTGATGTTGTTATATTTATCTCTCCAAAATTTTTCAAATGAAATTAATAATGTGGTAATGTGTGTTTTTAAGATTTTTTTTTTTTCTATCTGCTCTCTCATGCCTATTTAATAAATTTTTAAATATTAATATTCTGATCAGTTGAAAAAAAAAGTCTTGTTTTTCAATATTGTGCTAATTTTCTTTAAAATGTTACCTTTCT
>Ga0325410_1002542_pt1 | contig 20496 bp, 13 predicted proteins | sample PopdelMetagenome_16_FD_206182 | JGI IMG/M metagenome (GOLD analysis project Ga0325410, IMG submission 206182) | Populus deltoides microbial communities from Bellville, Georgia, United States - Xylem-PdIQD-R3 | ecosystem: Host-associated > Plants > Phyllosphere > Stem > Wood/Secondary xylem... | reverse complement strand
ATGGTGAGGAAGGTTGGCCCTTTATTGAAGAGAGCTCATATAAGGTCTTGTTCGAGGCTATTCTCGAGGATCTTGAAAAAGAGGAGCAGGAAAATGTAAATATTTTTTAATTCATGTAGTTATTTTGTTTGCTTTATATATTTTGTTTGTATTTTTGTCTACAAACTGTATGTTTTATGTCAATTTCATTGGTGTTGTGCATCAATGTTGGAAAGAGAAGACTGAAAATGGTTTTTAATTTGATTAGGACCTCACTTGAATTCCGACAAAGCTGAGTAGTGGCTTTCATTAATCAATTGTATAGTCATAGAAAATAAAACATTGCAACTCACCTCTCTTTGTTCACTTTTGGTTTAATGAGAGGCTTAACAAAAATCAACTAAACTAGTTGGACCGGTCACATATGGCTTAATTGAGAGAAACTCTTCAGTTCGTAGTAAAACCAAAAAAGATATGCAGGGATTGATTTCTTTTTTTCTTGTTACTCAATTTTATTGACAACTAAAGAGGGAACCAAGTGGAATTGCCTATAACAATGTTTGTGAATGTAGTTTTTCATGTGATCCCAAGCTTTAGCAAGAACAACTATATCCAAAATGCCTTGGGGCCTCTCTGTTTGTTTGGAATTATTAATTTTCTTCTCCTTTCGACAACTCTCCTTTGTTAGTAATTGTTTATTTAAAGATCCTTGACAATGGGGCTTACTAAGTCTCATGAAAAAATTGTGTTCTGCGATTATACTTATGCAAGTTGGCGCAACCAAAGGACTTGGCAATAGAGATCCTTATTGCCCCATACCTGGTTATGGTTTTAAAGTCTCATTGGGATTTCACTCCATTAGTTTGGTGAATATGGAGTTTACCAAGAAAATTTTCTGAAGCATGATTGGTGGGGGTTTTAGAACAAAGCTAGATCCAATTTAGAATTTAAGCAAAAAGGTTCAATAAAATCATTAAAATAAGTTTTTCTTAAAACACAAGCCTAGAGTTGAGAACAAGGTAACGAATGCTTTGAATCACCAAGTTATGTTGCTATCTATGATAAATGCTCAAGTAATTGGGTTGGGTTTGAGAGACTCAAAGAGAAATATGAATCATGTTTGAAGTTTGAAGAGGTATGCATAATCATAATAAATGGGCATTATATTGTTATAAATGGCTTTTACCTCCAAGATAGGTATTTGTTTTGGGATAACAAGCTTTGTATCTCATAAATATCAATGCGTGATTTCTTGATTTGGGAAACTCATACGGGAGATCTTTCAGGATGTTTTAGAATAAATTGGACTATAGAAATGATGGGACGTCAATTTGTCTAGTCTAGTTAAAAGAGGGGCATTGCCAAGTTAGTTAGGTAATGTTGAACATGCCAGTTAGCCAAACATGTATCTTAAAAAAGCATGATTTTATATTTGTTGTTGTTGATTGTTTTTCCAAGATGACCCACTTCATTTCTTGTACCAAGATCGTATATGCCTCTAGAGTTGCAAAACTTTTATTTGATGGAATCGTCAAGTTATATGGTCTCCTAAAACCATAGTTTATGAATTATTTTTGGAAGATCTTTTGACATATAGTTAGTACAAAGTTGAAATTCTCCAATGCCTACCACCTCTAAACAGATGGCTCAACTAAGATGGTCAAACAAGCTTGGACGACCTTTAGAGATGTTTGGTAAGTGATCATAATAGAAGTTGGGATTTGATTCTCCCTTTGCCTACTGTGAATAAATTTATATGCATGAGTCCATTTGAAGTTGTCAATGGTTACAAACTTAGAAATCTTGTAGACCTTCTTCTCGTGTCTCTTAATGCTAGGGTGTCTAAGTTAGTTGAGTCTTTTACACATAGAGTTTATGATTTGCATGTTGAGATCGTAAAACAAACAAATTCAAGCTAGTAGTGCACAATACAAACTTCATTTTGATTTACATAAGCATCACATTGCATTTAATGTTGGAGTTATGTCATGACATGGATTAAACACAAACGGTATTCTCTTGGAGCCAATCGAAAATTGCAGATGTGTAATATTGAACCGTTCATAGTGTTATAAAGGGTTGGGTCAAATACTTATGTCATTGACCTACAAACTCATCTTAGATAATCCTTTTAAGACCTCTTCATCCAATTCTAGTCTTGAGACCCCTATTGTATTATTATTTTCATCATCATGAAAGAAATATGTTGGTGTTATTTTGAATGAACAAGTTATTTTTACTAGGAATTATGAGTGTTAGCGATTCTTAGTTTGTTGGGCAGAGTGATCTAATTCGAACGATACTTGAATCACTAAAGATATATTACAGCAGATTAATTATGATATATAACCATACTATCAAAGCTACAAAGAACTACACTTGATAAAGTCGAGTTTTTTAAATTCCAGAAAAGTTGTGAGGACACCATACTTCCGAAACAAATCAAACAAATACATGGTTAAAGACGAGAGAGAGAGAGAGAGAGAGAGGATAGTTCAACTCATCACTCTTTGATGGGAAAATCGCGCACATTCAAGTTCATGTTATTGGGCTTTTATTTAGTTTTATTATTGGAATTAGTTTTATCCTATTTTGGACTTATCTTGTTTTAGTGAACCGTATCCCAATTATTAATCATGTTTTGATTAGGGTTTGCTTAAGTGTATTTTTCTGCAGGATTGGCACTTTTTGATGATTGATTAAAGAAATTGCAGACATACCTCTCTCCTCTTGTATCTTCGGCTTCTTCTTTTCTTATCCTCTTCAATTCATTTGTCCTGCATCACAGTTTGAAAGAATTATATTCGTGGATTGACTACTTTTCTGCTCATGATTCTTTTCTTTCCATCTATTTTGAAGAGTAATACGCTGCAAGAGAATGAGAGGTGTGGAAACACTATCGAGATATCAGCTGGCAGTACATCAAATGGTGCTTCCGTATCGACCGGCCGCAGCACAGAAGCTGTGGCCCCTGCATCTCAGACTAACAGAGTTCTACTCACCACATCACAGGCTGCAAATCCGGACATAGCATTACTTGGTAAAGCATCTCATAATCAGTTTTCCATTCTGTTCTCAAAGTATTGCCATAAAACAAAAGAAAAGTAACCTTTAGATATTCAAATTCAAGAATAGCCAACTTTTGAAGTTTTCTTCTCCAGATTTCTTTTACTTAACATGGCAGCATTGAATAAACTTTCCTTGTAATCAGTGAACTTAGAAAGAAGCCTTTTCTTTTCTTTTATTTTCTTTTTCGTACAATTAAATGGAATTGCCTCCAAACATATCTGTGGACTGTGGAGTTATTCTCATTCCATCACTGTTGTTTTCTAGATGGTCGTACCCCTGCATCTAAAGTAGGAAGCAGCTGGAAAAATATAAATCTGTATGAGAATTGCATTGAAAAGCAAATTAACAATGATAATGGAGCAGCTGTTATGAATTTTGGCGGTGTTCAACTACCTGGCAACACTAGCTCCCCTGTGCCGCCCTGCAGGCGCAGACCCTGCTTTGGATGGATTAGTAGGGATGAAGATGATGATGCGGATCTGGATCTCATTGAACTTCTACCGGCGCCATTACCAGCAGTGGTAGCAAAGTTGCTTTCTGGGATTGATATGCCGAGGACACGCAAGAGAAGGTGGGATGCAAGACCTGAGGACATGTAGGCGTTTACCTTTTGTATCTCTTATGTAAATCCACAGGCTTCTGACTCTTTTCTTTCAACTACGGAAGTGCAAACTTTTGGACAATTTAGGACGTAATTATTGATTTATTAAGGATTGATGTGTAGTAAATGACCCCAATTTCTTGCACTAAAAGAATTGCATGTTTTATTCCTATCTTTCCCCGGCAGGAAAAAAAATTCAGAGCAGCGGGAATTCCAACAGGCAAGTGTCCCGATTGGTAGCTCCAGAGGGTTTAAAATCAGGGCCCTTTACCCTGTGAATTGAATTGCATAGATTCTTATGCATTAGACTTTTTGTGGGTATTTATGTTGTTAAGGAAGTTGTAAAGTTTCTAAATAGAATCCATAGCTCAGCCCATACTCCTAACCGGCCCATTACCAATATCTATCCAGTCCAACCCGAGACATGGCCAGAATTACCGAAACAATTGGATGGTTCAGTTTCCTCCAAGCTCAAAGTTACTTGAATGGTCGTTCCAGTGACCATCGAGGGAAAAGAGCATTCCCGAGGGTCTGTTCCTTGGAAAAGAGAACTTGGACATTTACAAAAGGTAGTGAAGTTTGTTTGATAAAATGCAGATCAGGAAGATTCTTCTAACTTGATAATGACATTACAAGGAATATGATAACATTGATTACCCATTAGCTTACACGGTATCACACTATTACGAAAGGAGAAGACTGATGAATGACTGGAAAGAACTACCAGCTCAGGGGACTTTTTGATTGCTGCAGTTTTGCTTTGTAGGAGCTCTCCATCTCCTCCTGCAATATCATGATTCTGCTTAAGCAGGGATTTTCATAAGCCATAGATACATGACCATTTGGGCTTAGACATACCTTGCAGGATTTTAGAAGAGGTTGCAGAAATGATGATCTGAAAAAACTGATGGGCTGTCCAAGTGAGGTTCTATCCCATTCTGCCATAAGAAATAACATTTTTTTAAGCGATTACCGATGCTATGAAGAGGTTCTGAAGGAGCATCCAAATGGTAATGCACATACAACAGACATGACTCAACAGCAGTATATCCTAAAGAAAAAGTTGAGCTAATCTCACATCTTTGAAACACCAAAGAATGCTTAAATGCGTAAAGGGTTACATTCATTTACCATTTTCATCTTCTGCTCTCGTTCCTCCTATGTTAAGTTCTTCAAATAGCTGCAAATCCAGTGCAATTATTTAAGAACTCACGAAAAGGAGAGATTATTTCACTGTCTCAGAGAACCTCCCAAAGCCTATGCATAGAACGGGTACATCATTTACCTGGGAAAGAGTTGGCACCGCAGTTGGATCAAATTCGTCACAGTGGTTTGGATCAATAGGCACACAAACACGTCCTGGAGCAAAGAAAGCAAAGTATTGTAACAAAACTAGACCCCGACTAGCAGAAAATTCAAAAAAGATGGCTGTGAACACTTCTATAAAGTTACAAAGGTGATTTTATCTTCTATGTCTTAGGACCATTTGATAATTTTAGTTCAAATTTTCACACCCATCATTCATCAGGAACCAACAGAATTTCCAGGTTCCCACCTGTTTTTGGATGTACGCAGAAAGGTGCCTTCAGCAAATGGTTCATGTGTCTTGAGACCTAACAGGCACACAGAGGAGTCCAATGTGAAGATACAAATGTACAATCATGTAAAAGTTACATACTTGATAAAAGTTTATAATCCACTATCTCCATAACTGGGTTACCCCAACATGGTTGCACTCTTGGAGAACATAAAACTTGTTTTAAAGGGGATAGAATGAAAAAATAGGCAAACAAGGATGGATATTGCCCATACCTCCATATCAAGTCTCGGATAGGTAAAGGAAAACACAATCTCTTCAACACACCTACGCAGCCCTTGTGCCTGAAAAAAGGAATGGAGTAAAATGAACATAAAGAGAACATGCTGTTTACAAGAGCAAAGGGCTGTTTCATGCATGGCCAACAAGAGTTCTTGCCCTGGAGTCAACAAAAATTATTAAATGCTTGAACTCTCAAGTGTCAAAAGGCAGGGTAAAAACAAAATAAAAATGGGAAGGCATTTATTACAAGAACTGAAATGATTGAAAAGCAAAGGTTTCAGCATTCAAGAGATCCATGCTTTCCATATGCGAATGCGAGGAATCTTAAAGGCTAAGATTATGATAGAAGAAATGAGAACAAGGTCTTGGGTTTGATCAGAAACTTTTTTTCCAAGCCATTTCAGCTTCCAAAACAGTAGTGTTCGTAGTAATATTTGCACCTCTTAAAAATCTGACTGCAGTCAATTGTCTTCAACAGCAGTTTGATTTCTCCTCTATCTGTCTTCAGCCAGTAACAATCTCCATCATGCACGGACAATATCCTTCAATCAATTTCCAATATGTTTCACAAAATCAGACAAACACATTGAAGCGTTCCAGTAAGGAGTTTGTTTCTTTCCTTTTGTTCCTAAGAATCCATCATTGATCCTTTTCCTCAACTATTTTCACCTTGCACATAATTTCTCTTCCTACTTTCAACTCCTAAATACTTCTACTATCACTCAAGCATTGCATCAGGGACCATTGTTTGGTGCAATAAAACAAGTAACTTGCAATTCCAAAGTGGCCGGTTCAAGCATTGAGGGTAGAAACTTCACTCAAGCAGTTTGTGCAGTAGGATAGGAGTGTTTCATGTCTCCCTTCTACGATCCCTGGTCTAGACCAATACTGGGTAAAGACCAAATTGTTGTGAACGAAACAACTAAATCCTTGCAAACAACACTGGACATAATTAACATCATTGATAACCTCCCAATTTTTTTTAGGGTAAACACTTCTCAATGAGAAACTGCAGACCTCAATTACGAAAAAGAAAAATTCTTCGGCACTAATACTCACCAAATGTATTTAAAGTCACAACAACCTCTAGTTCAATGCCAGACAATGAGAAAATTATATAAAATGATAAAATAATCAGAACTGACAAGAAATGCAACAATTTTCCAGTGATAAGGTGCTAGACAGTGCTAAGTCAAAGAAAAATATTCATTTAACCTATGACAAATGAGAAACATATGATTATCCATTGTTGATCATGAGGTCATTGATTCTACAAAAAGAACAAATATTCTCTTACCTTGTATTTTCCAGATTGCAGTGTGTTCTTTAGCTGCTCCCATCGAACAACATTTATGTCTTCTTTTGAGCCTTTCTTAGTCTGCCACTTTCCCCGTAGCTCAGAAGTAGCAGCTGCAACGATGGCATGCATTAAAGTAAAAAAGGCAGGATGACATGGAAGCAACTGTATACAGAAGAATAATCATGAAATTTCTATACATTTGTCTGGAATCATCTCCAGAATCTTCTCGTATCTATCCTCGGTTGAAAATATATTCTGAGAGAGAAGCAATTTTGTCTCAAAAAAACGCTCAAGAACTTCAGAATACGACCTCCTGCATCACAAATTGTTTCAGTAGAAGAGTAAAAGATCCAGAAGTATGACAGGAAAAGGAATTAACAATAGTATGATGAGAACTTACACGAGAAAAGGATGAAGGGCAGGACCAGTCAATGAAACCTTTTTGCTGCTATTTTCATTTCCCTGAATGGAGTACAGAATTCCATTAAAATTTTATCTGTATGAAAATAAATCCAATACAAGTATACAGCTTAAATATACCTTGTATACTCGAAAATAATCAGCAACAGCTGCCCTCTGTTCATTTGTCAACCTGCAAGAGTTACGGTAAAACATTTAAAACCTTTGAAACATATCATAGGAAACAAACAAAAAGTGATTAGCTTACAGCTTACAAGATGCTTTACCTTCTTGCTTTCCCATCACAGACCCAGCAATGGACACCACGCCGGCCACTATAAACCCATAGAATGTGGTTAAAGCCAAAGTCATCTGCATGACAAAACATAATTAAGTTCCACAAAAACATAAGCAGCATAATTAAGTTCCACAAAAACATAACTTTAGGCTCTATATTTTGAGTTTCAAGTATTAGCGAGGCATGGAGCTAGCTCTTCTCCCCTCTTCTGACCTTTATGCCTATAAATTAAACTGTGAGAGGGGGGGGATGAAGGGAAAAGAACCATTACTGGATGAAACCTCACTGCAACTGGAGGTTGAGCAGACAGAAGGAGAATCATAATGCTCATAGTGGCTTTTATTGTGGACAAAAGTGAAACTATCGCATTAGCCATTATTCTATATGGCGTTCATGTAAGTTCCAGCACTAGTCAGTATTCCATGGCATGCATAGCAATTAGGTTAATAGAACCATATTTTGGTAAGAGCTAATACAATAAGATTACAGAGCCCTTTTGACTTGGTTGTTTTTGTTCCCTTTTCGCTTCAGAGGACAGCTTGTTCTTGTAATCCTGTATTCACTTCCTCTCAATAAAGTAATCTTTTATCCAGAACAGAAGAAACACGAATTTTGAATGAAGGCCATAGGGACTCCTACCTCTAAGTGCAGTATCAATCACTTTAATAGCAACTGTCATTAAAGGCCAGCATTCCAGGCAAACATCAGCTCCAGAGCAGCAATATCTAACATCATCATAGTCTGTTATATCCTGAAGAATTGGAACTTAAGCAAGTCAACTACCCATTTACTAAAAATAAAATGTTAAACTAGGCTGTGATAATCCAGAGTCTTCAGCAGTGCAAATGGCTTACAATGTCAAATATTAGCTCTCTCTCCACTGGAGTAAAAACATTATCACCACTTTGGGCATATGCATTCTTCTTAGCAGGCTGCAAAGTAACAGTCAAACACAAAGCATGTTTGAGAAGAAAGGGACCAGAAAATTGCATTGGCAAAAACATGCATAACAACTAAAATAAACCAAATAACATAATCCCTCCTATGCTTAAGAACACCAGCTTCCAAAATCTAGCCCAGTATTGCAAAAATGGTTGGTCACTCTGTTAAAAGATCATACTGTAACATCGTATTAACAACACATTAGTGTTCGCTGTAGGTCCAGAAATTGAAATCATGACGAAACTAATTGGCTTTAAATGCCTTTTTAAGCCCAAGAAACACATGACCCAAGTAACCACAGGCGAAAATAAATAAAGAAAAGTACAAAAACTCCACTTACATCTACACTGTAAACAGGACCGATATCGATTTTAAAGGGGCACTTCTCTTTGATTGAATTTTCAAGTTGAACTACATTGTTGAAAGACTGATACCGAAGGTAGATATCATTTTCCAGTGTAAAAGAAAACTCTCTCCGGCCGAAATAAGACTGGTCACAAGCCGGATGCTTCCCATCTACAAATAATAAGCATCAATTAGGCATAAAACAATATGCGCGCGCACCAACAACCCCCACCCCCCCCCCAAAAAAAAAGTACCATTTCCGTAGGACATCCATTTGAACATATCAGCATAAGGAAAGAGCTTTGCTGCCATTCATCAAAAAAAACAAAATTGGTAAAATAATTTATAATCATGAGCTATGTAAAAAGAAATTAAAAAGTTATTTAGGGTTTAGTTTGGTTACCATAATAAAGTTTGAGGTAATTAACATTAAATTCGCTAGTGACAGAAACATTTCCCTGCTTCTGTCCATCAATCAACATGTCTTCCTTTCCATTCTCGCTTTCTTCTCTATCCATGCTTGCTTAGTCAGAGAGAGAGAGAGAGAGTCTGTTTTCAAATTACAACAGTAGAATCAGCAGGCAAGCCAGATCCTGAAATTAAATACTTCAAAAGCTTTGTATTTGTTGAAATTAGCTAGCTACTTTCTCTCTCTCGGTTTCGATCGATTTTTGCTCTCATTGCTTCTCTTCTCTTCTCTTCTCTTCTCTGTTTGTCTTTCTTCAATAGAAGTACATAAACCACAAAATTGGATCAAACGGCGTCGTTTGTACACCAGAAATAAGATTTCCATTATTTGGCGGGAAATTTGGGAACTACTGGGGCTTTTGGGCGGGAATCGACAGGGTGGACACTAAAAGGTCGGGTCTGTATATATAGAGTATGTTTGGTATTATGTAAGGTGTTCTGGTTTAAAAAAAATTGTTTTATAAAAAGTAATTTTAGTTGAGGTTGGTTTAAAAAAATAGGTATTTTAAAAAAAATTATTTTATAAAAAGTATTTTTAATTGAGGTTGGTTTGAAAAAATAGATGTTTGGTTAAAACTGTGGTTAAAATTGAGGTTGAACAAAAAGTAGTTTAATGTTTTTAGTTAAGAATGCTTTGAAATCGAGGTTATAAAATAATTTTAAAAAATATATATTCATATTGATAGTTTTTAATTTAAATATTATAGATTTAACTATTATTATTACTTCATGAAATAAATAATACTTTATATAAAATATTTTTAATTATTTCATTAAACTATCTACAATTCCATCACGTATGAAATATATCCGATAAAGATTACAGTATTCATAAATTTCTTAAAAGCGCAACAACATCAAGTAAAATATAATCAGGAACAAAATTGAGATTGCAATCAAATTCTGTAAATGCGGCGTTATTAAGCGATTTCCGTCTAATTTATGTAGTCATTGAATAATGTTTAACACTAGTTTTTTGAATAAAACACAATTAAAAATAAAAATATATTTTTTTATTTTATTGGGTCGGATTCAGTTCAATGCATTTTTAGCTTTGATAAACCTATCCGACCTAAGTTTTATATCTAACTAGATAAAAATTAATTTAATTAAAATTAATTAATTAAACAGGTTAATTTATGAATCAATTAAAATTAGAATAAAACTAAATTTAATTTAAAAAAAAATAAATCAAAAATTTATATTTTAAATTAATTTGAGTTGATTCATCAAACTTGTAACTTTAATGATGGGTTATAATTATGATAACAAGTTATATAACTTTTGCATTAATTGTTTTTAATAAAAAAATCTTGTTTACATGGCATTATAAATAAAATCATGTTTATATTAAATATTACTGTTTATGCTAAATATGACACAAATGATAAAAATTTGTTATTAATTTATGATGTAGAATTATTTCTATTTTCTGGATATAATTATTTTATAAAATAATGATATAAGTAATAAATACAAATAAATCTTGCTCCTAATAATTAAAAAAATACCAAGTGTTTCAAACTTTCATGTGCTAGTTCAAGCTTTCAGCAACAAAATTATTGTATTGTGTTAATTTTTAAACATGAACAGTGGAGCATTTCCATTGTTTATCCATTTTCCCATAACAAGAAGCAGCTCTTTGCTGCTTCTTGTAACATGCGGTTGTGCCACAATAAATGGTGGGACCCATCATTTGAAAAATGATGGTAAAAACATAACCAAACGATAAAAATTGTGGCTGCGGATGAGGTATACCAAACAGTTACATAGTCACACATTTAAGATTCGTGTACTCGACCTCCTATGCTAAACATTTTTGTTTAACGGTTAAAAATATGTTCGGGCTATATTTTTTATTAAAAAAAAAATGACTCCAAACATAGACATAGCTAGGTAAAAAAATGTTATAATTTAATTATATAATAAAAAATATATAACAGCGATAAATATACTAATTTAAAATAAAAAAATAATCATGGAGCTTGAAAAAAAAATGAGGCAAAAAAGCTAAAAATATTTAGCCAGTCAAATAAAAAAAAACACAAATCATTTAATCTAACATGTTAAATATACAATCAAGATCATGAGAGCAAGATAATTTAATATAAAGTAAATAAAAAATAAAATTCAATTTCAAACATGTAAAATAATGAGATTGAAAAAAAAAAACCAACAGGCCAGGCAAGCCAGAATAGGCTACAAAATTCAATACTAAAACAATCAAATATTGAATGATTAAACGTAAAAATATTAAATAAAAAATAATTTTAAAAAACTCGAGTTAATTCAGGTTAGTTCACAAAGCTCGTGGTTTAAGTGACGAGATTATAGCAAGGGTAAACAAATAGAAAGGAAATTGAAAAAAAAATCACATAAAATAAACTCCAACCTCGAAAAATAAAACTATAAACAAAAATAAATTTTCAAATAATATAATGTTAAAATATTAATCGGAAAAAAATTCACTTTAAATTTTTTGTTAAAGTCAATTCAACAAATAACAAAAATATAAAAAGCAAAGATAACCCAAGTAATTTTTAAAATTAGTGAAAAAAATCTATAAAAAAAAACAAACAAATAAAAATAATAGAGTTTAATCTCCAATTAAATAAATGTTGAACAATATAACTGAAAAAAACATGAGTTTAAAACAGACAAAGAAAAAAAAAAGCAAACCCAGATAAACTTTATAAATATAAGTTAATCTTTAAAACTCGCAATATGTAAAATCTTAAACCTCAACTAAATCAAGAACCTTAATTCTCAACCAACTTAATGTTGAACGATAAAATAAAAAAATATATCAATTTAAAAAAATTATTAAAGTAAAAAAATAACAATAAAAATTATAAAGATCAAATGTAATATGAAAAAAAAATTTTTTAAAAAAAATTAAAAATTATCTTAAATAAAAAGATAGCATTAAAAATAATAATTAAGTCATGATGAAAAATACTGTATCGCTTCTTCTAATACCCGGTTCAAATGTTTTATGATTTATGAGTGAAAAACAATGTCATTATTACACAATTACAATTAATAGTGTTAAGTGCACAATAATTCGACAGGAGATTTAGTTTTTTGTTAGTATATACACCAGTCACCACGACCATGCTTCTCGTAAGATTCTAATTTAATTTTAACATGATAAAAGAAGGTGTTGACTTATAATGTATCTGGGGATGCTCTGAAATCAGGCCTGGTTCTAAAGGTGACGAGTGCCTTTCATGGTAGAATAGCCAGGGCATTCTATGCCATGACCGTGGAACTTGCAAGGCTGGATATCTCCATCAGGTGAGGAATGACCGGAAGGGTTTGAGCATTCTGAGCATATGCCTTGTCATCTACCTCAACTTCATCCTTGCTATCGGATTTCTTTGCACCATGATCCATTTTCCAGGAAAAAAACTGACACTGCTAAATTTAGGTAACTTTTACTGGGAATAGGATACAGATTGGCACAAAACTTGTAAAGCATTCATTTCAATTTTCCCAGCTCCCTTGCAAAGCTCTGAAGACTTGGCATTTTCTAAATTGGAGGAATAAGTAGTAACTGTTGATTTATGATTTCAATTTCAATTTAATGATTTAAATTTTAGCTGATAAATGAGGGCTTGTAAGGCTAAAAGTGTTAAGAACCATCTTCAACATGTTCTTGGAGAAATATGCACGCGAAGTGGATTCTTCATGACCATGGTGAAATCCTGTTTCTCCGACAAATCAATGGCACAGCCATTTTCAGCAGTCCATGCAAAGTCTCTAACCAAATTTGCCACAAAGTATTCTTGGTGAAGTAATGCCATGGCAATAGCAGGGCATGCCCTCCTACCAGCACCAAAGGGCATCATCTTGATCTCTTTTATACCTTTCATGTCAAACACTACCTCCTGACCATTACCATTTTTTAAGAATCTCTCTGGTCTAAATTCCATTGGATCTTCCCACACATCTGCATCCCATCCCATGTCTGCTACCGTGAAATTAATTATCGAATTTCTGGGTACATCGTAGCCTTCTAATTTCGTATCCTCCGTGACCCCATGCGGTAGTATAAAGTGTCCTGGGGGGTGTCGTCGAAGAGTTTCCAGAATTACAGCCTTCAAATAAGGCATTCTCTTCAAATCCTCCTCTGTTATCTCTTCTCCTGGTTTTACTGCAGCGTTGATTTCTTTATGCAACTTTTCTTGTATGTGCTGGTGCTTCACTATATTAGCCATAGCCCATTGTAATGTCGTTATTGAAGTGTCCGTCCCGCCATGAAAAAACTCTGAACACAAACTCACCAATTCTTCATCCGAATACTTTCTGCCACTATCTGGTAACTGAAAATCTATCAAGGTATCAACATAGGACAGAATGCTCTCTCCCCCTCCTTCATCCATTAATTTCTGGTATTTTTTCTCTCGTCGTGCATCGATAAGAGGCAGGAGGACATTTTCTAGTTCTCGGCGAGTCTCCAGAAGTTCCTTCCACAACTTGTGAAACAGAATTTTTCCCAGCTTAGGCATGAAATTGAGCAAATTAAACTTCACGAAATTTTTTATGATAGCACGTTGCACTGAAGTAATCTGTCTAATAACACTCTCTTCATATTTCTCACCAAAGCACAGGTAAATTAGCAAGCAAAACACAGCATGTTGAAAATGATCAACAACAACAATTGCTTCGTGGTTCGGTCTCGCTTCTTCCAAGAGTTTGCTCCTAAGTATGTTCATTGCCCATTTTCGGCCATCGGAATACAAATGTAAGCGTGCAGGATGAAACGCAGACATGAAATTTTGACGGAGTTGGAGCCATAGAGGTCCATAAGGTGCAGTAGTCACAGTAGTTTCGTTGCTTAACATGATACGGGTGGTCTCAAGAGCTGGTGGGCGACTAGCAAATATCGAGCCACTACGTACAAGTGCCTTATGGGCAGCTTCAGCAGTGGTTATGAAGATGGAAGGCTCGGATCCCAGGTGTAGAGTCACAACAGGGCCATATTGGGCACGTAGTTGGCGGAGAACAGGCTCCAAGGAAGAAAAATTATTGGAGGATCTCAGAAGCCATAAAAAGTTTCCTAGGACGGGTAAGGTAGGGGGGCCTGGTGGCAACTTTTTGTTTTTATGGGAGAGATCAAGAAATGACAGAAGAAAAACGAACAGGCAAAGAAATGCAATCAGTAACAACCAGAACTCCATTGGTGCAGTCAATTAAAGAAAGATATATGGATCTACCGAGAGAGCGAGAGAGAGATTTATAGCTACTAATTGGTGAAGGGGGAAGTAAGCATAACATGTTAGAGATGCAGAATTTTATAGATGCAGGAAATTAAGAATACCAGTTCATTAACAGCCATTAATGAAGCTTGGCAAAGAAATTTACCATTTAAACTGAACCCAGTTTCAACTCATTTAATGTGATTCTAGAAATGATAAGTAACACATCGAATGAAAAGCAACGCATGTCAAATGAATTGAATTACGAGAGAAATTTGGCATGGTTCCAATAGAATACAAGTACTGAACTATATACAGAAAGTTACAAATATAAACCTTTCAGATCACCTTTTGCAGAAGAAAAATGGGGTTCTAGATTCCCAATGGTCTCTCTGCATTTCCTTCGGTTTTAATTTCTCCTACCTCGAGAAAGCATCTCGCCGGATTTTAGCTTTTTTGTAACATGTTATCATCAGAAAATAACATATAAAACAAAAGAAGTGAGTCCCAGACAATGATCAGACAATTAAATCACAACAAAAGCTTACTGTAGAAATTCATATCTGAGTTTTTCCGTGTCTCGTACTTACAGATATAAATTACTGCATGTTAGTATAATATGAATTTTAGGCGGTCGGTTGATTACATGCATTATTATTATATTTATATAAATATATATTTATTATTAATAAAAGCTTAATTTATCTTTAATATATATTAAATGAATTTAATATTTAATTTATGAATGTAAAATAAAAATAAAATTCATTGAACAGAAATGCTTTTTAAAAAAAATTATAAAGTTGTTATAATTATAAGATTCCTATTACATCAAAATATTGTTTCTAAAATGTTCATGATCGATGCTCTTTTAAATATTAGATGTTTATTAAAACTATAAAGATTAATGCATATTATGTTTTTTTTTTTTGTAAAGTGAAGTAGTTATTCTTATAAGTTGAGATATAAGGGTTACCTATAACTAATATGTATATGCTTCTCATAAGACATGTACATTGAATTGACTCGCATGAGAATTTCATATGGAGATATCACACGTGTCTATGAAAAGTTATGCCTCTTATTTTTAAGAGGTTGTTTGTTAGACAGAAAAACTATATAAATTACAAAATAAAAGGTTGTTACTTTAGGTATAACAATCCCTCTCTTCTAACTAGGGATTTCAAATATTTTTTATTAGTGATTCATGTAGATTATCGTTAGAGCCAGATAATTAGATAGCTTGTGGTTTGCGACAACTTATCCTTTAAATAATTAATCAAAGCCAGAAAATATCAAATATTCAGGTAGTAAATCTATAAACAACTCTAAACATAACTAACAGAATCCTAAAATCTCTCCATTTAAAAGCTTTAGCATTCTATGAATTCAATTTTGACTCGTCAACTTTTCAATATATAAGATACAAAAAAATCTTGTGATACATGGGATTAGGGGTTTTTTGGTTTACAAAAGATGTCAATTAAAATTAATTTATCATTTACCTATTATATATTTTAAATAAGTTAATGTTCTATTTTAAATAAGTTGTCAAATAATTTTCAAGAAAGTCTTAGTTCTAAAGTGAAACTCACTTCTAGTTTAATCTCAAATGTATTAATTAACCATACTTATTTAAAATAAATTTTTAACATAATTATGGTGAATAAAGATATAGAGAGAAGATTATACATCTGGAAATGTAAGATCAATTCCCCCCCCCCATTTCTTCTTCTCTCTTTTCAACCTTTTATTTGATTATATATATATATATATATATATATATATATATAAACTATGAGTTGAGATTTTGAATGAAACTTGAAATTAATCCAAGAAAGCAAAATTCCGAAAAAACATTCTGAAACTTTTCCAGAGATGCAAAACCGCAGGCAAAGAAGAGTTTAAGGAACAAAAAAGGACAGTATAGTCCAACATTAATTATGACTCAAATATTGAAGAACTTGTATGTCATAGTTTCTCATTTTTAGTTATTTTCATATTACTTCATTATTACATCATTTCATGAGCTAAGATCAAACCACTTGCAAGTAGCAATTACAATGACTCCGACAAGGAATATAAGTTATGGGGAATATAAATAAGGGCTGGGAAAGCAGGCTCTGAGGCAAGCAACTAGATCAGGGATTGACTCTGAGCTAGAATCCATAAAGAAGGGAATGGCTTTTCACTAAAATGCATCAATTCTTTCTCCTTTCGCAGGGAGAAGCTAGGGCTATAGGCTGTAGGGGAGATCCTTTTGATGACATATGCTGTTATCTATATGATCCGATCGATTTTGTTTGTAAGGCACGCAGTAGCAATAGAAATCAGGGAAAGTATACAGAAATGATTGTTCTTTTCTATTCTATTAGTATTAGATTATAGTGCTATCAGTTTTTTTGAGACGCTTGAGTTCCAGACTCCTACATGGTAACGATATCCCGACTCCAATTGATTCTCTTTTGAAACAGCTAAAGCTCTACAATCAAACATTTTAGATGATGGGTCAATTATTTGCTTTATTGGTTCCGACAGTGGCAGCTGCGGAATCCGCTATTGGGCTGATCATTTTTGTTATTACTTTTCGAGTCCGAGGGACTATTGCTGTGGAATTTATTAATAGCATTCAAGAGTTAAACATGACTCCTGTAGAATTACCAAAACACAAAGCTTTCCTTGTTCCTATTCGAAGTACTGTATTGGTTGATGTTTCTGACGTTAGATGCAATATATACTGCTATCGCAATTTCTTATTACGTTTTTAGAACTAGTTGAAACTACCTTGTGTTTTGGTGTGATTTACCAAAAAAAAAATTATTAGAATTTGCTGAGCGACCACTAATTTCTTATAAATATTCTTGCATGTTATCTTTAAGAGAAAAAATATAAATTCACTTCCAAAGGTACGAAACTGCTACAAAAAGAAATTCCAGATAATCAACAGTTAAATATTTTAAAGGTTTTGATTCTGTGTTTAGAACGCTACCAAGACAAGGATTTGAGGCATTAAAGATTACGACTTGAGGAGCTTAAAAGTGTGTGTTTTTTTATTGAGTTTTGAAAACCATTGCTTAATGTATTGAAATTCCGAGCCATGGTTTTTGGAAAAGACCTCTCTGGGATTCTGAGCCTGCATCGAAATCTGCTCTTTGACAACTCAACCACAATCCCTATCATGGACTTGCTGAATGAAGTGTGTTCTTTTCTAGAAATGTCTGCTTATCTCTCGTTCTGGTTTATATAAAATCTGTTAACGTTTATTCAATAATTTGTGTTTGAGGGGTCATGGTAGGTCCCTTCATGGAAAAAGACTGGCCTTTTACTCACCGCAATTCAATGAGAATAGTGGGTAGGAAATGGCCGGTGCGCACTAATAGTCGTATCTTTGACGGAGATGATAAGAAATCGAGTCAAGATTAGCCTCGGACATGTAGTTTGGGAGTTCATGGTCAGTGATCAACCTCAGATTGTGTTTTGGTCAGATATGACAGAGTATAGTTGCCTCATCAACAGTTTTTTATATGAATATTCTTTTTAGTATCGATCCTTTTCAAATTTCTTTGTTCAAATCGATTTCTAAGGATTTTCTATTTGCCAATTCTTCTACAGAGGCAATCGGAGATCTTCGTACTTTTGTTTTATAGATTTGATTTATGCTAAACACGTGTTGCATTTTGACTTCAGGTTCAGCTAGCGAATAGCAATCAACTAGCTGATCACTATACATCCAAAAGAGAAGCCTCCTGCTGAATCCAGCTGATTTTTATTTTAGTCGCTTGTGTATACTTTCAAATATTAGGAAACGCGTACTCCTTGTGTTTCAGTACTGTCAAAGCTGTATGTCATTGAACGTGGGTGGCCATTTTGTCAATGAACTGTCAAAGCCTCCTGCTGAATCGAGCTTGACTATTTTGTCATCTGAACTATAGAAATCGAGAATTCATCTTTGTTGTTGTTTCATCAGTGCAAACGATAAATTTATACGGCTCCAGTGTTGATTTTCTTGTAGCATCGATGTTGGATGTTTGTCCATCTTTGATGTTTCAAATATCGGCGAAGAACAGTTCCTTTCAGACTCAGTAACTAAAGTATGGCTATGTGATTGAAGCACTGAAAATTTTCGAAACTCTTCGAGCTGGTTCGGAACCCGAATGGAGCCAAGGAGGGGAGTGGCAGAGGAGTATCAGTATGGTGGGCTTATTGCCACTATCTAGGAGGACCTTTAGCCAAGAAGTTGATGTGGTAGACAAAGGTTGTTCTATACCTAGATAGGACAAGTTGAGGACAAGTGCTTGGTGCCATGTTGGATATGATAAAGATTGATCTTTCTTTGACTATAGTTGTTTTCAAGGCAAAATTAACAGGAAAAAAAAAGGGATAATGTGTTTTTATGTGGAGACATTGTTTAACCGTGGATGCTCTCTAAACTTGCTTCCTTTCAAGGGTAAAAAAATAGTATTTTTCACATGATTTATTTGTTGTGGCTAAATTGAATGGAGGCGAAATGGTCTGCTAGTTTTTTTTCTGTATATTGTAAAAAACAAAATTTAAAAATAAAAAAATATATATTATATTAATATATTTCTAAGCAAAAAAAATATTTTAAAATATAACTTTTACTACAATCTCAATTAGATATTTTATCTTATTTTTTTTATTATCACATGGGGTAGATAGCAATTTGATGTTTTGATAAATAAAAAAATATAAAAGTTGATGACAAGTGGGAGGAGCATGCACCCTTCGAGCGGCTGGTGTGGAATCTTTCAAAAGCTAAACATCATCTTTAACAGTGGTGTTGGGAGCAACGCGTTAAGATCTTTATGATTGACGGACATGTATAGGGGGCATACTGGCGATGTAGCTATGATAAATTTTTTTCTTTTTCTCCCTCTATTTATCTCTTTTTAGCAAAATACTAAAAAAAAACTTTTTATTTGTTTTTTATATCTAATTTTGTTCTTATTTTTTGATTGTTATCTGTTTTCTTCATATATATTCAATTTATGCCCTCATCATTTGATTTCATTTAAATTAATATCAAATTTGATCCTTGTTTTTTTATCATTTTTTTAATTGAATTTTGTTTTTAATTTCTCCCATTAGCATTTGATTTTGATTTATTTTTAAGTTAAATTTAATCCTTGTTATTTTTATTGTTATTTTTTTAAATCTTTTTTTTTTGCTTTTCTCTCTCCAATTGTATCACTCAATATTTTATTGTTGAGAATTTTATTTTGTTATTTCTTAGGGTTTTCCTTCTTTAACAATAGTCTTGAGCTCATGACAAGAATCACGAGTTTCGGATATTAATTTCGATCTTTTTTTATATCCTTTAAAAATTTAAATATTTTTTCAATCTCATCTTTCAACATTTTATTTATTATGAATTGGTCTTCACACTTTTTTTAGACTTTCTTGTTTACGAGGTTATCTCAATCCCATGTTTATGGTCATGAGGTTAATGAGTTAACTCATGTTAACTCGAATCTTTTTTATGCTTTCTTTTAATTATTTTTTTCTTAATTACGTCTTTTAATATTAACTTATTTGATAATTAAGTTTTATTGTTTTGTTCAATTTACTTTCTATAAGATTACTCTGATATCACGATCAGGTCACCGATTTGGCATGCTAATCCAAATAGGCTTAGATTTTTACTCTCTTTTTTCGTTGTTATCTTTTTTGTCAATTTATTTATTATCATTGCATTTTTTTTTATCTATATTTAAATTATACAAGCTTATTAAATTCATTTAAGTTAGTAACTCAAGCATTAGCTTTTTTTTCCCCCTTCTTTTAAGAACATTTGAGCTGCTTCAACATCTTTTTTTTTTACTGTGAAAAAAATCTAGGCCAGCCCACGACATATTGCGTCTCATATATCTGTTCTTTTCTAGAATGAACTCCAATTTAAAGTGTTAGGCCGAATACATGGGATGGAATAAGCTTTGTCGAATATTATGAACTTTCTACTATTTCATATTATTCATTTTCTGTTTATCACTCGTATGTACGGGGATTAATTGTAAAAAAAATAATTGATTTAAGGGTTAAATGGTATATATATAT
>Ga0325410_1002538_pt1 | contig 20508 bp, 11 predicted proteins | sample PopdelMetagenome_16_FD_206182 | JGI IMG/M metagenome (GOLD analysis project Ga0325410, IMG submission 206182) | Populus deltoides microbial communities from Bellville, Georgia, United States - Xylem-PdIQD-R3 | ecosystem: Host-associated > Plants > Phyllosphere > Stem > Wood/Secondary xylem... | reverse complement strand
TATTATTAATTTTTTAATTTAAATTATTTATCTCTTTTATTTTATTAGATTATTAGTCACGTCTTTAGTAAGATTATTAGATTTTTATGGCCTCAAAAGGCCAGAGTAATTAGGTTATCTTGAAAGGACAGGGATGAATTTGACTTCACATATGATTTCTTTTTTCTAGAGAAATAATTAACAATAATTTAATGAAGGACAACTTACCTGGCTTTACATCATCTATAGTCTCATGACCCTCCTCGTCAATATTAATAATCTTAAAATAACATTATATCTGTAAAATTAATCTGATATACGTAAATCAGTCTAAATATTTATATTAATAAAAAATAATTTTAAAATAAAATTTATTGATTAAATATGCCATTTTTATTGCCCGGTTACAGGTTAAAAGGTCTCTCATAAGATTATTAGATTTTTATGGCCTCAAAAGGCCAGAGTAATTAGGTTATCTTGAAAGGGCAGGGATGAATTTGACTTCACATATGATTTTTTTTTTCTAGAGAAATAATTTAATGAAGGACAAAAGTTACGTGGACCCATTTGGTGGATATGATTAAGATAGCTCCGTGTTTAATGGATGCATTAATTATCACAACAGTTAATTCATAGAGGATTGATTACCTCTATCTCTTCAATATTTCCTTCGTAAATGTCCTTGACGCTTAGCTTTCGCTTATTAAGACCATACATCTCCCTATCACTATAAACATCACTATCGTTAAATAAAACATATCTCCATTGATTCAGCGATAAAGCAGCAATTACATGGAAGGGCGTGTTTCCTTTCTCATCCTTCTTCGTTTTAAGTCTTGCAAGCTCTGGAATCTTCAGACATTCCTCGAATACTTTTGTATCTTTACTTGCCACAGCATAGTGAAGGGCATTCCAACCTCTGTTATCAACTAGCTCACAACAAGCTGGACATCGAGAAACAATCTCTTTCATTACGTATACACGTCCTTGAATAGCAGCAATGTGAAGTGCTGTTCTCTTCTTCTCTGTTTCAGCAATGTAGGCCGCGGACGCATCATATTCTAGTAATACTTTCACTGTACCAGAATACCAGGATCCATACTATTTTGTAGCTTAGAAAAACTCACTAAATGAAATGTAAACAAATGAAGGGGAGGAGAAACCAATGTGGCTCAAATGTAAGAGGTTCCACTCAACTGATCACAAGCTGCTGATTTCTGTGGTTTGTTGCCTCCCTGGATAAAAGGGTATTTAAAGAGAGTTTTAGATGTTGGTTTTTTTTTTTTAAAAAAAATGTTTTTTATTTAAAAATATTAAATCAGATAATGAGACAAGTGCTGATGGCAAACACTAATTATTTTTATTTTATGAAAAGAAAATTTTAACTAAAAATATATTTTTTTTCAGGAAATTTAAATACCTATCTTTATTGCAAATATTTATTTTTATTTTTATTTTTATTTTTATACAATTAAATAAATAAATAAATAACAACCATGTTACTAGGTTAAATATTTACACCTGCATTTATTTTTTGTTTTTTTAATATAAAAAAAACCCAACTGTTTTAGCCTATAATTAGATTAACCATTCTTTATTTGATTTACTAATTAAAATATTTTTAATTCGTTTTAAAAAATGCAAACAGTATCTTTTCAATTTTCAATTTAAAAATTTTATGCTATCAAAACACAAGTCCACAGATTCATAGCTTATTGGTTTTTTTTTTTTTTTTTCTTATCTGGCTGGTCAAGTCTGAAATTATTCCAGCCACTTCATGGAACAAGCTGGCTATGTAACTAATTGATCCGGTATTGTCCGGTTATGCAACTAGTAATATTTATAGAAAAATACTAAAAATATAATGATTACCAGTCTCTTATGAGGATAGCGTAGACTTTTTAAAGTCATTTCCAAGCAATTTAAGAAATCTTAATTTAATAAGGCTTGTCTATGATGGATCTGCATCGATTTTTAGGAGTCAATGTGAATTGTTTAATGTCTTTAATTATAATAAACGTTTCTTAATTAGCATAGAGTTTAATAATTTGGACTCATTTTCAAGCAAGTTAAGAGTTCTTTAATTAATAATTCCTATTTATAATTAAAGGGATCTGCATTGATTTTCTGGAGTCATTTTTAATTAGCTGGCGAGGAATCTGTGTGGATTCGTTATTTATTCTAATAAAATAGCATGCAATTTAGTCTTTCTCAACCAAGTTGCAAATTGGCTCTGAATTTTCTTAACTTTTTGGCGTCGGGTCCTAGGTTTAACTAGACTAATTATCCCTTCAGTTTTTTTATGGCTTAAGACCTCGCCAACATCTTAGATTGCCCGATTACAGGTTAAGAGGTCTATTTTCTTCTCCATCAGTTGTCACGTCTTTCGTAAGATTATTAGATTTTTATGGCCTCAAAAGGCCAGAGTAATTAGATTATCTTGAAAGGGCAGGGATGAATTTGACTTCACATATGATTTTTTTTTTCTAGAGAAATAATTAACAATAATTTAATTAACAACAACTTACCTGGCTCTACATCATCTTGTCTATAGTCTCATGAGCAGAAAGCTGTCCTCCTCATCCAATATTAATCATCTTAAAATAAAATTTATGAATTAAATATGCCATTTTTATTTTAAGATTAATAATTCTTTAAGAATTTGGAGTCATTTTCAAGCAAGTTAGGAATTCTTTAATTATTAATTCCTATTTATAAAGGGATCTGCATTGACTTTTTGGAGTCATTTTTAATCTCTTAAATTGTAGTAAAGCTTTCTTAATTAGCTGGCGAGGAATCTGCACGTCTGGATTCGTCATTTATTCTAATAAAATAGCATGCAATTTAGTGTTTCTCAACCAAGTTGCAATTTAGTCAAGTCTCACATGCTATCCAATAAAGTCGATGAGATTATTCCAACCACTTCATGGAACAAGCTAGCTAGCAGGCGTAGCATCCATAGAAGAATGAAGATTGGCATATCCCGATTTTTCAGAATATTTTGTTTAGTTGTTTTTTTAAATATTTTTTATTTAAAAATATATTAAAATATTTTTTTATTTTTAAAAAATTATTTTAATATTAATATATTAAAATGATTCAAAATTATAAAAAATAAAAAAAATTAATAATACTTTTTTAAATAAAAAAATACTTTACAAGTACAATCTTGATTAATAAACAAACCATCAAAGCAAATTGTACTTGGAAAATAAATTTAGTTGTCCCAACTATTTGTGCCACTAAATTTTTGTCATGAATAGAAATATAAAAATAATTAAATAAAAAATAGTGTCAGAGTAAATTGATAACTTATTTTCTTCGTGTTCTCCGTCTCATATTTTTAATAGTTTTATTGGTCATTCCTCTATAGTCGGCCCTTTTTTTTCATTGAAAGCAACAAGGTCAATTTATTTTGAACGCATTACTCTTTTCTTTCTTTGTGATTGTATTGCATCTCGTGATAAATTGTCATACCTCATATTATATTTAGCACACTCTTGAGAAACTATTGTGTCTCTATCTAATTCTTGTATCATTTAACTTCATAGTTCTTTCCAAGCTCTTCGGCAAGGTGACTCGTTCTTCCCTCCACCTCGTGATAATGGAAGCAGCAATATAAAGTGGAGTTTCTCCATGAACGCAGGCGGAATATGGAAACTCAGGGTCCTCTTTAGTCAATATTTCCACCAAGAAAGTTTTTATTTTATGGTTACATTTTAATATTAAGATTGGTTTTTAATTGAATTAAAGTTAACTAAGATATATAATTAAATAAGTCAATTGACATTGTTAGTGTTGTTAATAGTAATAATTAAAGTAGTAAAGTAATGATATTGGTTAATATTGTGAGTTGGTTATATTAAAAAATAATTTTATTCGTGAATTCAATGAAAAGTATTTTTTTAAACTGATTTTTTGGTATTTGTTTCACACTAAAAATAAAGAAAGAAAATACTTTTCATAAAATAAAAACTTTATTTTAACTCTAGAATTTCATGCTATTGTTGTCATGTATATCAAACTCGTAATCTGGTATAAAATATAAATAAGTTGTCATATAAAATTTTTGTTTCGAATATATGGTATAAAATAAAAACCTTATTTTAACTCTAGAATTTTATGGCTCGAATATCATATAAAATTTGATAATTGAATTTTTGTTTCGTCCAAAAAAAACTTAAGGCTTGTGATGGAATTGATGGATCGTCAATTCTTAATCCTTTATGTTAATTTATATAAGTGAATTTATTCAGCATAGGATATGTTCATTAAAACTTTCATACACTTGCATTCTAATTTTTGGGGTCTATTAGGCCTCTTTGAAACTCTAATATTATAGTAAAGTAGAATTTCAACACAAAAATTATGGATTGCATTGTTTTCGTATTGTGCAATTTTCATTATTCCCAAAGCATAGAAAAGTACACTTTGGTCTTTGTACTTTTTTATTCTTACATGTTCTTGTGGTTTTAGGTGTTGATAATTTAGTCCTAAAACTTTAATTTCATTATATTTCAGTTCATAAAAATTGGAAGGTGAGACAAAAAGGTTACCAAAAAAAGAAAAGAGAAAGCTTTGGGGCAGTTATATTCCGACCACATGAATTTGTTTCAATGAGACAAAAATTTGGTTTTAAGATTGAAAATAAATTTATTTAAATTCCTAGGATATTCAAAAATGTTGTTGAGTTATGATTTTTTTTATGTAAAAAACTATTTTGATGATAAAGAAAAACATGTTTTTGCTAAAAAAAATAAAGGAACACATGACTAGAAAAGAAGAGTTTCGACTTAAAATACCTGATTTTTTTTATTTTTATGGATGTTTATGATAATTATAACAAAATTAAATAAAAATATATTTAAAAAAGGATCTTGTTATATTACATGGGTAGCTAGTATATGCTATTACTGTTCACAAGCATTTCCAATAAAAAAAAGGCTATTTAGAAGATCTAAAGTATTGATTTATAGTATAAATATGATTATTTTTATATGCACTCCAATGAAAAGTAAAGCTATTTTAATAATCTATTTATATTTTATTATATTCAATATTCATAATTTGAATTCTTTTTAGAAAAGCTATTAAGAAAAAGTTTAGTTGATGAAAAAAAATCTTTAAACAGTTTTTTTTTTAATACTTTGACTTTTCTAGAAATGCAGGCTTTGTTTTCGGAAAATCCATTTTAACTCTCCCACTAAAGCTATAAAATTAAAGAAGAAACGCTAAATAAATTTAATTTTTTAGTTTTAGTTTTTCTTTTGGTTATTTAATTAGAGATGTCCTTAATAAAAAAAAATGCATACTAATTGTTAGAAAATAATATAAATTATATATTAAGATCTCACCTAACAAATTTAACTTTTAGATTAAGATAATTTTTTGACATGATATTAATATCTTGATGATCAAACAGTCACGAATTTGAATTTTACTATCCTTATTTATTTGATAAAAATTAAGTACAAGATAATATGGACTTGTGCAAATTTCAAATTCAAAAGGTTTTTTTTTTAAGGGGATATATTATAAAATAATATAAATTAAATTTTAAAATTTCATCTAAAAATTAAAATTTTTGAATTAAAATTAGCTAAAAATCTAAAAATTTGGTGGTTCAGTCGGTTTCGCACCCTTTAACCTTTTAAACTCCACTGGATAAGACATTCCTAGAAAATAATAAGACTGAGATAACTATATATATATATATAAAAAGAAGCAAACCATGATAAATTATGAAGACTAATCTCTAATAAATTAAGTATTGAATAATAAAATTAGAGAAAAACACATGGATTTTTTAAGAAAAAAACAAAACAAAAAACTATTTGGCCAGAATGGAACTAAAACATTTCGATCGGAATTTCCATTACAAGTTAAGATTCTGAGTAAGATTAAATTTGTTTCAGCTTGTTCTGTTTTTTAAACTAGAATAAAATATACCAGCTATTTTAAACGGAACATAATAAAATTGACAATTTTAATATGGAGTTATTTTTTCTTCTCATAAAATAGCATGCAATTTAGTCATTTAAATAAGATGATAATTCTTTAATTTTGTCCTATGAAGTGGAGGCATTTTTATTTACTTAAATTACAGTTAAGGTATCTTAATGATCCTTCTCATAAAACAGCATGCAATTCAATCATTTTCAAGCAAGTTGAGAATTATTTAATTTTGTCCAATAAAGTGGTGGCTAATTGGCTCGGAATTTTCCCACCTTTTTGGCGTTGTCCTATCGATGTATAATGAACGTGGAGTCATTTTTAATGTCTTAAATTACAATAAACGTCCGGGCTGTCTTAAATTAGCTGGCGTGGACTCTGTCTAGTCATTTTATATTCTCATGTATAGCATAAAATTTAAATGGTAATGTTTTGTAACACTGATTTTAAAAATAATTTTAAAAAAATAAAAAATATATTTTTTAAATATATTTCAAATAAAAAAACACTTTAAACCATAATTGTTATTTAATTCATAAACACATCTTAATCTAGAGTTATTTTCTAGAAAATTAAGAATCCTTTAAACCATAATTCTGGATTGGTTTTTTTTTTTTTTTTTTAAGTCAATGGGTAGTCATTCTTAATCTCTTAAATTGTAGTAAATGTATCTTTCATGGCTGTCGAGGAATCTGTCTGGAGTCCATTTTTTCTTCTCATAAAACAGCGTGCAATTTAGTCATTTTCAAGCAATTTGAGAATTCTTTAATTTGGTCCTATAAAATGGTTGCTAAATGGCTCGTAATTTTCTCAACGTGTTGCCATTGTCCTATCGTTGTCAGAAATTGGAAGTAAATATTAAAAATTAATTAGTGGAATCCATCATTTACATTCTAATTAAAATATCACAATTTAATTAAAAATTAATTTAGTCATTTTCATCTAAATGGCTCGTAATTTTCCCAACGTGTTGCCGTTGTCCTATCGTTGTCGGAAATTGGAAGTAAATATTAAAAATTAGTGGAATCCATCATTTACATTCTAATTAAAATCTCACAATTTAATTTTTAGTCTTGATTTTTTTTCATTTCTCATAAAGCCATGTTAACATGGAACTGCCATGCTATGCATCTACTACTAGGTCATTTTAGAATTACCAGTAGTTAATTTTGAAAGAGGATTATTAATTATTTTAAGTAAACATTTCCTTGATATTTCAAATTAGCCTTTAATATATACTACTAGCATAGTTAATTGAATAATATTTTAAATATAATCTTTTTTATTTTATTTGTAGTGACTTCTTTTCAAAATATAAAGGGAAAACATAAACTTGATTTGAAGGATAGAATTAAAAAATATAAAAAAATTTCTAAAAAGACAAAAAAAAATAAAAATTTAAAAGTAAAAGTATTAATCGAAATATCTTATATATATATATACAAATTAAAAACATATGGTTAAATTAAAAGGAAATAAAACATCAACAAAGAAAAAAATAATTCCAAAAACAATTAAAATTAAAAGATCTGAATTTAAAAAAACAACAACAATAAAAATCACAATATATTTATTGAAGTAGAAAAACAGAAATAATAATAAAAAAAAAGTTACCGGCAATACACAGGCCATATTCAGAGTACACAGGCCATCTATAATAAAAAAAGGAAACGGAGAGGAATCGATTAAGATGGCAAAATAATTTTTTTTACCGCTGAAAACTGCTGCACGAGCCACCCAAATTGTGCGGTAGATCCAACGCCTTGAGGCATGCTCTGTACAACAACTTTCTAATTAAAAAATCATTATTTTTGTTATTACTATAGCATGTGAACGCACCATGTGTCAAGGGTGGTAGAGGGAGTCGTCACCTCGGTTTTTATGAGAATAATTAAAACAACATTGATTCAAAGATATGTAATTTCTTATGAGAAAAACAAAATAATCATTGCACTGGCGGTGAATAGAAAACTATGTTGCATAATTTCCCAGCAAGGCAGAGAAAATTGCAACAAAAAGTGAAAAGAAACGAAATATGATTGTGCTAAAGCATATCTTACTTCAAAATAATGTATCCCAATGGTTTCCTCTCCATTTTTTTTTTTTTTCCATCTGTACTCGTCTATTATTTCCTAAGCATGTAATTTAACTTCTTAAGAAATCATCTATTATTTGAAAATATTAAATAACCATTTCAACTTAAAAATTTAAATTTATTTTTATACTTTGTTTTATATTTTTTGAATATATAAAAATTTAAATTATTAGGTGAAACTTCTAGAATCATTTTTATTCTATTCTCTCACAGAACTCAGGCAGCTTCCTCTGCTTTATTATTACTATTTTTTTCATATTGATGAATTAGTATAAATAGGCTTACAAGCCTAGCTAGTAAATGGAACTAGCCAAAATAGTTACTTCTATCAACAACCATTTTCAACAAACAACAGTCATACAAGATGAATTCCTCTGATAAAAAATTGAATAGCATCACTTACATGGAACCAAAATTGTACAAAGCTGCAGAAGCAGGCAACATCAACCCATTTAAGGATCGTCTTCCAACTTCTCTCATTGAGCTATTGACTCCAAAAAAAAACACAATTCTTCATGTTTACTTAGAAATCCAACGTAGAGGATCGAAATCCACTGATTTTGTTGGCCAAATTATTGATATGTGTCCACAACTGCTATTGCAAGCCAATACTAAAGGCGAAACCCACTACATTTTAAAATTAATGATTATTTAAGTCAAACTTGACTATATAAATTATATCATTCAGGATTAAGAAAGGATGATTTTATTATTATTATTATTATTAATGTGGGTGTCCGGGTTAGTTTGCGCGCACCTTGTTTAATCCCACGAGCCCTGAAGTTAACGATCATGTATGTTTTTAGTGGCCATCATATTAGCAACCATATAGCTCGAATTTGAGACCACAGGGAAGCAAACATTTTAGTCTCAAACTCTTACTACTAGATTACCTACTAGATGATTGATTTTTTTTTTTAATTTTTTGAGTAGATGATTAAGATCTAGACCGATAGCAGTGTTTTTATTATCTTGATGTTGAACGCACTACAAATTGGGCAACTACAAATAAACGGAATTGAACTAAAATTTATTCCAATTTCTGATTAGGTGACGTGCTATGTATATATATATATATATATATTCTTTCCTTTCTCTTTTGCTTTCCAAAAAATTCTCAAAAACTTTGTAAATTTAAAATAAATAGATAAGATTTAGAATATGATGAAAATAATAGTAACAAAATTACATATCATTTAGTTCATGTTCTTTTTTTTTTGGGTCATGTTTTTCAGAAAGAGATGAGAATAGAACAAGGAGTTACGGATAGTTTTATCCATGTGGGTCTCTCCTTGGTCCATAGTATTTTACCTGCTTATTTTTTTATGCTATTTATGTTCTTGAACTCGAGACATATTAATTCAATAAAAAATAGCAAAATTTAAGACCAATAAAAAATAGCAAAATTTAATGGTTTTTAATTCTCTTTTATAAAGCAAACTTCCCAGAAAGGCAAGAGAGTTTTGAAGGAAAAAAAAAGATGAAAAGGAAAAGAATTTTGATAATGTTAGCATTTTTTTTTATCTCTTATAAAAGAGAATATTGAATCTTGACCACTCGTGTACATCAAAAAAATCTTGCTACGTACATCAGTATTTATTGGACTTAGAAATGTTAATAAAAATCACTTATATCTAATTATGATTATATCGCTGCCAATGTAAGGTTTAATTGGAGGTTTAAAAGACATGAAGAAAATAGAAAAAAAGTGATCGACGAAATCTTGAGTAATTGCGAGTCAGTGGAATATTGTGGTTCTCATGGCAGAACCGCACTACACGCGGCAGCCATGCATGGTGAGAAGTGTGTTCTTATCTTAAATTATTTCTTATCTGTTTGCCATTTTATTGTACTTTGTCTTTATAATCTAATACCAAATTTAAAGTGTTTCTAAATTTTTATTCAACACAAAAAAATCGTGATGTAACATATTCTTGAACTTTATTCTTGTTGTTTATAGTTTTTTTCTTAAAAACTTTGGTCATCTAGTTCAAATGAAGTTGGAGTTGTTGACATTTCCATATTATTATTTTAAATATGACCAAATAATAAGAAACAATAAAAAAATTGATGCATAAACAATATTGAATAGCGACTATAAGAACCAAAGAACGTAGAAAGCAAGAAAGGGCATTTATAATACAATTAAAGAGAGAAAAATGCCAACTTAAATATTAACTTATCACTAAATTAGTAGCGTAGATTACGCATTAACCATAATGTTATTCATATATTACCTAACATGTACCATATATATATTTTTTATGGTTTATTGCAGAGACAGCAAGAAAGATATTAAAAAAAAACGCGAGTTTGACGGGAAGAACCGACGATGATGGGTGGTCCCCACTTCACTACGCTGCCTTTTTCCCTTTTGCATTTACTGGTGTTCTAACAGTAAAAGTATTACTAGAACATGATGTGTCCGCAGCCTACATTGTTGATTCAGAGAAGATAACAGCCCTTCACTTGGCCGTCGCTCGAGGCAATGGGGCACCAGTGGGAGCGATTATGATCACTTGTCCAGATTGTTGTGAACTAGTGGATAGCAGAGGTTGGAATGCCCTTCACTATGCTGCCATAACTATAAAAGGAATTGGATTTCTCTCCGTGTCTCGATGGATTCCTAAATTTGACAAACTTATATACGAGAAGGATAACGATGGAAACACACCATTGCATCTATCTGCTGCTTTCGGCAATTTTCACCAGAAGAGATTGAGTAGTGATTGTAGACATGTGTACAGGAACATGTGTGGCGTTAACAAGCAAAACCTCAGCGTTGATGACATCTTGAAAGGACATTTTCCTGAAAACAAGGTAATTCCCTCGATTTGATTTTTTAACGAGTCGCACTCGTACACGCTAAAGAGTCTTTGAATTTGAAAAAGCTCGCTGACTTACCAAAACAAAATTAAATTTAAATTGTCAGAGGAATGATGAAAGATTATTTTCATAAATATCAAAGGATGCATTATTTGCTTTGTCCTCTAAACTGATGTTGGTTTGTTTTAAGTGTTTTGTATTGTGATATAAAATGATTTTTTAAAAATATTTTTTATTAAAAAAATATCAAAATAATTTTTTTTTATTTTTAATATTAACCCATCAATATTATTAAAAAATACTAAAATAATTAATTTGATATTTTTTCAAGCAACACACTTTTAAATTGCACCTAAAAACAATATAAAACTAAAAAACAAACAGCCCTCGTAGCAACAAAAGCAATATATATTGTTGCTAGCTAAAAGAAACTAAATTACTTGATTTCAAACTCGCTAGTTATGATAGCAAACAAAGGTTGATAGTCTACAGATGATAAAGGAAAAGAAATATTCGTTTAATTTCATAGCCGAAACTTGTTGCAGAAAGAGTTTTTGGAATCATTGAAAGATGTACAGAGTGGACCGCTTCAAAGGCCCATAGCTATGATGAAAAAAGAGTACTTCTCTATTTCTGAGAGGGGAATTGAGACTCGTGTACTTGTAGCGGCACTCGTAGCAACAGTAACATTTGCAGCTGCAAACATAGCTATGATGTACGGAGTGGACCGCTTCAAAGGCCCATAGCTATGATGAGGTGCTTGTTTGAGACCATATAATGTTTTCTTAAGCTTACAAACATATCCAGAGTCATGTGAAATACCAGGAGGGGGTGCCATATAAACTTCTTCTTAAAGATCTCCATTCAAGAATGCATTTTTAACATCAAGCTGAGAAATATGCCACTGACGAATTGAAGCTACGACAATAAGAGTACGAATAGTAGTCTTTTTTGCAACCGGGGCAAATGTCTCCTCATAGTCCATACTATACTGTTGAGAGTATCCTTTTGCAACCAACCTAGCTTTGTATCGCTCAATAGACCCATTAGAATTAGTCTTGATCTTATACACCCAACGACAACCAATAATACTCTTACCAGGAGGTAGAGGAACTAGATCCCAAGTATCTGTCTTATGCAAAGCAGAAAGTTCCTCATCCATAGCTTGTTGCCAAAGCGGATCAAGAATTGCCTCTTTATAGGAAGAGGGCTCAAAGAGACAATGAATAGAAGCTAAAAAGGAAGTAAATGATGAAGAATAACAAGAATAAGCAAAATCTGGTAGTTTTGTGGACTTACGAATGCGGATGGACTGACGTGGAGGTGGATCCACAATCTCAGATGAAGCTTGAGGGGCTGTAGATGAGAATGGAGCTTCAGGTGTGCCAGAGAGTAAAGTACCAGTACCTGCAGAGTTATGAGTACAAATTGATCGAACATAGGGAGAGGTATCATTACCAGAATCCTCAGAAAAAGGATCTATATGAATAAGATCAGATTTTGTCAGGCTATGAGTAGTGGATGGAATAGAAAAGAAAGGTATATGCTCAAGGAAGACAACATGACGAGACACATAAAGTTTCTGAGTTATTGGATCAAAACAACGATACCCCTTTTTACCTTCACCATAACCTAGAAAGACACAAATAGCGGATCGAGAGGATAGCTTACTGCGTTCTACATGAGGACGAAGAACGAAACAAGTACAACCAAAGACTCTAAATGAGGAATAATCAGGGACATACCCATATAACTTTTCAAAAGGAGATAGACCCGAACTATGAGAAGATGGAATTGTATTAATCAAACTTACAGCAGTAAGAACAGCTTCTCCCCAAAACTCACTAGGAACAAAAGCAGACAACAAGAGAGAACGAGCAGTTTCGACAATGTGCCTATGTTTTCTTTCAGCTACACCATTTTGTTCAGGAGTATCTGTACATGAAGTTTGGTGGATGGTTCCATCTAAGGCAAGCATTTGACAAAATTTATTAGAGGTGTATTCCCCACTCAAATCACACCTAAAGCATTTGATCACAGCAGAATGTTGAGTTTTGATAAGAGATCGAAAAGCTGCATATATCTCAAAGAATTCAGAACGATGTTTCATTAAATAAACCCAACAATAACGAGTATGATCATCAATAAAAGAGACATAATATTGAGACGCTCCTTTTGTGGAAATAAGAGAAGGTCCCCATACATCAGAATGAATCAAATCAAATGGTGAAGATGAAACAGAAATGCTTCGATTAAAAGGTAAAGCAGAAAATTTTGCCAATTTACATCCACTACAATAAGAAATGTCGCAAGTTTTCAAATTTCCTAAAGCTCCCGTGGATGCCAAAAATCTCAAACGAGAAGATGAAACATGACCTAGACGGGAATGCCATAAATAAAAACTAGAAGATGAAAGACTCAAACGAAAGGAAGACAAATCAGCAGCGGCAGCAGCAGCAACTGACACTTTTAACTCATCCAAAATATATAGTCCATTCTCCTTACGGCCTGTCCCAATCAGCTTCTGAGACTGCAGATCCTGTACACAACAAAAAGAACCGGAAAACATGACTAAATAATCACTAGAATCACATATTTGACCAACAGACGCAAGATTCAATTTGAGTTTTGGAATAAGATAAATATTAGGGATAGACAAGTGAGGTGTGACAACAGAACCAACACCTGCTAAGGGCATAGGAGTGCCATCAGCAGTCATAACAGGAATGGAGGACAAAGGGGACACTGAGGTAAAAGATGAGGAATCTAGAGACATATGATGGGAAGCACCAGAATCCAAGACCCATTCAGAGTGTGACATACCTGAGGAACTATGAGGCAACTGACCTATGGAAGAAGTGGACATTGCTTGTGGCTGCAAGGAGAGAAACTTCTGAAATTGCTCAGCCAAAGTTTTAGGATTGGTAATAGAGCCTGGGGAAGCTACTGCTGCAGTATTGTGGTGTGGTGGTTTATAACCCTAAGGTGATCGATGAACATTAGATTGTGACTGACTGCCAGACTTCCAAGCTTGATTCGGTTGTCTCAACTTAGGACACTAAGCCTTCCAATGACCTTTCTGCTTACAGAAACTGCACTCATCGAAGCCAACCCTTGTGTAAGGCTTGTTCTGATGATTAGAGAATGACTTACAAGGTACTGCTAGTACAGAAGGATTTGAAGCAGAAAGAATTCCCTTTTCAGAATAAGACTGAAGACGTATTTCTTCAGCCAATAACTCACTGACAACAGAGTCAACAGAAGGCAGTGGAGAACGATGCAGAATTGAACCTCTAAGTCCTTCGAAATCACTGTGAAGTGCTATTAAAAATTGTACCAATCGTTGCTGCTCTCTATGTTCAATATAAGAACCACATGCTTTTAATTCTGCCGATTCTGTAAGAGCCAATTGATCCCAAAGATCTATCATGGCAAAATAGAACTCCTGAATACTCACATTCTTCTGGTGAAGTGCTCGTATGTCATTCTCTAACTGATACTGTTTTGCAAAATTTGATTGCGTGAATAACCGTTGCAGATGATCCCAAACCTCCTTTGCTGTCTCATACTTTGCCAACTGTGTACCTATAGAATGCTCAACAGAATTGTTGATCCAAGTAATGATCTTTGCATTATTTGCTTCCCATGCATCTATCGAAGCAGTATCTCCTTCTACAGTATTTTTAGGTACCACATAAGTTCCACTAACATATCCCCACATCTTCTTACCCTTAATAAAATTTCTCATTACATAGCTCCAATACGAATAGTTCTTCCCATCCAACCTCACACTCACAGACTGAAGCGAATCATCTCTTTCATTAGCCATAATCAACAATCACAGAGAACTAGAATGCAAAAGCTGCGGAAAATAAAATACCAAATTGCAAAAACTGAACAGAGATTGCAGAAACTAAACAAATATCTTCTCAAAATTATACGATTACTCCAAAACACAAAATAAATTTGCAGAAACTGAACGGAAATACCAAATTGCAAAAGCTGAAGGGAAGACGAAATACCAAAATAATTACAGAAACTGACGAAATACCAAATTTTGCAGAAGCGGAAGACAAAATCTCACTCCAAAAATTTTTATTTGGGATTAAGCCTCGTTCCATAAAACCAGCTCTGATACTATGTTAAAATAATTGAGATCAAATAAAAAAAGGAGGCTAGAATTCTGAATAATCTGTATATTATGAATGCTTAGTCTTAACCTAAATACAAATAAAGTATATAGAGGTCAAACTGAAAGTACTATTCTACCCTTAATAAATAAGACTACATAAATATTATTTAACACAGGAATCTATAGCTAGCTTATTTGTTCTTATAAGAAATTAATTAATAAACCTAATACACACACAATGCACCTTATATTTTATTTAATAACATCTATGTATTTACGTACATTGAAGAAAATCTATATATTTTAGGGTTTACAAAGACACATTAATTTACATCCAAGTTTGTAAATTAAGAAGTAAAATTACAGAACCTTTTTTCCTTTTGTTTTTGGTTAATGGCAGTGAAATTCCAATGATCGACACCTCAACTCTTCTCCTAGGGTGCAGCTTCGCATAAAGGATGATCATGTATATAATCATGTTAACTTTTTCAAATTTCCTCATTCTTCACTTAGATTTGTCCGATTAGAATCCTTGGCATTAGTAACTTGGCTTAGGAAATGGTAGCTAGCTGGGATATTCCACCTTCTGAGATGCTCACCACGGCTTGAGACACATAATCTAAATGTTGTTCCTTCCTCTGGTATTTATGTAATAAGTACTTGTTGCTTTCGCAGTTTGCTTCCTCTTCAAGAAAGGAGATTACTTGGAATCACATAAAGCATCTTTTCGGAGTCTGTCGCATGAGCTGAAGACTATCAAACTACACAATATTATTGGTTTCAACTTCAATTTGTAATCAAAATATGTAGAGATGGATGAAGACTGGCTTACTAAGAAGTTTGAGAAGGAAATGGAGCTGATGAAGTATCTTCTGAAGAATGCATCTGTCTTGGAGGAAATAATCATATACGTCAACAAGAGAGAAGATTTTGATGGGGAAAAAAGGAGAGTTGATGTTCAACATGTTTGAAAACCTGTTTTAAGTGCCACAGAGCTTCCCCTAATGCCGAATTCTTATTCTTATAGATTTCTCTTGTCATTTCCGGTTCTCAAATTCGATGGTTTTACTTTTGCTTACTGAATTTGCCGCTTCTCTAAGCATTCAATGTTTCTCTGTTAACCTCTTGCTTATAAATTGATATTTGATACAACTGGATGATGTCTACTTTGTATTGTTTGTTATTTTCATTTTTCTTAGTGAACATTACTACCGATCCTTGAATTCTAAAATCTAGATTTTCCATAGAATTCAATTCAAATGGCATCTTAAATTCCCATACCATGTTTACCAAGTTGCGTAAGGTGTTTGTTATTCCCTCTATAGCATGGTTGTCTCTATGTTTCGTCAGTAATGGACTACCTACCGAGAGATCATGATGAACCATACAATTTTTGTGCCTTTTTTCTTCAAAAATTTGAAAGATGCTCAATCAACCACAGTCGCTAGATGTTTTACATTGCCATTCTTTTGTCAGCTCAAACACTTTTAAGATGCCTAAATTCGTGTAATTTTTCACTGTACCTGCAACAATTCATGGGTACAAAAACTAGATGTATTCCCAAGCATGCGTCCAGGAAGTAAAATTTTATCAGTTCACAAACTGCCAAATACTTATAACGGGCTTGCAGATTTTGAGTCCATACAAGGATGTTTGGGATTCGAGTAACACAAAACTTACCATATCTTACTCTGTGGCAGCAAAGTTATTCAGCTGCATCATTTTTCACCTCAAGTCCGGCACTGGCTCCACGGTCTAATGAGGCATCTGTTCTCTAATTTTTTTGAACCATCTTCTGAGTAACCAGAAGATGAAGCGAATTAAGTCGGCCGATACTACAATTACTATTCCCAATAACGCGCTATTAGTGATAGACACACTAGTCGGACCAATAAGAAGAAGCCCAGAAAGATAATTTGCCACCATACAACGCAAAGCAAGCCCCAGTAATGACTTGAGTGGATACTCCTGAATAAGGAAATTGATCACCACAATCGACGCAAAAAAGCCTATAGTGTTGGCAGCCATGAAGTAAATAAACTCAAGCCCATTTCCTGAAGCTATCCAAGCATAATAGTAAATCGTCCCATCTTCAAGTTCTTCGGTGCGATTGCCAGCAGGAGGGTTTAAGATGGCTTGGTATGCCATACCTGCAATAAGTACTGCCACAACCAACAATACGTTTTGTGTTCCTGGGGGAGCCTGTTGAACTTCTTTAGCTAGTTTCTTGTAGTGCTTCACCGGATCTAAATGTTTAGCTACCTTAAGTAAGAAATGCTCTGAATTTTGACTCAATGATTCTGATACGGTGCTAGAGATACGAGTAACTTGAACATCAACAACAGTTCCAAGTTCCCTTGCTCTTAATGCTCCAGCACCGTGAAGCAATTCCCTGAGCATGAAGTCACCAGCGTCAGCCTGCATTTTTTGTGAGACATCTAACATGTCCCTAGCAGTTAATCCAATCTTGTTGACGACATTCACATTGATTGTACCTATGTCAATACCTTGACCGCCAAGAAGTGATTTCAGGGTCTGTAACATAAGAAAAGAAAAGAGATTACGTAAAAACTTCTTTTTCCGTTGTGTAATCATAGATTACTTAAAAATTAAACATAATACTAATCCAGAACTCTGATGCTCCGAAAGCATCTGGATCAACACGACACGACATAGCTGGTATGAATATGAAATACGGGTCAGACATCCCAAAAACTCCACATATGTGAAGGAGAAAAGTAATGGGAACATGGGAAGCATGATGAAATCCAAATCTTATTCGTATTACATTAATTACTCCTTTAAATAGTAAGTCCATATAGATTTATACTTAGATTTACAATACTTATCTATACTAATCTCGGATAATTCAAAAGACGTAAAAGATAAATACATCTTGAATAGTTACATGCATATATCTAGGACACACCTAAAAGAACTAAAAATTACTTTAAATAAAAACTTCAAAATTATTTCCAACACTCCTCCTTAACATTGAAACTCTCACATAAATTTGAATTTTGATTGAAAACCATCTTATCATGACTTGCTAATGGCATCTCATTGCTATCTTTTCAATCTTTCTTTCCTTAAAAATGGTCTATATGAACATGGTTGCTCCTAGCCATTTTTCTCCTTCCATGGTTGCCACCATATTTCTCTAACCAAACACTTCTTTTAATATTTGGCTCACTGTATTTTAGGCAGGCTGCTGCCTTCTTCTTATCATGGCTCTTTAGCCATTTCTCATGTCATGTAAGAAGAGTTCTCTCTCCTCTTCTTCATATGTGATCTCTCTTGTACAACATCTTATCTTTCGTTGCAAGAAGTTTTAGGTGTTTTTTTTTTTTACTTTTTTTTAATGCAATGTTAGCTATGAACCTATCCTCAACTCTAAATCTAAATATCCTATAAATAACTATGTATCCTACCATAGATTATCAAAGAAAAGCATGACATTTATGAATCAATTATATGTTATATCTATTCCTAACAATGTGCAGGAAGCTTTGAAAGATTTTAGATGGAGGGAGGCAATAAATGAAGAGATAAATGAAGAGATGAAGAGCTTTTGAAAAAACTCAACATGGAAAGTTGTTGACACAACTAAAAGAAAGTTACCTGTTGGATGCAAGTGGGTTTTCACCATTAAATGCAAAGTCGATGAAACTATTGAATGATGCAAAGCAAGACCTGTCGCCAATGGATGTACTCAAACATATGGAATTGATTGTATGGAGACATTCTCATTAGTGGCCAAAATTAATACTGTTCATATTTTATTATCTCTAGCAGTAAATCTTGATTGGCCTTTACACCAGTTTGATAAAAAAAAATACATTTTTAAATGGAAATCTCCAAGAAGAAGTGTATATGAAGTTGTCCCTTGGCTGTAATCGGTAGACTAAAGGTAATAAATAAGTTTGTAGGTTGAGAAAATCCCTATATAGTTTGAAGTAGTCTCCTAGAGCATGGTTTGAAAGGTTCACAAGTTTTATGAAGTCTGTTGGTTACAAGCAAAGTAACTTAGATCACACTATTCTTGAAGCATAATGAAAAACAAATCACAGCTTTTATTGTATACATTAATGATATGATAGTGATTGGAAATGATCTTGAAGAAAAGAAAATACTATAAGAGCATCTTACCCATGACTTTGAGATGAAAGATCTCAAGGAATTAAAGTATTTTCTTAGAATTGAAGTATCTAGATCAAAGAAAGATATTTTTCTGTCACAAAAAAACATGCCTTAGACTTTCTAAATGAAACTAGTATGACAACATGTAGTCCAATTAACACTCTTGTGAAAGAAAATTTGAAACTATAGGTGTATTCAAATCAAGTTCCTACTAACAAGGAACATTATTAAAGGCTGGTTGGAAGATTAATATATCTTGCATGTACTCAGTCTAATTTATCTTATGTGCTGATTGTGGTTGGCCAATTTATACACTCTCTAAGCGAAGAACATATGAATGCTGTCATTCGTATCTTACGCTACTTAGTCATCTTCAGGAAAGGGAATTTTATTCCCAAAAGAAGACAATTTAGATATTAACGACTATATAAATGCTGATTGTTTTGGTCGATTCTAGATCGACATTCTACATCTAGCTATTTCATGTTTGTAGGAGGGAATTTAGTTATGGCAAAGTAAAAAAACATGAGGCAGTTGCTAGATCTAGTGCTGAAACAGAATACAAAGGAATGACTAAGGCAATATGCAAATTGTTGTGGATTAGAAATTTGATGTAAGATTTACATATTAAGCAAGTCAGCCCTATGAAGTTATATTGTGATAACAAGACAACGTGTTATATTGCTCATAATCTTGTCCAACATGATCAAACTAAACATGTTAGCATGATCAAAATGTTAGCATGATCAAACTAAACATGTTGAGGTTGATACATATTTTATCAAGGAGAAACTAAAAGAAAAATTGATTGAAGTTCTTCATGTTCGATCTCAAGACTAGCTTGCTGATGTGCTGATCAAGACCGTGTCAAACCAAGCATTTAATGACTGTCTCAACAAACTAGGCATGGATGACATTTATAAGGGGGAGTGTTGATAATTATGAGTAATTATCTTCAAGTTGGATCTCCAATATTCTAGCCCCTATTTTATCTCTGCTGCTAGCTACAGAGATATAATAGAATTACTAGAATCCCTGTGAACATGTGATTGTATCTTGATAGCTATAGGTTTCCATATAATTAGTCAATCAGTCCTAAACTATAGGATATAAAGAGGGCTTTGTAAAGTGGCTATTTTATATCGTGCTAGAAAGAGGAACAAATTATTCTCTTCACAAACTCTGTATTTTTCACTGTTATATGCATTTATTTAGAAGATACTTAGGAAAACTAAAAGATAATTTGAATGAAAAAATCAAAATTAATTTCAACACGTAAAACACATATTTTGGTAAGTTTAAAACAGTGTTTCAGTTTCCTAAATTTAAAATTTGATGGCTCTGATTACGAGCAACATAAATTCCCCTTGTTTTGAAGGTTTAA
>Ga0325410_1002536_pt1 | contig 20510 bp, 9 predicted proteins | sample PopdelMetagenome_16_FD_206182 | JGI IMG/M metagenome (GOLD analysis project Ga0325410, IMG submission 206182) | Populus deltoides microbial communities from Bellville, Georgia, United States - Xylem-PdIQD-R3 | ecosystem: Host-associated > Plants > Phyllosphere > Stem > Wood/Secondary xylem... | reverse complement strand
TTTTTTTTGTTTTCTTCTTTTTCAATAACTCATAAGGAGTTAAATTTCTGTATTCTTACAATCAATTAATTGATATCTTTAAATCAATTCATATTAAACGGTGACTAATTATATTTTTTTTAATTTAATTAAGAGATACTTGTCTGTAAGAAAACTAGAGATTCATCAGAAAATTCATTTAATTAAGAGATAACATGCAAATGAAAATAAATATCAACACATAAAGCCATGTAAGCATGGCTTGTAAGGATAGAATTAAAAAGAAATAAAGCTCAATGATCAAATTGCAAAAAAATAAATAATTGAAGGACCTAGAAGGACAAAAAATGTAAATCTTGCAGCTCAAGTTTTGCCGAAAGTGTATGGCCAATGCGACAAAGACCCTCCCACTGTCTTCCATCGACTTCCAGCAGACAGACATTCAATGTATATCTTCTAGCTCAGCACGCGTCCCAGGAGAGCTCATCCGTCTTTTTGTTACCTTTTTAAAAGTATTTTTATTTTTAATATTTTTTATTTTATTTTCAGTACATTAAAATTATTAAAAAACAATAAAATAATTATTAATTTAATGTTTTAAATATTAAATACACTATTAAAACATCCATGTCGGAACTAGTAATGACTGGCAATGAGAAAATCTTTTTTTAAAAAAAATTGAAGCTGAATTTTGAATAAATAGCTGAAAAAATAAATCCATTTGATCTGAGTGAGTCATCATAAAGAACAATGTCCTGCAAAGCTTCTACTAATATTGCCAACTGGGACTCCAATTTCATGTCTTTAGGGAATATATTTCGAAGCTTTTTTTTCTGGGAATTCTATAGATTATACTCAAAATTTGGTAAATTCTATAATTTTTTATTGATTTAGCTTTGGCACATCAAGAAGTGGGAGATCAGTGATTAAAATCTGGTTCCAAGAAGTCTTTTATCAAGTATAAAAGTCCATGAACTTTATGGAGGTGTGCGCGGAAGTTGTTAGTAGTGGAATGGAGTAGGTGCTACCATCTAGCAGGGTTACCCCTGGCACCATTCTGGCCCTTAATTATTAAAAAAAAGAAAAAAGAATGCAACAACCATTCACACCGATCCTCCTAATTGATTCAAGTTGATGTTTTTAGTGTTTTAATACACAAGTTACGTGTATAAAATGCGTTTAATTGAATAGATTGAGATGGATATATAAAATATATATTTTATGAGATAGCTTTAAAATAAATTTAATTCCTTTTAAATAAAGAGGAAAAGAAAACATACCTCGCATGTTTTTGCTATTATTTTTTATGTAAACAAATAAAATTAATGAAGTAATTTTGAGAAGTGCAGTTCGACTGGTCAGGTTTTAGATTTGCTCTCTAAATGTCACCAGTTTGAATCCCACAAATCTTAAGGCTACTGGAGACTTACATGATCGTTAACTTTAAGGCTTGTGGGATTAGTCAAGGTACGTGTAAACTGACCTGGCCACCCAAGTTAATCTAAAAAAAATTGATGGAGTTGATTCATAAATACTATCATAATGTGCGTTTATATATAGAGCAATTGTGTATCTTATAAGCTTACGTTAATGAAGGTTTAACTTTATTGAAAGGCTTTATTGCATAGTTTAATCATCTTGATGAGCATAGTTTAAATAATTATTTTACGAGCAAAGATGTGTACTTCTAGTAGTAGTATCCATTTTGCTCTTTCTGCTACATGCTGAAAAACAAAGGAATGGGCCATCATAAAATCATACCATGAACCCTAAACCCTTCCCTCATTAAATACTTCTATACGGAGAGATTAAAGATGGGCCTCGCCATCTATCTGACCCTTCTCCCTTGGGACAAGCAACTGTTGCCTTTCCCCAGAAAAAGGGTGTCTTCTCGCATTTTCCCTCCTCCACATCGGCCTTAAATGCTGCCCTGAATGTGTTTCAATGCTCTTTCTACTGGTTTCTGCACGGCTCCTGCGTTTGACCATTTGGCATTCTCATGGACTTGCATTGCACCAAATGTTCATTGCTGTCCTTTTCTTTTCTTTTGAACGGATAACTATTCTCCCACCGGTTTTTTATAGTGAATTCTTTTTTTATCGGAGTATATTCGGATTAATTTAAGTGTCAATTAAAATCATACTATTTTTTAAATGATTTTTAAAATATATTTTTTTTAAAATTATAAATTTAAATAATATTTTTAATTTGAAAACACGGGTATAGCTACAACCATACTTGCATTTCTAAATAAATACACGAAACTTTCTTAATTTATCTCTCAAAAAGTACCACTTTTTATTAGAAAACAATATCAAATATCAAAGGAGGCGTTAATCTTGTCTATTTATATCATCCACGTCTAGATAAGCATATGAACATGGGAATTTTATTTTTTTTTCCTTTTACCTTCCTTAAATTTCAAGCTATCAATATAATATCAATGGTAAAAAAGCTTACTAAATGCAAAACTCATGATGACTACCGTAAGTGGTAACAGCATGAGTTCGGAGACATGGATTGAATTCAAACTTTACATTCACATAGCTTGTAGAATTTCTAAATTTATAGACTATAAAGTATAAAATTTATTTTTCAAAGAAATTATAAAGACTTCCATGGATTTTACATGATTGGTTCTAAACCGTGAGGATATAATTGCGATGAGGTAAAATATTCAAGATACCCCACCAAATTGAAAGGTCCACAAAGTCCATTATCATGCATTTGGAGTATAAATAAATGAGAAATTTCATGATACTTAATCTACAATCTATAGCTATCAATATTTATGGAAGCTTGATCATCATAATTTTTTTCAAAACAAACCAATGATTTTTATTTTTATTTTTTTTCAAGATAGGAAACATGCACAGCATTGTTGTTGAGGGGATGCTGCCTATTTAAGGTAGTGGAGCTTTTTACTTGTGAGATAGTGCCTTGTGTGTGGTGAGTTGAGCCTGGGGGCCTAGAGTTACATAGAAAGTTGCATACTATCTCTTAGGTTGTCTCTAGTTAACTCTTCTTCTTTGAGAAAGATAAAGGATGAGTTATTTAGGTGTTGGTGTTAGTCCTGGGAATGTACCGGTGTATCATGGCACTAACTTGAAGGTTATTGATAGGAGAGTGAGGCTAGCAGAGTTGGTTTTGAGGTGTGTGATCTGTTGTTTAGGAGTTCTTGCTGCTGTTCTTGTTGGTACAGATACTCAAGTTAAAGAAATCTTTTCAATTCAAAAGAAAGCAAGATTCACTGACATGAAAGCTCTTGTGTAAGATTCTGATCAACCCCTCTCTCAATTTTCTTTCAGAGATGGTTACAAATTCTCTTACTTTATTGAAAGATGGTTCCAAAGATTCATTCTTTCTGTTTCATCTTCTTTCTTCCTTCAAAAATGGTTCCAAATTTTCTTACTTTATTCGAAAATGGTTCCAAAGATTCAATCTTTCTGTTCCTTGATGAGTTTATGAAGTTTGGTTTTATTTTGATGCAGCTTTTTGGTGGCAGCTAATGGGATAGCAGCAGCCTACTCATTGATTCAAGGGGTGCGCTGTGTTGTGGGCATGGTTAAAGGAAGTGTTCTGTTTAGCAAACCCTTAGCTTGGGTTATTTTCTCTGGTGATCAGGTATTGGATTTTTTTTTAATTTTTTTTTTAAATTTTTGGGCATGGTGGCATTTAGGTTAGAAATTTAAATAATAACATGCATGAGAGGTCAGAAACATTTTCTTGTGTTGTTCACTTGTGGTTTATACTCACAATTATCTACTTTCTTATGGGACGTTGTTAGCTCTTGCCCCAGTTTCATGTTGTTTTCAGATTAGTTAAGCAAGTGATATATTGGGGCCAACCTGACAAATAAACATTAATGCCTTCATCCATTTTGTGCCCTTCTCTGGGCTCTTCTTGTTCATTTCAATCCCTACCAATTACCATTTACCAGCTCAGTTAGACAATTGTCTAACTAATTTTTCAACAAAAAAAAAAACAATTGCCCTAGATTAGTAAATTTTGTCAAAACTACTCTTAACTATTAAGAGTTAATATTTTTAAGGCAGATGTCTGCATTTAATGTGTTAATTAGAATTAGTGTGTGCATAAGGCAGTTGGTGTCAAGCGCAAGAAGTATATTTAATTTCTGGGAAAGCTGAAACCACATCAGAGCACGAGTAGATTATTATTCTTTGAATGGCATGTCACCAAAATGATTCCTAGCAGTAATGGCTCCCAGTTTCCCACCTAAGTTCATTCAATGTGACACCATACTTGTTACTTATGAAGTGATCGGTGGAGATCACATGTATTGTTAGAGAAAGGCATTTCAAAACTTGCTGCAGGAAATCATTTCTCCTTTGTAATGTTTTGGTCAAGGACTCAAGCTGGGCCTAATGGTTTTAGGTATCACATGATTTGAACAGCTAATAAGGGTCTGATTATAGGATTTAAATGCCGGTACTAGTTCAGTATGGTTTAGCTAATTTGCTGTTGCATGTTTAAGTATCACATGATTTGAATTGGTAAAGGGTCTGATTTTAGGTTTTGAATGCCAGTGCTAGTTTGGTATGGTTTAGTCAATTTACAACCAGAGCAAGACAATTGAGCCTGCCAACCTTCCTTGTGAGGGAGGATAATTGAGTACTGGTCATAATGGTGAATTATGCATGCGGGTCACTGGGATCTATGAATATTTGTGGTTCCAACTTCCAAGTGAGGCTCAAATCACTCTCCATTTCCTTAATATAGGTCTTTCTGTTCTATACCGACAGATGCCATGTGTCATCGTGTTTTCCAGGTGTGTGCTACATGAAAATTTGAGCTGAGTGCATTGAGTTCATGGGGTGGATGTTGTTTGCCATACACAATTGGTGAGGACTAATATCTACCACATGACATGCATTCAATTAAAAAAAAAATGGTGAGGCCAAGCTATATAGGAATGGAACAGAGAGGATTTCAGAATCAATTACCCCAACAGCACCCACACCTTTCAGCAGTTGGAATACTAGGTGGTGGAAATTAAATTTCTGAATAATTACTAGGCTTCTATCAGATTCATTATTCAATGAAATATCCGTGACTTTTAGAGAATGAGAAACACTTGTGAATCTCAAACTAATGCTGACGGGCAGCTTTTCTGAATTCAGATATAAAATAATTTTGTTTTGAAGTACGGAAGGGCTCTTAAATATTGTAGGAGTTTGATTACTCCAGCATTCCTGAGTTTACAGAGACAACTCAATACCATCTTGAAAGTGGTCCTTGGAGAAGTACTGATAAATTACAAGGCCACTTATGTATTAATTAGATATGGAGGAGTTTTCCAGCAGTGAACTAGGCATACACAAAGAAAATGGCAGTAAACTAGTACTGATTTCTTTGGTGAAATTGCTTCAATGGATTTAAAGAAATTGGAGTGCTTGTCAAGGAGGAATCGATTTTGCTTATGAAGCTCTTTTCATGCGAGTGGAATGATTTGGGTTTTCATTTGCTAATTTTGATGCTTGATGATGGTTTTAACATTCCTTGAATAACTTGGGAGATTTTCGTGCTGAGTTGAGAAGAACTAGATGGTGCACTTGTTGCCATCCATGGAAAACAATGAGATCAGAACATTTTGAAACAATCACCTAACTCTTCCACACTAACTTGTGCAGATGATGGCGTACCTGACTGTGTCTGCAGTGGCAGCTGCTGCACAATCGTCAGTGTTTGCAAAGTTGGGACAGCCTGATCTCCAATGGATGAAGATATGCACCATGTACGGAAAATTCTGTAACCAGGTTGGTGAAGGAATAGCAAGCGCGCTGTTGGTCAGTGTTAGCATGGTTGTCTTGTCTTGTATCTCCGCTTTCAGCCTCTTCCGCTTGTACGGTGGCAACAAGGGCAAGGATGGGTCACGCTGGTAGGTTCTCAGAGATACCGTTTCTAGTCATTGCACCACCAGAAAGTTCTATAATATGGTGGCCTTTTGTTAGATATGAGATGATAGTGAAAAAAAGAGTGCATGCTTTGTGACTTCAATGCTGACAATAAATGAATGCTGTGTGTTCTGTGGATACATCTACAGATTGTGTCTTTGGCAAGCTTCCTCTATCTCTAGCATTATAATCATTGTTGAAGTCTTCAATTTTGTACATCCTGTGAGAGACCAAAATTCATGAATAATTATACTTTTCTTGGACATGGAAATATCAAAATGGCCATGAGTTCTATTATGATAATAACAAAATCACATCCTTATCCTCCACCAAACTTTACTAAAACTTTCTTATTAAAAATCATTATATATATAAAATATTAATAATTAACCTAAACTCTAAATCGTGTGGGGAGTGTGGTAGTAATTGCTTTTTAAAGTGTTTTAAATTATTTTTGACATCAGCATATCTAAATAATCTGAAAATATAAAAAATATATTAATTTAAAGCAAAAACAAATAAAAATTTTAAATTTTTTTAAAAATATTTTCCAATCACAGTGCCAAACATTGCCTAGTTTACTATGAATTGTTATAGTAAATTTATCTTTGTGGCTCTCTGTGGAAAAGTAAGTTGAAAGATTGGGATGGATATAGAGTATTTTGATCTTTTTATGTTGATTTAATAGTCATTAAAAAATTAAACATGAGTATTATTGTCTTTACAGATTAGTTTGTAAAGTAAAACCTTGTCTACCTCCAAGGTCAACCAAATTTAAACATGTTAACCAAGTGGTTTTTTTTTTTTTACTTTGCACAAACTTTAAAATAGCTTCTATGCATACAGGGGTGTTTCGGTACTTTCACATTGGTTTATTTGTTATTTCCAGGATTATAAGGGGTTTTTTTAGTAATTTAAAATTTATTTTTAATATTAAATTCTGAAAAGCTGGTGGTGCATGTTTTCCAAGCGTCAACGCATTGGTGGCGTCCGTGCTCTTTCAACGGCGTGTGTGATGCAACTGTTTGTTCAAAAATGACCTCTCATCGTGTCACTGGAAGTGCCATCACGTGATGCACCCTCCTGGTGTGTTAGTGATGGTTCGTTTCTTCTTTTTTTTTCCTACTTTTCTCTCTTTTCCGATTAAAATGCATGTTTGTTCTTTCCTTTTTTTTTTTTTTTAAATTTCAGTTCTTATGTTTTTTGTTTCTTATTTTTGTACTTTACCTTTTTAGAAAAGGTTTTTTTATGTTTTCAATTTAGTTCTTAAATTACAATTTTTCATATATTGTTTTCACCAATTCGATCCTTATTTTTTGGATTTGTCATTTTTATCCTTGGATCTTTTACTAAAGCTTTATTAGTGTTTAATTTCATCCTTAAATCAAAGTTTATGTTTTTTTTTTCAAGTTAGCCTTCATTATTTTGATCTTTTTCCTTTTGTTATTTTTTTCTTTTTGATTTAACCCTGCAATTTAGTTTTTAAATTTCCTCAAATTTTTTTATTATTATTTTGGTTTCCACCCTTATTTTTTAATTAAATTTTTTTATGTGATTCATTTTTTCCCGGATATATCCTTTGGTGTTTAATTTATTTGGGATTGGGCTTCACGGTTTTTTCATTTATAATATTTCCAATTTAATAACATAGGTTATAAATTTTAAGTGTTAACACGGTTAAGATTTTTTTCTCATTATATTTTGCTATTTTATCATTCTATGTTGTTTTTTAAAAAAATTGTTTTGTGGCTACCTTCATATTCTTTTCTATCAATTTGTCTTTGTCTCATTACCCAAACCACGAGTTTTGAAAGTTGTTTTTGGATAAAAGTATTTTTAAAATAAAACTGTTTTGTTTTGTGTTCAATTTTTGCTTTTTTATTTATTTATTTTACTTTATACAAGTAGGTTTTGTTTAGCACAAAAATAGTTATTTGAAATAATATTTCTTATATATTCGGACATGCATTTTTTTTTATTTACTTTGTTTCATATGTGTTTTTATTTCTATTATCTTTCATTGATTTTAATGAATAAATTTAATTGACATAAATAGATAAATATCTCATTTTACAAGATTAAATATCTTGATCTATGTTCATCTCTCATTTTTTTCAGTTTTTCTTTTAGTTATTGTTAACAAATATTTTTTATTTATTTACATAGTTAATTATCAGATGTTTGGATAAAATTTTTCAATTTACACTTATAATTTATATTATGTAAAAATATATATATATATATAAAAATAGTCTGTATACTCAAGTTTTTTTTTTAAGAAGAAAAATTATGACCCGCTATCGAGCACATATAAAATCAAATTTTTAGTTGCCCACTAATTAATTTTTTTTTCCAATCTTATTTTTTAGATCATTTTTTATAATTAATTTTTTGTAATTTCATCTTTTAACATTTGATTTATTAGAGATTTGACTTCATATAATCTTATTCTGCATTTTTTATTTCTTTTTAATTTATTTTTCAAGGTGTTATGCTAATTCATTTAGAATTTTTTTTAGGTTTTATATAAATGAAGTTTATTTTAAAAAATAAAAATATTTATTTTTAAATAATATTGCTGATGTGTTTGGCCTTACATAATATTTTTTTGGCATGAGTTTATTTGTCAGTTTTATTTATATTTATCTTTTAAGTCATGAGTTTTTTAGGTCATGGATTTATCTTTTATTGATTTTAATAAACAAGTTCAATAAATATAATTAAGTGAAAGTCTCATTTTATGTGATTGAATATCTTAATTTACATCTCTTAATTTTATCAATTTCTCTTTTAGTTATTATTAATTATTTCCCCTGTTTATTTATGTAAATGATTATTAATTTATTTAATGAAATATTTGCATAGGTTTTTCAATTTATACTTTGAATTTCTTATGTTAAAAAATATATTGAAGCATCCTACCTAACTGATATTTTTTTTTAAAAAAATTGCGAAGCACAATTTAAATAGTTAATAAATATACTAAAATAGAAGATGATTTCTCTATACTAGGGGTGAACAAAAAAACCGAGAAAACCGGAAAAAAATAATCAAAAAAATCAAATCATGAAAAAAAACCAATTAAAATTTTAAAAAAATCAGCCGGTTCGGTTCAGTTTCGGTCTTATAGGCCTAAAACTAAAAAAATCGAATCGAACTGAAATCGAAAAAAACTGAGCCAAACCGGAAAAAATGAGCCAAAACAAAAAAACCGAGCAAAATCGGTTGGAACTGGTTTTTGTCCTAAAAAACCGAACTGAAACTGGTCGGTTTGAACCGGTTTTGATTTTTTTTGAATTTTTTTTGATTTGATTACTTTGTTTTTAATAACAACCGAACCGAACAAAAAATGATCACCCCTACTTTATACCCATAAACACACATTACTATTCACTGTAGTAATGGTGTTATGTCTGTAATCTTGGCTAAGAAATTTAGTTGTCTTTAAATTAGGGATATTTTGATATTTTTACATAATATATTAATTATTATTAATTTATTTAAAGATATTTTTATCTATTTAATATTTTAATAAACAATAAAATAATTTAAATACCTCAGAAATTAAAAAAAAAAAAAACACTATATGACACAGTAAAAACTGAACGCATATCACAATGGATAAAAGAAAAGTAATATGCCATAGTAAAGTTTCCCTTTTTGTACAAGCTAGAATCTAAAACAAGGAAAAAAATAAAAAAATTGAATATTCTACAAGGCCTGTGGTGGGCACGTGCATGGAGACAAATATTCAACAACCATGAACACGTAGGATCATTGACTTTCCTTTTCCACACAACTCTCACATCCTGTTCGCGACCAACCTCCCTGACTCTACATTCTACAACCGCCCGCATCATAAGACTTCTCTCTTTTTAAGAACAAAAATAACAGACAGCTACACCGACAGGTCTCATTAGCATCTCTCTCTCTCTCTCTCTGAAAAACCCTAAGCGGAATCTCTCAATTTGATCTTCGATTTCTCTCTCGGGATTATCAAAAACCCTGAATTGATAAACGGCATGTCGGAGAAATTCTCACCGACGTTGAGAATTGGGGATCTGAGTGACTTTATAGCTCCTTCTCAAGCTTGTGTTGTGTCTTTGAAAGGCCTCAAAACGACAGCTCCTAACACTGTAAAACGCGACAAACATGAGGTATTTCTGTAACTTCTTCAAACTCTTGGGTTTATTTTTAGCTAATTAGTTTTTATTTTGCTTAAAGTTTTCAACTTAGTGAAAAAAACTGGGATTATTTAGTGAAATTATTGATATTTGTTTTTTGGGTTTTTTTTTTGAAGGTTGCTATTGCTAATAAGGAGCAAACTGACCCTGTTAAAATTTCTCTTAAGGACTGTTTGGCTTGCAGGTTTTATTTTTCTACTTTTTTATTTTCATTGGTGTTTGTTGTAAATAAAATTAAAACAAAATATGGTTTTATTGAATCTTGGAAATATTGGGATGTTAATAAAGGGAAAATGAAATATGGGATTAATTGGAGTGTGGAAATTTTTTGATGTTTAGGGTTTAAAATTTGTATTTATTGATAGTTAGTTGGGAATTTGGGGTTTTGATATTTATGATTTAAATTAGAGATACTTGGTTATTAATGAAGATGTGGGAATTTTGTTAATAATGAAGGTGAAAGAAGATCATTAATGGGATTTTGGAAAATTGCGATATTTATTGTTTAGGATATGTTTTTGCTGCTAGTTAGTGGGTGATAGGTGGGGGTTAGGTATGAATGATTTAATAGATATTTTAAGTATCAGTAAAGAACTGAAGATAACATGTTGGGATTAGTGGAAATTTGGAAATTTTGTGTTGCTTAGGGTTAAAAGATGTTTTTGCTGTTAGTTTTTTAGTGATTGAGTAGAGGTTTAGGATTTATGGTTTGTTGTGATATTGCAGTGGATGCATAACATCAGCGGAGACAGTTATGCTTGAGAAGCAAAGTTTGGATGATTTCCTATCCAATATTGATAAAGGGAAAGCTATAATTGTTTCGTTGTCTCCACAGTCGAGAGCTTCTCTTGCGGTTTATTTTGGCATCTCTCCCCTTCAGGTGGTCTCTGGGTTTTATTTGAAAGGATGCGCAATAAGATAATATATAGTGTTTTGTTTGTGCAAGATTATAATGGCTCAAGTTATTTTGATTTTGCAGGTTTTTAAGAAACTCACGACATTTTTTAAGTCTTTAGGAGTGAAAGCTGTATTTGATACAAGTTCAAGCAGGGACTTAACACTTATAGAGACTTGTAACGAGTTTGTTAATCGGTACAAACAGAGCCAGTTGAACAACAATGAAAAATCTAATTCAGCCTTACCCATGCTTTCTTCAGCATGTCCAGGTTAATTTCTTAGCTTAATATACAGAAATTGATGCTCTCACCTTCGCCAAGAAAAGAAAGAGGAAACAAGAATAAGAAGAGAATAAAAAAAATAATAGAACTACTTGCCAACATATGAAACTATATCAGGAATGTTTACGATAGCATAATCTGTAATTATCTGTGGTTATGTACAGGGCTGTGGAATGTTGGGGGCATGATAGGAGGGATTGTCTGATTCATAATCACTGATATTTTTATTAATTCTTTTGTAACTGCAGGTTGGATATGCTATGCTGAAAAGCAACTAGGATCCTACGTTCTGCCTTTTATATCTTCTGTGAAGAGCCCACAACAAACAATTGGAGCTACCATCAAGCATCACATTTGCCAAAAAATGGGCCTCAGGTAATCATCCAGTTTAATGCTTTTCTATTCTTGCTTGATCTTTTTTTTTTTTTTTGCAAAGCATAGCTTTTTAGGAATTATAGGTCAGTAAGAGATTTTGTATCTTCTAAGCATTAACATTGGAATAATTGATGCTATTTCATGAGGAAACCTATATCTTCAAGTACCTCATAATAGTTATACGCAGGATTTAAGATCAGTAGTCAAGATAATACCATTTGATTCCACGTTCTTGGTCTTCTTTTGTGCATACTAGGGGACCAATCTCCTTCACTCCTCTTTAGTCAACCCCTACACCTCTTCTGTGCCCCTGAATAAATCAATAAAGATGATGTGAAAACATATTAAAGTAACAGTGCCTTCACTGCATCTGAATTCACACCCTCAACATTTAAAGTAAAACCTGTACTGACCAAAGACTAATTATAGTTCACAGGGCCTTGTAGTCTGTTATTAGAGTTTTGAAGAATGAAGAAAAAATGAGTTACTTTTCCAATTTCCTGCATTTTTGAATATGTAATTGGTGAAAATTTATTTGATAGGCCTGATGAGGTTTACCATGTGACCGTGATGCCATGTTATGATAAGAAGCTTGAGGCTGTAAGGGACGACTTTGTTTTTGAAGTGGAACAAGAAGATGCAAATAAAAATGGTCTCAGGATTGCAGAGGTTGATTCAGTTTTGACAACTGGAGAAGTCTTAGATTTGATAAAGGTGAGATTGAGATTCCCAATTATGGCAGTTTATGTTAGCTTTGTTGCCTCTTTTTTTTTTTTCCACCCCCTTATTATCCAGCACATTGATAAACAGTAATTGGTGACTAGTGTTTATTCTTTCTTCTTTTTCTTGGGTTCAAATTGCAGTTCAAAGCAGTGGATTTTGAAACCTTAGACGACTCTCCTCTAGATAAAATGTAAGAAATCTCAATTGTCCTGTGAACTACATTCTTTTTATTTTTTGACACTCCATCCATCTGTGGTTGAGCTGTTGATATAAAAGGAATATGTGGTGATTGTTCTACAGGTTGACAAATGTTAGTGAAGAAGGTTATCTCTATGGAGTAGCTGGAAGTTCTGGTGGTTATGCTGATACAGTGTTTCGGAATGCTGCTAGAATGCTATATGGAAGAGAAATCGAAGGCCCTTTGGCCTTCAAAAGTCTTCGAAACATGGATTTCCGTGAAGTGACTTTGGAAGTAAGTTATGCTCTCTTTAATCTGGCACATTTCTTGTAAGAAGTCATTATGCTCTTCAATTTTGATACAGTTTCTTGATGCATCATGGGTTTTAGAAATGCACCATATTCAAGAAATTTAAGAGGTGAAAGTTTATAATGAAGAAGTTTCTATAAACTAAGTAAAAAACGAAAGCAATAAAGATAAATGAAAGCTGTAAAGGAAAGATGTAAATGGCGATAAGTAAAAGAATGTGATAAATTGTAAAAAGGTTGTAAAAAAATGTATATACAGGGTTGACTCTTTTTTTAACTTATAGATAACCGATTTATAATGTTATAGAGACCAAGTTTCACATAAACTATAAATCTTAGCCCTATACAAATTGTCTATGGTAGATAAGAATTTTGCAACCTAAATCCTAGTACAATTCACACATCATATTCATATGCCTTCTCCTAGCAGTTGTATGTTAGAACTCTAATCATACTGCAACATTCGCCAACGTTAACTGCTAAAGAGTCCAAAAACAAAACAAAACGAAGAAAAAGAATAAAGAAAAAAAACATGCTGTTATTAACTTTCTATGTCTTGTTTAACTTAGATGGGTACCTTAAGGCTTAATCACATATACTTGGTAATTCTGTGCACATACTTTAACACCTGGTTCTTGCTTCTAATGTGATATCTCTCATTAATGTAGGTGGATGGAAAAGTTGTACTGAAATTTGCTCTTTGTTATGGCTTTCAAAACCTACAAAATATTGTGAGAAAAGTCAAAATAGGAAAATGTGATTATCACTTTGTGGAAGTTATGGCGTGCCCATCCGGTTTCTTTCTTTCCCTTTCAATTTTTACTTTCACTTGATTGGTGCTTTCAGTTTAATCTAATTGGTATTTGGTTTTCACTCGAAATTTGACACATGCGTTACTAACTAGGCTTTATGATTAAATAGGATGCCTAAATGGCGGTGGTCAAATCAAGCCAAAGCCACAACAATCTCCAAAAGAGCTGCTTCAGTCATTAGAAACTATTTATATGGAAAATGTGAGTTTCACTAACATTGCAGATGGTTTTGTATGCCTTTTTTTTTCCTTCCAATCTAGAGGGTATTGTTAAATAGTTTTGGCATCATGTATGATCAAACATGATACCATTTGCAACTTTCAGCTTACTACCTACGACTCTTGACCTTATGTATCTCTGCTTCTGAGATACTTTTACCATCACAACTGTTCTCAAAGGCAGATATAAAACCTGACCTATTCAGGGACTTGAATTCTGCTATCCTCTTCTAAGTCTTGACATTTTTGGTCCTGTCTTAGATTATCTTTTGTCATGCAAGATCTCATTGAAGATTGCTGAGCATAGTAGAATACCAAAGTGACGTAGAAAGCTGATGGTCTGTGGGTAATTACATTAGGAGTGCAGTCTTTATTTTGATGGTTGGGACAAACTGTCTTGGATACACTAAAAACAGTGATGGTTACCCCCCTTCCCCTGAAAAGGGTAACATGAATGGGATTATTTCATGTACATGTTTTGCCTGTACTCTGTGTATAGTGTGCTTGTTTTACAGTCATTTTATCTTCCCATAACTATGCTTTTGTTTTTTTTGGATTATGCAGGTTTTGATCAAAGATCCTTTCGAGAATCTTCTTGTTAAATCCTTATATGACGAGTGGCTTGAAAAACCTGGTTCCGAAAAAGCTAAAAGGCACATGCATACAGAATATCACCCTATGGTAAAGAGCGTAACTGCACAATTGCATAATTGGTGAACACTTTCCAGTCTCTTCTTTTTCTACAGACACAACTAGTTGCAATTTCCATGTGGTTATCATCCTTGGGCTGAGCTATCCAAGGTTACAGGCGTGATCTCGATTACAACACCAGTCACTGCTGGCAGAATATTTATGCGGGATTTCCTTTAGCAACTCACTCCAATTTTGATAAAGTAAACAGATTTGTTTTTTGTACCCTCCTAACTCATGTATATGTTTCATACTAAAGCCTTTTTGGTAGATGATGTAATCTGTACACCTTTGTCATCTGTGTCCAAATAATGTTCTCCTCAGTTCATGTACATGCCTTGGTTGAGCATTGTTCTCATTTTTTGTATAATTCAAAACAAAAAATAATTTCTCATGTATCAGCAACAAATACAAGTTTAAAGGAATCAAAGCAGAATTTTTTATATTTTCCTCTCTATTTTGATGGATGATGATGATGATGTAGGAGTTCATTTGAGCATTTAATTTCTTTAATCTGCGGTTCATTTGGGTTGCCTTCGGAATGTAATGCAAATTTTGTTTTTTTAAATTTTAATTTTTTTTACCTGAAGTTAATTTTTTTATATAATTTTAGTTGTTATTTTGATATATTTTTAAATAAAAATATTTTAAATTATTATTATAATTTTAAACTGCCTAGAAGAACTTTATTTGATATTATTTTTTTTTTCTTTTCTATTATTTTAGTTAGATAATCTAAGCAAACAATGAGTTTTTCAAGGAGAATAATGCTAAACTTCAATAAATGTATAAAAAAATAAAAATTTAATTTAAATTGATCAATTTTTATGTAAAATACTTTACTTCAACAAACTCAGAAAATCAGAAAAGCATTCAAACAATCTTACTTACTAAGTTATTAATTATTTTTATATAAAGAAACGAATCAGGATTGGATTTCTTTCCAAACTCATGAAGAATTTGTTACCATCATCATAGTGAAAGGTATCTAAAATAAAATCCTAGTACCTTGAAATATTTACAAGTAAATATTTTATTTTTTTTGAAGTTTTCTTTGTTGTCTGAAAATATAATGTAATTTTTTCTTTGAGAGACTTGGCCGTATGTATGAAAACAAAACACTTTTTTTTTAAGACTTGACGAAAACCAGGTATTTTAATACCGGATTTGTATCTTTACAGTATAAAAATACAAACCAATATTGATCAAAATATAGCAACGAAATTGCGGAAAATCACAGATTTTTGAAAGGTTTTTTTTGGAATTTTGAATTTTTTTTACTGGACCAGACCCGGCCCAAAACAAACTGGGCTGAAATCGGCCCAAAATAAAATGGGCCTACTTTCTACAGGGCTGGCCTCGGCCCAGCCGCATGGGCTGGGCTGATGTTCCAACCCGAAATGAACATAGACTGGTTACTGTGCACAGAATTAATTAATTAGCTGGTTACTGTGTGCCCGTTCTGCATGCAAGAAGATGAACAGCCGAAGGTGATAAGTGGAAGAATTACCTGGGATGATGAGCCTGGATAGATGGGCTGACGGTGGTGCTGGTGGCCGATTTGGCAGTGGTGTTGCTGCGGCCTTCTTCCTCCTCCCTGCTGTTTTGGCGCTGCTTTTTTTTCTTTGTTTCCTTTGCTCCCTCTGTCAACAACGTTCTTCTCTCTCTGCAGCGGCTTCGTGGAGATGCTGGTGGCGGCGGCCTGGGGAGTGTCTTGGACGGTGGTCGGCCTTTCTTCCTCTTCTCTTCCGCGTATTTCTTCAGCTCTATTCGCCTCTGTTTCCGTTTCTTCCTTCTGCTTCTCATGGGGTTGTTGTCGACTGGGAGGCAATGGCAGCTGGCGGTGATGCTGGTGGATGTGTAGAGGGATCCGACGATGCCTCACAGTGATTATGAAGGTGGCAGTGGCTGGGAAGCCCGATGACAACAGCGGTTTTCTTCTTCTTCTTCCCCGTGCAGAGGCACAGGTTACTGCCTTTTCTTCAATGGTGCAGCAACGAGTGGGAGGAAGATGATGAGCTGAGGAAGGCTGACTATGGCATGGGCAGTGCTGCTGTGTTTGTGCTCCTGGTGGCGTTGGTGTCGTGGCAGCCGGCTGTGGTTGCTCTTCCTCTTCTCTTCTGTCGTTGCTTCTTCTCTCTGCTTCTGTCACCTTGTTTCTCTCCAAACAATTCTCTGTCTCTCTCTCTCTCTCGGTTTCCCCTCCTTTTCCCTTTTCTTCTGTTTTGCCCGAGCTCCTCTCCTCTCAAACAAAAACTCTCCCCTTTGTTTCTGCTTTTTTGTAAACCTCCACTGTCTCCTTTCTCAAATTTGTTGCTCCCTTCTCTATTTTGTTCTTCTTCAAGTTCGTTTCTCAAAAGTTTTGCCCCCTCTGGTTTCTCTTTTTTTTTCGTTTCTGCAGCTTGCCTGTCTTCCCCTGCTCTTTCCTTTTTTTTCTCCCCACCTTTCCTTCGGCAACCCCTCCTCGGGTATTTATAGGCAGAGGAGGAGAGGTTCACCATACCCTGTACAAGCACAGGGCATGGTGGCCGGGGCATGGATCTCCTGTTTCTCCATTAATGAGGGTATGGGTTGTGTAAGTAGTTAGACAAGTGGGGAGGTAGAGAAGGAGAGGGTGAGCGGGAAAAAGATTTCAAAAATCTTCTTCTTCCCTGTCTCTGCATTTGCAGGGGAGAAGAAGATGCACTGTGCCGTTCAAAACGGCACCGTGCAGTTTTTTTTTTTTTTGAAGAAAAGGAAAAAAATTTGGGAGTTACCAAAAATGGGTTATGACAACAATGGTACTTACATCTCTCCCCTTAGGTTTTCTTTCCTATTTTTTTTTTATTGAACAGTTAAGGGTTTTTGTTGTTGTTGTTGTTGTTGTTGTTGTTGTAGTTTACTGCTCTACATTGTACTTGTGCATGTTTTTGGGTCTATCAGTTGTTATGTTTCAGTTTAGTTGATATGTTGGGTCTAAAATGTGAAAAGAGGCTTCTTTTGTTGAATCTTGAATAAATGTTTGATTTTAGTGGATCATTTTGCTTTTTGCTAAAACTTGTCCAGTGTTTATATATATATATATATATATAATTTTTTCCCTTGAACATCTTTGTTCTCTCTCTGAACAGAGTTTCAAATGGGAGAAAAGAAAGACGTGAAAATGGAAATGTAAAGGGATATTTAGAAATGGATATTGCTCATATCAATTGTGTCACAGAACTAAAGTGTTGGTGTTAATGGTAAATGCTTAATTTTGACTTTAGTTTCGCAGTTTCATTGGTGAGCATTGCAGCAAAAATGTTGATCTCTTAGTGGAATTTTGGCAAGTTTTGCAGTTTTGTTTGCCCTGGTTTGCCGATTGATTGCGGCCTGATGGTCAAAGTTTTGATATGATATTTTTGTTAGTCTATTCACTTGTGTCTTCGCCCGGTTAGATAGGATTCTTAGAAACCTGTTTTGATTTTCATTTGGATTTGACAGACAACTTCAAAGCGCCTTTCAGAGAGGAAAGTGGCTAAGTTTCAGAAGAACATCACCAGGAGAGGATCTGTCCATGAACCTTCAACGAAGAAAGGATATGACTACCCAGTTGGACCAGTATTACTTGGATTCCTTGTCTTTGCTGTAATTGGATCGTGTATGTTCTTTCTAGCATGTTGAACTCTTTAAATTCTGTCTGTCTCATTTTTGGGCATTATTGATATGAAATTTTCTGCTCAATTTTCCACCCATGAAAATTCATATATCTGTATATTCCATTTACCGTCATCATCTGCTCTGATTCTGTCTTCATATTGTGAAAGTTTAAGCAGTCAATTTTTGGAGGTGAAAGTTTATCTGTCACTGCTTAAGTGAGAAATAGAGAGATACTGTGGGTGATTTTAGTCTCTCTTCCCCCATTCCCTGCTAAAATAGAGAGATACCGTGGATGAAAGTTTATCTGTCACTGCTTAAGGGTACTTCAACATCATTATCTTGCTGTTTCAGAATTGTGTTCTATACTGCATTGGTTATAACTAGGTTTGATATCTATGCATTCAGCGCTGAACTTCAATGCATTCCTTTGTGTGGCCTGCAGTTCCTTTTCAGATAATTAGAGCAGCTACTAGTGGTGGGAAGGCCTAAGGTACTGGAGATTATGTTTATGATGGAGATCTGCAGCTATGTAATGAGTTAGGGCATGACTATTTTTAAACGCATAGTTAGAACATTTGAGAATGTTTAAATGAAAAATGATGAATAGATTATGTTCTCCACCAGTTCTGTACAGTTCTCCATTTCTGGAGTTTTCAGTAGCTCACGCGTAATAGTGTACTGTCTTTCTAGTGTTTCTATATAATATCTGATCTTAGTTTCATCTGTGACGTCATCAATCACCAGACATTGATTTAAACATGATTTATAAGCTGCTCATAGAACAGGACCAAAAGCAATATAGGATTTGGTTGTACTTGTCCATGTAGAGCTCTTAAACAGTAATGATTTTTGTGTTAAAATCATTGAGTAGCAGCTAATTGATTGAAAGCAACAAGCAATAAAACAAATGAACGTCGTGGAGTTTGAAGTTCTTACAAGGAGACTATATATATAGCTTGTAGTGTCCTGCCTCCAACGCCATTGATCTTATGAACCTGCACAAGGGATTAATAAGCTTAAAGATCACAAGCTCTTGGTACAGAAACCCCAGTCACATCCTGATGGATCAAATTACCAATTCTATCATGCAATGGGTCTTGCTTCATGCAGATCCAGGACTTGTTCATCACAAAACACACACCACCCTATTTGGTTTGATTTGTGAGACCTCCTCCGAAGGATTATTTTCCAAGCTTAGTTAAACGTTATAAGAATTCCCAACTTTACTAGTCCTCCAACCTCTTCTATACACTATTTGAAGATATTTTCTTGAGAGAGAGAGGATTGATTGATGCCTTTTGGCTCCATGCTTCATGCAAAAATTGTTTCTTTCTTTTTTGTTTTCTTAATAATTCTTTCGGATTGATTGATGCCTCACTTCACAGGTAAAGAACTAATCATGCAATTTATGAATATGGATGTAGGTGACGACTAGCTACACCACCTTTCAACATGGAACCACACCTCCTTATAGCATGGGATAATGAAAAGGAAATAAAATAATGAAGAGAAAAATGATCAGAATGTAGATCTGCATATTTAATTTCGTCAGCATAAAGAAAGACTTTTTTAAGATTCTATGTAGATTTGGAGGAGGAAATATCTGATGAATTCACGCCAAAATCAAAGGCAAACACTATTGAAATGTTGAATTTCGGGGGGGGGGGGGGGGGGGGGGGGGGGGGGGGTGGGTGGTGGGTGAAAACTTCCACTCTCGCTTGCATGTGGTGTAAACTGTATTACAATGACCTTTGAAAAGACAGACCACCATATTTTTTTAATTTTTTTATTAGTTTGAATGTTTCGCAGCCTGTGTAAATGTTTATTAATTTTACAAATTTTAAAATTAATAATTATATAAATTTTTAATAATTTTTAAAAGATTTGAACTCATAATTATTAAAAAGTAAATTCAAGATCTAACCAATTGAATTACCTTTCAAATTTCCCATATTTATTTTTACTCGGACAGATTGAGGACTCTTGATTCATGAAGACCTTTCCTTTAGTATATAAAATCAAGGTTGCTAATTTTTTTTTTGTACAGAACATCTGAAATATCTTGTTTCAATTAAAATAACCAAATAAATAAAAACAAATTTTATCTCGTTTAAAATTTTAGTTTCTTTCAAAATTCCACTTAATTCCATCCCAATCAAATATTTTTTTTTGCTTTTTGTTTTTTTAAATACTATCCAATTTTACGATATCAATTATATTTATCAATCGATTGTTGGATCGAGATAAAATTCTACGAGGAATCTCCTTACATATTGTTATATCTCATTTTAGAATTTTAGGGTAATCGAAGTTTAGAAAGATCTTACGAGAC
>Ga0325410_1002535_pt1 | contig 20512 bp, 11 predicted proteins | sample PopdelMetagenome_16_FD_206182 | JGI IMG/M metagenome (GOLD analysis project Ga0325410, IMG submission 206182) | Populus deltoides microbial communities from Bellville, Georgia, United States - Xylem-PdIQD-R3 | ecosystem: Host-associated > Plants > Phyllosphere > Stem > Wood/Secondary xylem... | reverse complement strand
CATGCATGCATTTAATTGATTAAATAAAAAATCAGCTCGAGGAAATTGAGTTAATTAGCTACATCTACGACTTGAGTTTTGAGATTGTAATATCCATATAAAAAGTAAACTGAAACAAATTGTGATGCTGAATTCACAAATCAATTCATTGTTGAATGATAAAATTGAAAATAATAGCATTAGAAGGTCCAATAGAAAAGTCCTTCTACCATGTATTTCACTTAATTTACTACACAATAAAAACTCACACTTATAAACACTTAAGGAGAGTGTTTCTTTCCAATATAGGATAAACATCATTTTCTTCTTTATTCATTTACAAACTATACCAACAATCTCCACTAGTTTGTAATGAATATCTTTTCATTTGATAGAATTATACTTACAAGAAGTATTTTACAATTTAAACCTTCAATTAGTATTAGAATTTGAATTCTATTAAAGTTATTGGTGTCCACAGATTAAACCAAAACTTTTATTGTAGAATAAAAGATGTTACACACATAATACTATCCAAACTCTTAAAGAGATTTACAATTGTTTAGCACTATCATGGTCATGTGCTAGAATCGTATTTTCATGAATATTTATAAGAAAAAACCCTAACTCATGTCAAAAGCGGCACCACTTCTATATTTATTTGGGTGGAATTATACATGTCTCTATTACATTAAATACAAACTTTAAATTCCATTAAGAGACTATGCTCATCCTCTTTTACGTAATAGAACGCACTAAATACTATCAAAATAGGGTCTAAAATTAGATGACCCAACAATCAAAGTTTGTCATATAAAAGTTACATGAAACAAAAAGGATAAAGTTTTCGTGAATCATGAACTCATAAAAATATTCCATGCAAATTGCTATGGTGATGAGGTCACAATTAATTTGTCCTAGTCAATCTTGCTTGAAATAAGAAAAGGCCATTCTTTGATACCCCTTAGAAATAAATATATTCATTGCAGTCCCAATTCGAGCCAAAGTGAAGTGTTTTTTTTTGCAAGATAACCCTTGTTAGGATCACACTCACCACTGGGGCAAGTATTAGAAAATAATTAAGATGTGGTCGGAAAACTCAAAAAAGGTAGAATACCTATGAACGGAATCCATGATTGTGTCCGTAAGCCGAACAAGCCCAAAAAGAAGAAAAGGAGCTTTGCTTAAATAACATTGCTAAAATAACAAATTTTGAAAAGACATACGAGTATAAGAAAAAACAAGTAAAGGCTTTTCCTACAACTTCGACAAATGAAGAAAAGGAAAATCATTGAGGAATTTGCAACTGAAAGAAACATGTTTAGGTTTTCTATCAAGAGTTTGAAAAAGAGAAGGGCATTGGGTAAAAAGATTTCAGGAAAGAAAAGCTAATTAGGTGTTCGATCAAAGGTATAAAGTCAAAAGAAAACCTGTAAAGATCTTTTTGTCTCGACTCCTAAAAGCAAAGGACTTTTATAGCATATCATATGCTAGAAGAATAACAAAAGAGGATGAAAGGGTATTGATGCGAACCTCGTGATCACGCAACCCACAATCAAAATTGAGATCTGATCCCGGAAAGCCGAAATAGATCTGATAGGAGTGTTACACAATGGAAACCTGCCCCAAGGCACCAACACTATTGGATTGAGTAGAATGACGCCACAAAACCAGTTAATCTTCAATAAGTCAGATTTAGTTTATTCAAGAACTGAAGAATGCAAGAATCACTCTCACACGTTAAAACTGAAAAATTCAGAAGTAATTATCATCAAAGCTGCCGTAAATGTTTATAAAATGTTTTTAGACACGGAGAACAAATTTTATTCGAAAATAAAAAATTCCATGCATGCATTTAATTGATTAAATAAAAAATCAACTCGAGGAAACTTGAGTTAATTAGCTACATCTACGACTTGAGTTTTGAGATTGTAATATCCATATAAAAAAACAAACTGAAACAAATTATGATGTCAACTTATTATTGAATGATAAAATAAAAAATAAAATTATTCAATTCAAAAGGGAAAAAAAATACCTGGATTAACCACGGGTTAACCAATCAAGTCCGCGCTTCGGGTCATGCATCCCACCAGGTCTAACAAATTTTTGTTTTCAAAATTATTTTCATTTAATTATATGCCAACCATATGTGTGAGATCTTTATATATATATATATATCAAACACTATTTTTTCTTTTAAAAAAAGAAAAATAAAAAATAAGGGTGGCATGTGAGATTAAAATAAAAAACAACTCCATTTCTTAAAAGTTTAATAACAAAAGGATGTTTGTTTTTTCAAGTCAGAAAAAAAAAACCTTTAAAAAACAAACAAAAGATTAAATGAATTTTTTTTTACTTAACGGTGTTGAAAATATATTAAAAAAAAAACAAGTCAAGAGCATAGGCCCACCCACAGGCCAGGCCTATGAAAAGAGGCCTAGCTAGCATGCCAAGAGTTTTTTTCCAATATAAAAGAGTGGATGCTGTTTTTTTCATTTTCATTCTAAGGATAAATAATATGTCATGAACCCTTTATTTGTTTAAATAAAATAAACAACTTGTCTTTTGGTCACCCAGATTTGGACAACCTTATGGTTACCATAAAATCAACCCTTTAATTTTTTTTTACCCTAAAAATTCAACATTTAATGTGTTTTTGACCCAAAATATCTATACCCTAGATAGATATCATGATAAACTCATATATAGCCTCAAATAACCCAAAAACCCAAAATTAACCTGAAAGCAAAAAACTTCATGACCTCAAATCTACCATCTCATGCAAGGTGAAGGAAGGGCAAGTAACACCTAGTCTAAAGTTTTAGGACAAAATTATATTTTCAAAATATTGAGGGACCAAAAGTATATAATTTAAAAATTAATAAGACCAAGGTGAACTTTTTTACCCAATTTTGAAACTGCCATCTAATTTCTTCACCTTTTTTTATTTTGACACTCTTTCTTTCAATCTTGCTCATTCCTCGACAAATTTGATATAATTGGCCTTCAATTTGGCCACAAAAGAATGAAATCATCCAAAACAAAAGTTTAATTACCAAAAATGAAAAAAAAAATCACATGGTAAGTTCATAGTGAAATGTAAGAAGAAGCACAATGTTTTTCTCTATAGTGATTTTTATGTGTGTGTGTGTAAGCGATGCTAGAATATTAAACTAGGATCAACTTATGGATTTATGCTTGATTCATTTATATCTTGTAGGAAGGAATAATGATAAATTACAATTGTGATCAGTTGAGACATATATTATAATATATAATTAGCTTTATGACCCGTACTTTGCTGCAGATTAAAAAAATCAATTTTTTAGGAAAAGAAAAGGAGAATATAATGGCTTATCCAACACTGTTTTTTTATAGCAAACATTTTTTTCAACAAAAAAAATACAGAGTTAACTAGTCAAACCTGTGATCCGAGACTCATTAAATCTAACAATATTTTATCTTAAAAATTAATTTTCATCTAAACAACAAATAAAGGTTGTGCGTATATGAAAAAAAAAACTTTAATTTATTGAAAGTCTGATAATAAAAAGAGGTTTTCTTGCCTAAAGTAGAAAACAACAAAATGATTAATTATTTTTTTAATTTTAAGGAGATGAAATTACATCATGTTTAAAAAGTAACAAAAAAAAAAACAAATAGGCCATACACTAAATCAAATAATATTATAATATAAAAAACCATAAAAAATGCAAAAGACTTGCCTGAAGTTTATTTAAAAATGATAAAAAAAAAATTCAATAAAATACTAAATTCAAAGAATTAAATTGAAAACAAACATAAAAAAGTAAAAAATATTCAATGAACCTAAACAGGGTGGCACAAGCATACTAGCCAGACAAATCCAAAGGTCGTGAGGTTGGACTATCTTCATATAATGTAATTTTTTAAAAAATAAAAGAGCTTAATTGTAAATAAACTCAGCATTGAAGGATGTAATTGAAAATGAAAACTGGTGCAAAAACAAAGAATAGGATCAATGCATCAGAAAAAACCACTATTCAAACTCAAAACCAATTAAATATTGAAGGGTGAGATGAAAAAAAATTAATAAAAAAAGAATAATGATCAAAGTCAACATAAAAAATAAATAAAATCATGAGGGATGAAATTGAAAAACAAAAGTCAATTAAGAAAATGATATAAAAAATAGAAATTAAAAGAATGAGAACCAAATCTGATATAAAAATCAAATCAAATTTAATTTCATTGGATAAAATTAAAAAGAAAAAAATAACAATTAAAAGAATGATGACCAAATTTGATATAAAAACCAAATTAAATTAAATTTCAAGGGATGAAATTGAAAAGGAAAATAAATAAATAAAAGGTTATAGAACAATCAATGATTAATAAAAAAAATGAATACTATAACTGAAATAAGAAAAAAAGAGGACACTTTTTTTTTCGTGTCTAGTGTAAATCCCAAGGCCATGAGAGGAAAACTAGAAGAAAAGAGAAAATTTGACCGTTGTGAACCATGACACACACCACCTCATTAGAAGCACCTCCACTTAGCGATTATATTGACATGATGGTCGGGCTATTTTGGCCGCCATAGGAGGGCACATGCACCACTTGAACATAACGATCCTCTTCCACAAGTTGGTGTGTTTTCCCTAACCGCTAACCATTTTTTTATATATTGCTAAAAAGACCAAACTAACCTTCATTCACATTGTATATAATAAGAAAACCACAACAAAAAGTCCAAATAGCCCCTAGACGATAGCTTTACAAATTTTGGTTTCAAGAGCATTTGAGTAATTATATTATTTATAAAAAAAGAAAATGACAAAAAAAGCTTTCATGCTAGTGACTTGTTCAATTTGTTTAAGGGTAATATATTCATTTCACTATTATTTTTTTTATTGAAAAAGATCATTTTGCCTCTCTTAAAACAACAATGACCATGAGTCCTTATAAAAATATAATCCAATCCTTAAAACCAAAAAGAAAAATACAGACATTTAATTAAATAAATTGAGAATTATTTGTACCAATAAATGCAAAACAAAAAAAAACATCAATGATAACCAAAGACTAAATTGAAAAATTAAGAGATAGATGTAGATCAAGATATTTGATATTGTAACACAGGTCATAGACCCGATTATGCTCAATAAAACAATAATAAAAAAGACATGCACAAAAAAAAATGAATAAAATTAAATAAAAAACATTTAAGTAGAGCTACATTAAAGAATGTCTACTTATATAATAAAAATATATAGCAATTTTATTTGTAAACTAAGTAAAACTTAAACAATATTCTATTAAAAAATATCATAAAAAATTGTTTAATTAATGTATTTTAAACAATGTCATTTAAAACTAAAAACCCACTAGGCTGGGCATCCCATACATACACTTAATTAATCTATTTTAAATAATTTATATTTAAATAAAAAATAAAAATCAAAACTAAAAAAGGCTCAAGTGCCTTGGCCTAGGTAGCCTAACACATCTGACCTATTAATAGAGGTAACATAAGCAGGTCTGCAAGGCTAGACCTGCATGGCTAACCTTTTTTTTTCCCTCTCTCTAAAAGAGTGGATTACATGTCATTCACTTTTACTTTTTATTTTGAAAAAACTATAAAGGCATAAGACATCGTTTGCCTACCAAAAATCCAGCCACTATAATGGTGGTTGGAAAATTGGTGGTCCTTTTCATGTTTAAAAATTCATTTGTTAAAATACTTTCACCTAAAACACATAATAAACATCCTTAGAACGTCAAAAACTAATTTATCAATCCAAAATCCTAAAAATTTCAAAAAACACAAAATCAAATCAATAAAAAAAGCATTTCTCGTCCCGATTAATTTTGTTAAGCAAGATAAAGGTTCAAAAACACCTTATTATGACCATCCTCGTCAAATGAAATTTGTTGACATTAAGATTGATTTTTTTTATTGTTAGATTATGATCAACTAACAATTTTCTTCTCTCTTTTACTCTAATATGATGTTTTTCTCTTTTCTCTCACATCTAGAGATTGAAAATTAAAAAAATTAAATTTTGGATCAAAAATAAAATTTCAAAAACTATACAGACTTGAAGGGAAGGAAAAAAAACAATAGGTGGACTATTTTTTTTCTTATTGAAATTAGGGTTTCAAATTGATTTTTTTATTTTTTTAATGATTTTGGACTTTGATTTCTATTAAAGAAATTTATTATTTCTCCATTATTTCTATTTACTACAAATTTGCTTCGATCAAACTAGGTGAGTTGATTGAGTTCATTTCCCATTCATTTATAATTCTTGGTTTTGTTTTCTAATCATCACATTTCCTTTAACTCTTGTCTTTTTAGTCGAATTTTGATTGCAATTTCTTGCTTATAGGAAAAAAATAGTGGTATTTGAACTGACAAAGAAAGAAAAGGAAAAGGTTTACTGTTATGACCCTTTTATCAAGTGGCTGGATTTCCTTCGTCAATGACTTTCTATTATGGGTCGCTTTCTCATCCTAGTTTTTATAAATGCCCTTGGCAGGTGCCTTTTTATGCATCATTTTCGGTGGATTATTGGCCTTTACTTAGAAGTTACCAAACATTTATAAGCAATGAAGGATATGCTAGTTGTAGTATCAAATGATATGCATGACAATGCTGCCAAACTAAGTCCAATGTAGGTAGAGAAGCTTTGTCAAGGGAGGTTGCTCATCTCTATCTTTATTGCGAATTACCTTTTGACTTATGAAAGATTTTGTTTAGTAGAGCCACAAAGGTGAACCGAAGTTTATGACGTGATTTTAGTTTTAACATCAATAGATCTATTAAAAGTTTAATTGGATCCAGTTATAAGACTTCGAGCAAAAAGATTCAAGGAGAAAATTAATAAACTTTTATAAAATATATGAGTCAAGGTGGACATCAAGAGGATATTAAAAAAATAAAGTTCATTAAATCATAGAGTTTCTTCGAATAGCATTGCCCTCAACTGATTTAGGCATTTGTCATTGCCAGACTCTATTCATAGCTTTGATGGATTTTTTTGAATTACCATTTGATAATGTGCCTTTTCCCCCTACCTGATCTGCTTATTATCTATTATCCCTCTCAGGGTTCATTGTATTGCTCCTATCTACTCAACTTTTCAAGGATGACTTATAAAAATTATCAATGTTATTTATATCAGACTTTGCAAACTCGACCATTGACTTTTTTTTTTGTTAGAAAATCACTTTTTTATTTTAGAATCAACTCGTAAATTTTAAGGATCATACTCATTCAAGTCTAATTATTGCAAAGAAATAATGAGATATATCATTTTAAAAGTGTTCTTTGATCATTACCCCAAGACATGTTATTCATCACTAAGATGCATCTTTTGTGCATTTCTATTGACAATTGATAGGGTAATGGTTGAGAAAGAAGTGTTAGCTAAAAGTTGGGCTATCCATGGCTCAAATGAATTTTGTTTCTTGCATTTTAAAAATATAAATTTACTCGATGTAAGCTTAAAACAATTTTATTTTGAATTTCTTACAATTCCCAGGGGTTTTAATCTTTTTTAAGGAAAAAAAATGATTTGGTTTGTTGAAAGTACGTGATGAAATGACCTTCTATTTTTATAAGTTTCAAAACAAAAGGCTCGAGTATAACTTGATGTTTTGTAGAGGAAAAATTGTCTTTATTTTTTTGCATTGATTTTATCAGCATGAACAATAACAAGTAGTTTGTTTGTGATGTCATGATTCTTGTGAAAAAGGTCTTCTGCATTTTGCGAACCCCATTTATTGGTCAAAGTTGCTTGCTTGATTATAAAAGACTTTTAAGAGCATATAATTAGGCTATAACTTTTTGGTTATGGAAGAAAGGAATCCATAGGCTCAAGACTATTTCAATGCTTTGAAGACTTAAGATCATTGTAATTATGTCTTTCTTTTCTTTCATCATATTTCTTTAATTCACCCTTTTTGATTGCTTTGGTGGGGCATCTTTATTTCTACGTTTTGATATAGACTTGGTCATTTTTGTGTTTTCATTTGGGCATGCCTCTCAACATTTGAATTTCTTAGGCTCTTTTGGATTTTCCACAACATCTCCTATGTCTTTGATCTTTGAATTTTTGCTTACCTTCCTAGTGTAAGGTGTAATCCTAATTAAGATTGACTCTTGATCTTTAGAATTTTCATTTGCTCCTAGTGTGGGATATGATTTTAGTCAGAGTTTTTACAAATAAAAACTTATCCAAGTTCAAATGGAGACAACAAAGGATATATTTTAGAATATGAAGGGATAACAAAGATGGGCTTTCATCATTGTCGCACGTCACCTATACGGCGTCTGTTGGCGATTTTCGTTCGTTGATTAGGTTCTTTGGGAGTGGCCACCTAGTATTTGATTCAGGGTCACTAGGAAACCCGAGTGTACTGGTCTTGTCAGAGATTCACGGGTAAGAAACTGGTTGTAGCTAGAGAAGGTATTAACACCCCTAATGCACCCTACCTGAGGTAAGTTGCTTCGCGATTTGATGTAATTTAAAAGGTTTTGAAAGTTGTCTTGTCAATGATTTCTTAAAAAGAGAAGAAAAATTCTCCTCGATAAGGAGATCTTTATGTTATTAGATAAAAAAAAAAAAAAAACTAATTGCTCTAGCATCACTTTTTACTATATTTTACCACACCAAAACTACTTTTTATTACAAAATAATCAATGTTCAAAATAACCTAAACAACAAATTAAACAATTTAAATTTACAAAAAGAGGCCTCAAAATAGAATCAGGAACAGTGCTGGAAGCCTTTTAGTCATAGGAACAGTGTTGTGAAGCCTCAGGGACAGCAGGAACAATGGCGGCACGTGGGTTCATGTGCCACCGCAAAAAATCAAGTTATTGGGGGAGATCTATAACGGTTTCCTCCCTTCTTGCCTTCCTCACCAGCGGTGACCTGCAAAACACACAAAAAAAAAGCCACAAACAATTGATTTTAGCCTTTTCTTTCTTTGTTTTTCAGACCTGTTTCTCTGTTTCTTTTCTTTTCCAGATTTGCGGTTAAGCAGATCTTTTTTGGTTCACTTCTTCTCTTTTGCTTATAACTGATGGCAAGGAGGAGAACCGCAAGTCTGTAGGTGGGTGGAAGGAGATGAAGAAAATAGCAGGGGCTGCCGCTGCATTTGGTGGAGGCCGGTTTGCGCCGATGAAGGAAGCTTTGCCGCGTCTATGCTGATGAAAGATGGTCTGTTGTGGTCGATGGTGAGGGAAGAGACGGGGCCTGTCTCGTGGTCTGTGGCCATCGCTATTGAGGAGACCAAAAGAGAAGAAGAGGCTGCTGAGGGGAAAACTTTAGGTGGAGAAGTTGGGAGAAGATTACTGGGGTTAAACAGGAGAGGAAAGGACCGATTTGGAGTTACTGTGGGAACGATGACGATCGGTCTGTGGTTGAAAAATGGAGAGGGGAGATCTCGTAAGGGAGATGGAGGTAGAGATCGGTCGACTTTGGTTGTGAGGCGGACTAGAGATGGGCAGCTGTGGAGACATAGGTTGGCTCTAGTTTCCAAAGGATGAGCTACTGAAGGGGGAGAAGGGAGGATCTGAAATGGCTGGGGGTCTTTGGCTCTCTGGTTCTTGTCATATGTGTGCAACCTCGCGGCGAAAACATTCACCCTCTTAATGTATCTAATGTGGCTAATGTGAGGAGACAAGAAATTATTCCCTTTTATTAGTGGAAAAATTGAATGGGAGTCGCCACCTAGTATTTTGGTCACTAGAAACCCTAACTGGTCTCAGAGATCGGGTACGGGGATTGGTTGCGTAAAGGAAATGTATTAGCACCCCAACTACGTCCTACCTAAGGTAGACTGCATTGTTTTATTGTCTGATAAAATCTAAGGTCTTGTCGTGTTTTCTAGTTGTTGATCCGTCTATGATTTAAGAAAAATTCTCCTTGGTAAGGAGATTCTTATCTTATCGGGTAAAATCTAATTGTTCTGACGTCAATAAAAGAATTTAATATCCGGAATACATTTTACGTATAAGGTCGTAACCCTAGATATTAAAAGAAAACAAAAAAAATTGAAATTTTTTGAAATATTGGCTCAGTTCTCGTGACTTTAATAAACTGGTTATTAAAGCCAAAATGCATGCTAATACATATTTTTGAAATTTTTTTTATTGTATGAAAGTACAATATGATTTTTTAAAAATTTTTGAGAGACTTGGCCGTATGCATTAAAACAAAACATTTTTTTATTTTTTTTACTTCGATGAAAATCAAGTATTTTAATACTGGATTTGTATCTTTACAGTATAAAAATACAAACCAATATCAATCAAAATGTAGTAAAAAAATATACAAGAAAATCACAAATTTTTTTGAAATAATTTATGAAAAAATTTTATTTTATTTTTATTTTTTATGAGCTGGGCCCAACCCGGCCCATGTGGCTGGGCTGGACCCAGCAGGCCTAACCGCCCGGCTGGGAAAAACAGAAGGGCACGCTTAGGCGTGCATGCTTGTGCAAATGGAAGTAGTTACTGTTCAAGTGAATTATAATTCACTTGAACAGTGAAAATGCAAAAATGGAATTGCATGCACAAAGACGAAGAGAACAAACCTGGTGGCGGAAACGATGTCGAAGACTATGGTAATGGCGTACGCTCACAGTGATGCTGGTGGCAATGGAGAGGAAGCCGACGATGGCTCACGGTGGTTATGACGGTGGCGGGCAGTGTTTGCTGCAGTTTACCTTCTTCTTCCCCGTGCAGAGACATCAGCCTTGGTTTTTTCTTCCTCATCTGCTTCTGTTTAGTTCTTCTCCTTTTGGTCTCTGTTTTTCGTTCTTTTCAAAAGATTTCCCACCCTCTCTTTTCTTCCTCCTTCTTTGTCTTGCGTCTGTCTTTTTCCTGTGCCTCGTTCTTTTTCTCTCTTCTTCTCCTTTTTGTTGTGCAGTGCTGGTGCGTTTGTGATGGATAATGGCAGTGGCTGCTGGACGAAGTAGACGATGAGCTGACGCTGGTGTTGGCAGTGCTGGTGCGGCTCTCTCCCCTCCTTTTTTCTCCCCACTGTCACCTCTCCTCTCTCCTTTCTCCCTTTATTCTCTTTTTTCCTTCTGTCGTTCTCCCCCCTGTTCTTTTTCCTTCTTCCTCCCGGCTACTCTCTGTTTTTTTTTTCACGTTCTCTCCTCCTCTGTTCTCCTCGTGTTCTTTCTGCCCATGCTCTCCCTTACTCTTCTTCTTTATCCTCTCTCAATCTCCTCACTATCTCGTTCTTTCTTCTTCTTCTTTTTCTCTCCTTCTCTCCCTCTGTTTCTTGTCTCTTTCGTTTCCTCTGCCCTTTTTCTTTTCCTCTTCTCTGGTGCGGCTCCTCCTCCAGTTTTTATAGCCAGAGGATGCCAGCATTTTTGGTAAGCCGGCGTGCATCACGGTGGCGAGGGATGTCAACTGTGATACCCGCCCCATTGATTCGAGAATAGCTCCATTATTGCTGCTAACGTCTCCTTCCATTATCGTCACAGATTCACAGCTGTTTGAAGACAGTGAATGGTGGAAACGGCGCCGCTTGGGTTCTTCTGATTTGGCCATTAAAGTTTTCGCTGTTTTGTAATCAAACCCCCGATAAAATTGTAATTGGATCCCTTAATGTTAATTTCTTTTCTGGTTTGGTCCTTGGTCTCGGATTGTTTCAATTAAGTCCCTAATTGGTCATCAAACTTCAATAATTATGCAATTAAGCCCTTGATTTGACCAAATCAACTCTTCAAAATTATAATTAGACCCTAGAACTTTAATTTCTTCCAATAAAAGCCTAAATTGACTTAAAAGATCAATTTTCTTGCAATCAAACCTTTTATAAATTCAATTAAACCTTGAATAAAATTTAATTGAGTCCATAAACATTTGATTTTGAACTTTTCTTTTTTTCAAATAGAATTTTCCTTGTCCCAGGGCTCTCATCAGTAAAAATATACTGTCAAATTTTAACTTTTTGCATTTTTGAACCTCCTAAACCAATTTTGACCTTTCTTTGGCATTCCAACATCCTTTTCTTACTTCTATTATTTTTTTATTTCTTCCTGAATATATTTTTTTGTATTTTCTCATTTTTTGTGTGGGAACCCAAAAATAGGTAACAACATTTCTAGGAGAGCAAAAGCCAAGGACCCTTGGGGGACATCGACTGTGTTTCAAAAAAATATCAAAAGTGGGGGCTACGACTCCTTGGGCTTAAGAGGAAGCACGACGGCTCATAGAGTGAGAGCACAAAGAGTTCTTTGTTTAGGGTTTTTTTTGTGTTACTCTCTTTGGTTTTTTCAAAATTGCCCCTTTTTCCTCTTTTGTATGTGTTGGAAACTCCTATTTATAGGAAAAAATGTTGCTAGGTCCCCAAGCTTGGTCCTTCAACTTCTTTCTTTTTTTATAAGTTTGATTTTTCTTATTTTTTTGGATTTTTCTTATCAACATCGACTCGAATAACGAAAATCATTGATTTTAAAAATAACACGTTAAAAGTCGAACGCATTCTAAAGACCTTTGAAAATTTTAAATCCTTTGGAATTTTAAAAACTTGTTGTAGAATCCGTGCAATATATTTTTTTTATACATGCCAAAGTATTTTAGATTTTTTTAGAAATTGCTGAAATAATTTTAATGATTTTTGGCCATATGCAAGAAAAAAAGATTTTTTTTTAATTTAGGCTTTATTTGGCAAAAACTATTTTTCTGTAAAACTAAAATTGGGAAAATAGGTCTAAGGGAGTGTTTGCCAAACATACCCTTAAACCAAAATTTCTTTTATCAAAATTTTGGCAAACCAAACAAGGCCTTACCAATTAACCCAATTTTGACCCAATTAAGTTGACCCAAAAGCTTTGGTTCAACCATAAACTGAACCAAAGTCCACTATTGTTACCTGAAAAACAAACCAAAACCTAAACTAAAATCCAAAACAAATCAAACTTTTAAACAAACACAAAAACCTCAAAAACTCTTTATCACAATGAATTAAACACGGAAAAACAAAGAATACCAATGAACATTCAAAGTGAATCCAACAACTTGACTTTCAAACTAAACTAGATTTAGACAAATGAAGAACACAGACATGTTGAAAATCACATGAGGATCAATAATCTAGCATTAATTCACTTCAATCATCAAAGAATCATCATGATTTGTTCAGAAATATGTTTAGTGCAAAAAACTAACCATAGAATTAAAACCCAGAATTAACAGTTGCAAGTTTGCTATAGACCAACATGGTTACACGTCTAGGAGCCTATGTAACTTTATAAAGCAGGTAGTATATTGTTTTTATGTTGCGCCTCTACCCTTCCAATTCTAATTTGTAGTAACAATTATAATATATTTAAAACACTTTAAAAATCTTGCTTCACAATTTATATCATAGTTATTAAACCTAGTTTGGAGGTTAACCTTGATCAACCAGTCAATAGAAGAAAAAAAATGAAATCAATCATTGCAATTCATCATTGTCAGAATTGTTGGAAAAATATCATAAGAGAGAAACACAAAATAATCATGTCCAAAAACTTGTATCACTAGTCTAAGCATAATCTCATTAAATAATAAAGAATCATGCTTATTATTCACGACCTTAGTGTACCTTTTTTTCCATAAAAAAATCTTATGTGAATTGATAGAAGATCTTCTTCAAGAGTCGTTTCTCCTCTTTTGAAAGAGAATACGTTCTTTTTATTTCTCTCTAGTATCTCTCTTAATTTTTAGTTATTGTCTATTATTGTTAACAATATATTTATTCTTTGATAGTTATTGTTAAGATATAACTCTTTATCCTTTTCCCCTTATTAATCCTTAGTAATATAAATAATATTAATATGGATTGGGTTAACCCATAATGGATGACCTAAAACCATTTCTTCCATTATCTTCTACTCACACATGATGGGATCAACTCTCTTATTATTTCTGCAAAATTCATACTTGACAAATAGGTTGTGTGACTAAGCATATAACTCAGTTGCAATACATTTGTTAGGAGTATATAACTTCTCAAATAATGGGATATATAGTAGATACAATATGCAGTACCCTAGATCATAATTATGTCTCACTTTTTTTTTTTTATCATGATCTCATTTGTTATACTTCTTGTATTCATAATTATGTCTTATCACATAGACAAACATAATTGGTTGACCAATAAATACAAGTCGATATGATAATACCAAAATGATCTTTCTCTTTTCTTGATTCCCTCAACCTTTACTTGACTTGTTTTTCTACTAATGTCCTTGTAGATCAAACCATTCATAAAACTTTGATAACATACTAATATAACAAACATTGAATTTAAGTCTTGAGAATCAGACAAGAGTTATAAGGGCATAAGTAAATATTATTGATAATCTTTAGGGTCTCATATAATATCAAATTAGATCTTAGTTTGTAGTACCCTTTGTCATAATCCAATTTTTTATTTTCCCTAAAATTGTTATTTTCTTTTAAAAACAAAAACAAAACAAAAAATGAAAAGCAACAAAAAAAAATAAAAAAAATGAAAATGAAAACAGGCTGGCAAATTAGCAAAGCAGGTTAAAAAGGGTTTCAAAAGCATGAAGGAGCAAGGATGGAATTTTGGACAAAGTTAGGAGCCCAATTGTACTTTATTGTATCTAAGATTGAAAGACAATGCAGATTTAAGGTGAAATTAAATGATTCTTGGATGAATTTGCATAGAAATTAAGTTTGAGGACTTAATTAACTTTTAATAAGCCAATTTGATTTAATCATCGTCCCAATTAAAGGTTTAATTAAGTTTAAGAATGAATTTGAGTTAGGTTAAAAGAATTAATAAGTGCAAGAACTTAATTAGACTTTTAATAGGTCAAATTAATTTTATTAGGGGCTTAGTTGGTGAAAAACTAATTTTGAAAGCCTAGTTTGAGCTTAATTGAGAAGACTGAAATTGTAGAGGACCAAATATATTTTTTACAAAGTCAATTGGGTGAAATCAATTAGATGTTAAATTGAAGAATCTCAAGACTGAGGACCACTTTATAAAAAGCATAGAGATTTGAGGGTCCAATTGAAGAAAACCAAATGTGAAATTGCAAGGAATCCAAAATATTAGGGTTGATCAAGGGTTCCATTACAAAGCTCCAAAGATTTATGGACCAAATTGAAAAATACCATAATTTCACTATTCATCATCTTTTCCTATTAAAACAAGAGAAAAAGATGTCGAAGTGCCTATATTTTAGTCCTAATTTCTCTCTCACTCCTTCACCCTTGTTATAACCATTTTTGGATTATTTCCCAAAATTTTACCCCTTTTCTTTTAAAATAAAAAAAATACATAATAAATAATAATAGTAAAAAGACTGACATTTTGAAGAAGAAAAACAAGTTGAGGAGGATTTCAAATATACAAAAAAATCAAGTTGCAATTTTGGATGGAATTAGAAGTCTTGTTGTACTCTATTATACCAAAAAATAGAGCGACAATATAGATTCAAGATCAAATTAAATAATTATTAGACAAATATGTATAAAAATTAAGCTTAGAGATATAATTAGATTTTTAATATGCCAATTTGATTCAATTATGGGTTAAATAGTTTAATTATGTTTAAGAATTAATTTGGGTCGTATTAAAGGACTCAATTAATTATACTTTAAATGAGTCAAATTAATTTTATTAGGAACTTAATTGGTGAAAAAAATAAGTTTAAGAGCCCAATTTGGACTTAATTAAGAAGATTGGAATTTTAGAGGGCTAAACTTAATTTTTACATAGTTAATTTGTTGAAATCAGGGATAAAATTATAAGAAAATCAAAATTTAGGGTCAATTAGGGTTAAATTGAAGAAATTCACAGGCAAGGATCAAAATAAAAAAGGCATCGAATTCTAGAGACTAAGTTGATTGAAATCAGGGGTGAAATTAAAGAGAATTGAAAGTTTTATGGTCAATTGAAGGTCAATTTTTATAAATCCAAGACTAAGGACCACAATGAAAAAGATGCTAAAATTCAGGGCTGCTATTGATGTTCAATGAGGGTAAAATTGCATTAAATCAAAAGTTTATGGTCAATTAGAGGTGCAATGAAAAAAAATCAAAAGTTAAAGAATTAAATTGAAATTTGGTCAAATCCATAAATTAAAACCTTAAAAGCTAAAGCAACTTCATTTCATTTAAATGAAACAGTACGTTTTGACCAAAATAGCTTTGGTTTTTTACCCAAACAGTAACAGAAAAAAACCTGATGACTTGTCGTCTGGTAGTGTTCATCTTTTTCCACCTTTGGCCTGAAAAAGTTGCTCAGCTAGCTACCTTTTCAGAGCATTTAATGTTTCATTTCTTCACAAAATTTGATACACCACCATGATGGTCTTTTATTTAACCATATCCCGATATGATTCTTTCTGACTGATTAACACCACAGTGGTTGTTGCGCCGCTCCAAAGAGGCTAACTCAGGCAACCTTTAGTTGCCAACTTTTTTTGTCCATGATTGTATCTTTGAGCCAACGATTAGGATCCTTCCTAGTTGAATCAAGGGCCAAAAATTATCACCAATAAGGACAAAATGCCCCTATTCCACCCTTTATAAATAGGGGTGAATTCCAGGCATTGAAGAAAGAGAAACCACATGCCAAAATTTGAAAAAAAATCAGCTTTTCCCTAATTTTTTTCTTCTCCTCTACTGGTCTCCTTTGCGCTATAATAACCACCGCGTCTCCACCACTGTTGTGGCCAGCAACCACACATCAATCTTCCCTGTACCAATAGGAACACCGCCAGCAACTTTTCTCCTCCGGCCAAGCAAGCTTTTCTCTTCTTTTTTTCCCTCAAACCCCCCCCCGCCCGAACTGTTGTGGCATAAATAATTAAGCATGGTCACGAGGCTGGGCTAATGGCCATGCAAAAATAGGCTGGACCTGTTTCAGCCTAGCCTATATGGTTGTGCCATGTCTAGCCCAAAAAAGGAGAGTAGGTTGTTAGGCTGCTAATCCGCCCACCCCGAGGGCTGGACCCGTTATACCCAGCCCAAATGGCTGGGCCGAGTTTAGCCCAATATATTTAATAATAAACAAATATTAAAATATATATAAAAAAAGAAACCTTTAAATTTTTCAAAGGACATTTTAAAAACATTTATGGGTCCCTGCATGTTTTTCCAATAATTATGTATAATATTAGGTTGTGGACTTGCATTGTAAGATACATATTTGATATTAAAAATACCCTGTTTTCTCTAAAACTTTTTAAAATAAAAAAAATCAAAAAAATATGTTTTTTTTCCGTGCATACAATCAAATCCTAAAAGTTTTTAATAAATATTTTCTAAAAAGAAGATAAAATCATTTTTATCATATTTTAAAAATGTAAAAATTGATATCTTAACTAGTTTATAATTATCCATTAGGATTTGACCAAATTATAAAAAAACTTATAACAATTATTATGTTCAAAACATTAGGAATTAATTATATTTAGGAAATAAATGCGATACTAAAATTTGGGTCTTAGAATAGTTAGGCTTTAACCTAATAAAGTAGAGACTTCCTCATTAAAAGAGATCTACCTTGAACCTTAGGAGAGATCAATGGATAAAAACAATGCATCTTCCCCTTACATAACCAGTCCTTTACCCGGACTTTCACAGACCATCGATTTCCTAGTAACCATGATATTAAATACCGACTCCTAATCTCATAATCATAATTTTATGATTATCCACAAACCCTATTTTCAATACACACTCTCAAGAGACAGACCTGCCGTTCTCGATACCACGACAACCATATCATACAAATCTTGTGCTAACTTATACCCTGCTATTTGTACTTCACTCCAAGCTATAATTCCAACTCTAATGGTATTAAAAACATCTACATAATATCTCCTAAAAACACTACCCAACATTGTTCTGCCTACAAAAACAACCCCTGTCCTCCCTTTGTTAGTTGCACAGTAGGACAAACTTTTGTCCTTAGCTCTAATGAATGGTTGGGATCTATTATCCAACATTAAAAGTTGAGATGTCATTAGTATATAAGCCTCAGAACCTCCTTATCTCTCCTATAAACATGTCATACAACTTTAACATAAGCAGTCAGGAGGTAGAAGAAAAAATCAGACAAAAGCCATTATTTTTTCAGTTGCCTAACCAACCACCTTTCTCCTTCTTCAGCAACACGTGACAACTAATCCAGCCATCACCAAAGAAAATAGCCTTCACCATTCACAATAACTTCCAACAACACCCATGGCAGCTTAGCTTCCCTCATAGAGAAGACTATGAGGGAACCTTCTCTCCTTACCATGACCAGCCTTCCACCATCTCTTCTCCTTTGCCACAGATGACAACACCACCTAACAACAACACTAACTTTAACTCCTTCTCCTTCCAGTAGCCAACTTTTTCCAACAACGCCAACATCCTCTCAAGAGAAGCCCTAAAAGCAATAATAGCAAACCTTCAACCCAAGTAGCACCATAAACCTCCCTCTCGTTCCTTCAGTCATGCCAGTAGCAGCAGTCGTAACTCCTTCCTTTACCGCCACCAGTAGGGGCAGCACACTTATCCATTTAACTTTCTCCTCTTTTTTTTCATTAGCAAGCTTTTGTTGTATACAAAATATGAATTAATTCATATCCTACAACTACTTTTTTTTTTTTACCAGCAAAAGGCAAGATGGGATTTACCCTCAACCTAACTCACCTATATATATATATATATATATATATATATATATATATATATATATATATATATATATATATAAAGGAAGAAATTTGGGCCTTAAATTGGCCCAACCAGGCCTACTACGGTAACTGAAATCCGTAGTTTTCTTGGATTGGAAGGATATTATAGGAGGTTTATCGAAGGGCTTTCAATAATAGCAACTCCATTGACACGACTCACAAGGAAGAACACAAGATGGGAGTGGTCAAAGGAGTTTGATGAGAGCTTTCAAAAATTAAAGAGAAGGCTTACTACTGCCCCCGTACTAATCCTTCTGTCAGGAATAGAAGGCTTTGTAGTCTACAACAATGCCTCAAGAAAATAACTGGGTTGTGTCATAACGCAGCATGAAAGAGTAGTTGCCTATACATCGAGACAACTGAAGACTCATGAAATCAACTACCCAGTTCATTACTTAGAATTGGCAGCGGTAGTTTTTGCCTTACGAGTATAGAGGCACTACTTATATGGATCTCAGGTTTAAATTTTCACAAATCATAAGAGCCTTAAATATCTGATGTCACAAAAGAAGTGAACACGTGATAGCAGAGATGGGTAAAATTGATTAAAGACTACAATTGCAATATAGATTATTATCCAAGAAAAGCAAATGTATTCACGAATGCTCTCAGACGTAAAGACAAGGCAATTATAGGTGGACCAACAACCTGGGATGAGAAAACTTTGATTGAGCTAAAGAGATTAGGGGAAGTATTAAATGTGAGTTCGAAAGGATCCTTAATTGCTCAATTAAAGGTGAAGTTAGGGTATTGAGAGCAAATATTAGAGGCACAACAGCTTGATGATCAAGTGTTAAAAGTAGGAAGTAAACTGAAATCGGGGAGTGAAACTCTTTTTCGAATGGAGGATGATGGAATTGTGGTGTTGGGGCGACACATGTATGTACCTGACAACAAAGTCTTTAAACAAAAGTTACTACAAGAGGCTCACAAGTCTAAGTTCACTTTACATCCAGGTAATACTGATTAGTACTTAAAAGTGCATTTTTATCAAGGTTTTATATCATCATTTTGCACTTGAAGTATTAATAACTCCTTAACTAGAGCATGTTTTATAATAATAGATCTGATAATATAAGATAGCTTTAATTTATGGTAAATGTTCATTTTAAATGCAGGCATATCTTACAATTCAAAGGATTGATTGATGTGATTAACTATTGAAAGTGAAAGGACAAAGAAACGGCTAAGATTAGAAAGGAGATACCAATTCAATTCAAATTGGAACACTATTCAGTTATTGGGTCATATCTGGAGCTATAGATCTTGGATTTCAGCTTAATTTATATGGATGGAAAGCTAAGAAATAGGCATACAATGTTCATGAATAGTGTAAGACCCAAATCTGCCGTTTTCAAATTCAAAGTTTGGCCACAAAAGAGAAGTCAGAATTTGTCCTGTAATCCAGCCCAAACACTACTTAGCATTTTACCCATATCTGGAGTTCTAGAAGGCCAAATGACGTGAAATTTGGTGGGTGGAAGGAAAAGACAATTTCCAACAACTTTCATGCAGAAGATTTTCTCAAATTCGGATGGTAACAATGACATTGTGTCCAGACAAGAGCTTAAGGTCTATCCACCACGTCCACCAACAGCACTACTCAGTATTTTAGCCATATCTCGAGCTCTAGTGATCCAAATGCTCTGAAATTTTATGGGTGACAAGATAAGAGGATTTCCAACAACTTTCATGGGAACACTTTGCCAAATTCTGAATGGATCAATGTCATTTCATCCAGCCAAAGTGCTTGAGTGCTGCTGTCCACCAAGTCCACTAAATCAATAGTTGGCCACTACATCAATAA
>Ga0325410_1002531_pt1 | contig 20524 bp, 16 predicted proteins | sample PopdelMetagenome_16_FD_206182 | JGI IMG/M metagenome (GOLD analysis project Ga0325410, IMG submission 206182) | Populus deltoides microbial communities from Bellville, Georgia, United States - Xylem-PdIQD-R3 | ecosystem: Host-associated > Plants > Phyllosphere > Stem > Wood/Secondary xylem... | reverse complement strand
TTTTGATTCATTTAAAGGCTTATTATCATTCTTTCTCTTTCTTTTTTTGCAATTCCTATTAAATTTCTTTATCTTTATTTTTATTTTATCTTTTTAACACTTTTTCATGTTTAACTCTTAAGTATTACTACCTTATATTATCCCAACAAATTTTTCTTTCTCATACCTAAAACAACCTGAGGAGTATATAATTATTATCACGTGATAACAGTCAAGCGGGAGACGGCCACGTATAACTGGTTCATGCATGGAATTACCTGTAAGTATTTATTACAGGGATGTAAATTGTTTTTGAAAAATATTTTTTATTTGAAAATAAATTTTTAATATTTTTGATTTCAATATTTTAAAATTATTAAAAAATACTAAAAAAATATTAATTTATTTTTTTAAAAATCAAATATACTTTTAAAACACACACAAAAAAAACTTTGTTTTGACTAAAAAAATACAAGAAAAACAATTAATAAATTGATAATTAGATTTTAACTTGGTTAATCTAGGTTTCTGACTAGTTCAAATAATTTTTTTATTTTTTTTAATCAAACCGTCCCAGTTTAGTAGAGTCCAAAATCAATTTGACATGATGGTTTAGATTTTAAAACAATACAATAAATCATGTCAAATTTTAGAGATATATCCTCTAAAGAGTGTTTAACACGACCAACCTTCTAGGCACTTAACAGCTACTCACTGGAGAGTCATGTCTTTTTAGATGATAACAAAAGCTTTTAGTTCAAAATATAAAGAGAGAGAAGGGAGAAAGGGCTTGAAGAACAAAGAATTAGAAAAGCAAATTCTTTATTGAAGAGGCTTCTCCTTTAGGGTCTACCCTTTCAAGGTTCTGCCTTAAAACATTCCACACAGCCTTTATATATACTACTTTGAGGCTTTTGCTTACATCACGCATTGAAGCACACTTAATAATGCACACTCACATAATAATGACTTATGACTCAGCAATTACTAAACATAAACGACAAGCTAATACAATACTAATATCAATCGGTAATAGGTTCATGATCTGGAGAGAGATTCTGTTCTGATAGGTTATCATGATCACGAATAGTTTGGACTTATAGGACCAACACATAGTCATCTTCTACAAGCATTTCCATCTCATGTAGTTCCAGAAGCTTTGGTATTCCCAAGACTATCTGTTTTAGTTTTGTGCTGTACTGCATCTTCAAGTCATGAAAATGAGCAGAATATTGAGGGTTATATAGATCATAGTCAATTTATTCATCTAGATATGTTTTTTAGGCCATATTTCATCAGGAATAATATTGTTCTTAAGGCATACTGTTTTTTTCAAGGTCCTAATATCTGGGAGGTTTTCTAAGGGGTTTTCATATAAGGAGTATGGATGAGTTTTGTATACTGCAGCTTGTGAAAAACTCATAACCAGATTGTCTGCTGAAGCTTTAAAAGGCCTGTGGAATATTAAAACAGAGAACGGATGGGCAAAAGCTTGCTTAACAGATTTGTTACGAAGTGTACTGCGGTGTACTTCAATCCAGCAGGTTTGTGCATGAGGCCATTTGGATTTTTCTCGTTGGAGAAGAGAGACCCATTGTATGGGGTTGTAGAACTAGGTGAGGAAATTTAGAGTATAGTTCCAAGAGTCTGCCGACCAAGATGTCCTAAAAAATCTGGAGAGAAAGAAATCGGTGAGAAACTCGATAGCAATATGGTACAGGTGACATAAATACCATAAAAAGTAGAGTTTTTTAGGGAACAATCCAGCAGGTTTGAAGGTGAAGAGGTGAATGAAAGGATATTTGGGATGAATGCCTAAATTTTAGAAACAAAGGGAAGTCATATCATAGTTGAGATGAAGGTAGTCTTGGAGGCTAAATAGTCTGTCTTTTGCCTGCAGGTCAAGAGTGTGGTTAAGAACCATATCTTGAGCAAGAGGAGGTAAGTCAGTTGCTGGGAAGTATCGTTCAGGTAGAGGAGGATTGGAAGATGAAGCCATAAGAATCAAGGGAAGGAGTAATGTTTGTGATTTTGGTGGTCTGGTAAACATGTCTGAGATCAAGTTCTTGTTGCTTTTTATATGCTCGACGAGGAAGGTGTACTTGAAAAACCACTCAGCTAATATCAGAAGCTATGGATGAGGAAGCATCTTGCGCTTAAATTGTAGCGTTTTTTGAAAGGAGGAACAGTCCATGATAACTGTAAAGTGATAAGCTACCAGATGAAACTTAAATTTTTGGATGCCATACTTTACAACTAAGATTTCCTTGAAAGTGGAGTGGTAGTGGGTTTCTGACTCTTTGAAAGACCCACTTTTATAGCCACATTTATGTCGGTGGCCATCTTTGTCTTCTAGGAGTACAACACTCTAATACTTGTCACTTGCATCAATTTGGAGTATGTGTTGTCCTGTTGATGGAATGACTAAAGCAGGTAAATTTTTTGTGGTTGTCTTTAATTGTTTGACAGCTTGAGTCTGTTTGTTTGTTCAAGATTCAATATTTTTCTTGAGCATGAGTTGAAGTGGGCTTGTCATCTATGCAACTTTGGGGATAAAATTTATGAGATATTGGACAATTTCTAGTAACTGTTGGACTTGTTTTCTCGTGAGGAGGGCATTTGAAAATTTTTGGAGTTTTTCAGTTATATGGGTGTTAGGTGTATAAACACCATATGTAAAGATCATGCCAAGAAATTCTATTCCTTTTGACAGATGCGCATCTTGCTTTCAAAAAGCATGATACTATGGTGGTGAATAATTTCTGCAAATTGCTTTAACAAAGTAGCATGTGACTCCTTATCTTTGGAGAAAAGTAACATATCATCAATGTAGATTAAAGTTGAATGAAACATGAGTTTAAATACTTTAATCATGGCCTTTTGAAATAATAAGGGTGCCACTTTTAGACCAAAAAGCATGACTCGCCATTGATAATGATGGTCTGGTATGCAAAAACTTGTTTTGTATCTGTCTTTAGGATGAATGCCAAGTTGCTAAAATCTTGCCTTGGGATCAAACTTGGAGAAAACTTTGGCATTGTGAAGGCATACGAATAACGTCATTGTGTTTGGCAAAGGGAACTTATTATATTGTAGGAAATGATTTAAGGGCTGATAATTAATTACTAGCCTAAGCTTGCCTCGTTTTTGTTCAAACCTTTTATTAATATAAAAGGCTTCACAAGACCATTGTGAGTCTGTAGGTTCAATGAGACTTTAGGCCTGTAACTGGGCACATTCATCTTGAGCTAGCTTCTTGTGCTCAAGATTCATTCTTGAATGACTGGCTTTTGTGGGATTAATGTCTTCATTAAGCTTGAAAGGAAGCTTAATAAAAACTATGGATTTTGCCATAATGGATGAGAACATTTAACAAAAAATTCTTGATGAGAGTTTGAACATGAGTGTTGAATAATTTAGGCTTTGATGAGGGCAATGGTTTATGTAAAAGAGGGTTGGATTTCATAAAGTGAAGGGATAATTATATATCGGAGAAAATGGGTTTTATACTGAATACCACGAGGAAGGATTTTGAACTTGGATTTGAAATAAACATCAAACCCAATAACTAAATCTTTTCCAGGTAAAGGAGAACCAAGGACATGGGTTTTGACTGAATATTGGGGCATGATTTGTATGGTAATGGGCTTTTTAGTTTTGAATTGGGTTGCAGAATACTTGATCATCTACAGCTCTGAAGTATTCTTTATGTTGGACCCAATAATGAGATGAAAGAACTTTAGGATTAAGAATGGTTCTATGGGCTCCTGTGTCAAATAAGGCTATGACTTTAATGAGCTTAACATATTTGGAGGTAAGGATGGTAATAGGGGTTAAAGGTATTGGATGTGAAGGGGTAATGGTAGGTTGGGCTTGGTAAAGTTCATATATCTCATCATCAGAACTTTCATCTGCAACAGCAACTATGGTATTATGAGTGATCTCATCCGTGAGAGAGAATAATGATTCAACTTCATCATCATCAGGATTGAACTTTGTATTTTGGGCCAGAAAATCAATTAACTTCAGTGACTGGGCCTTCTTTTATGGACAGGTCTTTGTAAAGTGACATTCACACTTACAGGTGAAACATCTGTTGGAGCTGGGATTGAAATGCTTGGGGTGTCTAGTTTAGCGGCGTCTTAAGAACTTCTATTTCTTCTTGCGACCATTAAAAGAAGATCTGTGGATTTTCTTGAAATGCCTTTTCTTTTTAATGGAACAATTGCAAGCAGCATTGTCTGTACATTTGATTAGCAAATCTGGTCTTTTGCAAGCATGAAGCATAGTTTTATCAGGCTGTAATATATTGGTGAAATATTTGTGTTGATCACACATTTTGTTGAGTGCTTCCAATACTTGAAGAAATATGGTGCCAAGAGATTGGTTGTCAATAACTTCTTTTCTGGTTTTGAATAATCTGAAAGTTTCATCAGCTAGATCTCTAGGTATGGATGCCAAAAAGGCATGTTTGAGGCTTGGATCATCATGGCCAGAGAGAATATCGTATCGTCGGCACATTTCTTTAAAATATCTTTCAAGATCAGATCTCAAATAGGAACAACACTTTATTTTTAAGTACTCATATCGTGTTATTTCCTTGTCATTTAAAGCTTCACAAGGAATTCATAATGGAGCCAACCCAAAGCTTCAGAAAGAGACGTATCATTCACAAATTACATTTGCATGTAATCACCTAAGGCATGAAACCAATCCCATAAGGTGTCAGAGAATTTTGCAGAGAATTTTTGTAATGCATCCCTGAGGGTTGCGCCATCCTTGAGCATATAGCTAGTTAACATGAATGAAATTCAAAGATTTTGTCTCGTTATTTTACTCATGGGATATCATCTAGAGTAAAATAACCATATGTGCTTGGAGAATGGATACGGGGTTGATAATGATGAGGATTGAGATTTACTTCATCATCACTGCTAACTGGTTCATCCACACTAACTCTTGTGGTAGAGGTGGGTGTCGGAGTAGGCTCTTGCTAAGTCTGTGATGAATAGGGATTTGATGTCTGTGCTGGAGAAGGATCCACCATCAGTAATGATGGCACATAACAAGTGTCAGAAGAATTATCTTTAGTGAAAGATTCTTCAAAAGTTACAGGAGTTTCATCATTAGGAGTCTCTTCTATAGATGTATTCTCAAGAGGTTTATAGGTAAGGATTTTAGGAATAATTTGTTGGGAATAGGTAGTAAGAAAAGATTGGATAGGGTTGGAAGGTTGGTTTGACTGAATCATAAGTTGATAAAGGTCCTAAGAGCCTTGGAAGGGTTCAGGTTCATTCTTTTTAGATTCAAAAGAATCAGAGGATGAAGAGATGATAGGGGCTGGTGATCTAGGTTTTTTGGAAGTGGTTGATACTAGGGTTTTTCCTTTATCTCTTTTGGAGATAAGTTTGAAAAGTTTTTTTATATCTGGGTTTTCAAATAGTTGAGGTGTGATGGGTGGAGGTTATGGATTGTAGGAAGGAGAATGTTTAGCCCAATAAAGGTTTGGATAATAGGAGGTCATCTTGGTTTGTGGAGGTTCAGGAAATGGTAAAAACTTAGATTTGGATTTGGCTTATTTAGTCTGAAGAGACTTGAGTTGTATTTTGAGGGACTTAAGCTCTTGTTCCTTCTAAAGGTCTACATATCTGTCATTGGAGCTTGAAGGAGTAAATACTCATGGATGGTAGAGATCTTTTGTTGAATTTCAGCACACAGTTGTTTTAGATGAAGAATTCTAGAATCAACAGAAACTATCATCTTTTTCAAGTTAGTTTGAACCAAGTCAACCTTAGATTCAATTCTATGAAGAACATAATTTTAGGCGATGGCATTTTGACTTTGCTAATTGAGAATTGCTTCTGCTTGGGTGACTTGTTTAAGGTGTCCATCAGCATCTACGTCTTGAGGGTTGTGAACTTGCGGAAGAGTTCAAACCCTATCTTTGACTTGTTCTTGTAAAGCAGGAAAATCATCATGGAGTTGTAGATTGATACATGGAGACTGTGGGGGACTGGTTCTGGAGTTGCCCAAGAGGGAGGAGTATATTTTACAAGATAGTCAAATTTTCCGGAAGGTTGTCCTAAAGTGTCAACTGTTCTGTCTCCTTGATTGTATCTGTCTTTTAGTGTCTTACCTGAAGATTTTCTTTTTTACCTGGGGGAGTCATCTTCCATGTCTGGATTACGGCAACTGTCACAATTACAAGTGTCCCAACAAACATGGTTGTCATAAGAGAAACAGTAGATGGGGAGACCGTCCTTAGAGAAGGATTCTACAGGTATTGGGAGAAGAGTTTGAGTTGGTTACATCATCGAAATGGAGGAGGAAAAGTTTCCTGGTGGAGAAGTGGAAGAGTCTCATTTCTTGAAGATGATTTCAATAGTACCATCAACTTTTTTGGTGAACTCAGGTTCTGTAGATTGTATAGGGACAAAGCTTTGATGCAACTTTTCATAATTGGTAATCCAAGAAAAGGAGAGTAACTTTTGTAAGTCTGCTCTTGAGATTTATTGTGGGACATGAGTACAGGTGGCTCTTTGATTGGTATCAACAATAATAAGCAAAGCATCATTTGTAATAGGTAGTACTAAATCAAAAGCATGGTTTTGGACCCTATAAGCCATTTGATAATGAAGAGTGGCTTGATAGGTGTCTAAAAATTGATCAGCACTAGTGATCTGCAGTTGGACTTTCAAAAAGTGGTTGAGTTGAGGGTTATCCAAAACCATATTGAAGTTTGGATAGAAAGTAACAACTACTGTACCACAATTGAGCATGGTTTCAAGAGATCCAATGCATGCATGTTGATACTTTAGATATCTGGTATCTAAAAGAGCTAATCTTGCTGCAACAGGCAAATCTTTACGATCATGATAAGACAAGGCTAGTCTTATAGCACCAAAATGAATATGTGTATATTCTTGAGAAATCCATTGACTTGGAAATTCGGATGGAATTTCAAGAGTAACAAACTGTTCACGAGAAGTAGAAGGAATTTTATGCTGGTCAAAAGAGGAAGCTTGAACATATTTCTTTGCCACATGAGAAGGTTGTTTGATGAGAGTTTTAATACTGCGGTTAACAGAAGAAGACTTTTTTTTACAAAAGCATTATAATGATTTATAAAAGGAAGATCTGTTTCAGAGATTTTTTGGTTATCATTTAAAAGACTAACCTTATAGAGATAGTCGAGTTTAGTAGATGAAAACTTTCATATAAAAAGGTATAAATAAAATATTGCTCGATCAAACGATATCCAAAAACTTGCTTCGAAGAAGATTTGTTTCTTTATCTTTAAATTCAAATTTTAAATATTAATATTAAAAAAATAAAAAATCAATCTTATTTGTCGTTTAAGCCTGTTTGAGAGTGTAGTTGTGATTGTTTTTTAAAGTGCTTTTTATGATGAAATATATTAAAATAATATATTTTTTATTTTTTTTAAATTATTTTTGAGATTAGTGTATTAAAATAATCTAAAATATATAAAAAATTTATTTTTTTTAAAAAATTAAATTTGTATGAAAGGCGTGTGCCAGTAAACGATACAAACACTGGTCACCGCCTCCCCATTATAAAACAAAAATTGTGTATTGCTAGCTGCCTGAAAGGATCATCCACGTAATTCTCTCCCTCGAAGCACAACGCCCTCAAAACAAACAAATGGTCCATACCCTCTCTCTCTCCCTCTCCGCCAAAAATCATTCTCTACAATCAGAATTAGGATCCTGTAGCTGTCACACCACCACCACCACCACCAGCAGTCCCTGTTCCGTTACCGCCGTCGCAAAGACCCCTCCTGTCCCTGTTTTTGCTGCTGTGCTCTCTGAACTTTCTGATTTTAAAGAAAATGGACTCTAAATTAAATCTAGGGTTTCACCGTACACAAATAGCCGACGATTCAATCTCTCTCCAGCTCGACTCCAGCCTCCGCGACCTCCCCACCGCAAACCCGGTTTCACCCGTTCCTCTCCAATTGCTCGAGCCACTGACCGAGTCTCACTACTGCAATAACCAAAACGGCGAGAAAGAAGAAGACGACGATGACAGAGATGTCGAGGAGTTTAGGATATTAGGGCACTCTTTGTGTTTCAAACGCCGAAGAGAGAGCGATTCTTTGACGAGCAATAAAAGAGAGGCATCCTCCTCTTCTAATGGATTGGATGTTGAAGAGCGCAGGAGTCTTGTCAAAACATGGGGGAACCAGCCGCTAAGCGCGGCGGATTCGGAGATTTTTGAGATAATGGAGAAAGAGAAAGAGAGGCAGTTTAAAGGGATTGAATTGATTGCGTCGGAGAATTTTGTATGTAGAGCGGTAATGGAGGCCCTTGGAAGTCATTTAACGAATAAGTATTCGGAGGGAATGCCTGCAGCGCGATATTATGGTGGGAATCAGTACATTGATGAGATTGAACTGCTGTGTTGTAAGAGAGCACTGGAGGCTTTTGGTTTGGATTCTGAGAGTTGGGGAGTAAATGTGCAGCCGTATTCGTGTACTTCGGCTAATTTCGCTGTGTATACTGGGTTGTTGTTGCCGGGGGATAGGATTATGGGGTTGGACACACCATCTGGAGGGAATACGAGTCATGGCTATTATACCCCTCATGGGCGGAAGGTTTCCGGTGCATCTATTTTCTTCGAGAGTTTGCCTTATAAGGTCAATCCTCAAACTGGGTATATTGATTTCGATAAGTTAGAGGAGAGGGCACTTGATTTTAGGCCAAAAATACTCATTTGTGGTGGTAGCTCGTATCCAAGGGAGTGGGGTTATGCGAGGTTAAGGCATATCGCAGATAAGTGTGGTGCTGTGCTTATGTGTGATATGGCACAGATTAGTGGTCTTGTTGCTGCTAAGGTGCACATTACGATTCTCTTGTTTTGCTTGTCAATTCCTGCTTTGATGGTAACTTTATTTAATACATTGCATATTCCGTGATAAAAGATGTCTTTGTTTTTGAATTTGTCTTCTGTTAATTATGTTAACTGCTTTCACACATAGCAATCTGTTGCATGAATTTGGGGCTTTGCCACTGCTGAGAATCATTTCCCCTGATAGTTTGTAGTGATGCTACTTGTTCTTCAAAACGTGTTAAGTTTTGTTTCGTTGAGAGGGTAATGTAGTCCTTTGCCTACCATTCAGGCTATTAATCAACGTCTTGGAATCTGTGTTTTTAAGAAATTTGTGATCTTACATTACATTCTATTGTTTGGTGATGTTATACTATACTATGTAACATGGGAATCAATTTATCTACAGAATTTAAATCCATCACTCAATAGAGCATTGGCTGTGTTGGCCCAGAATCAGAAAATTGGCCTTGAACTTATTGTTGTAATACTCCTCTGCAAATTTTGTCATTTATATTGAGTATTTGTTCTATGGGGACATGATAACAAGGTTTGCTGATTGATATGCGATCTAGAGATGATAAGTGTCATAGCTTCATATGTACTATATACTGAAAGGGAGTAAATTTCCGGCACCTTTGCTATGTGGATTCCTTTAAGCTTGAGGAGGGAATGGCCGATTGGAAGCTTAAAATACTGATCTAAGGCATGGGAATAGGATACTGATGCAGGACAACAAACTGTGTAGCAAGTATACCTGGAGACCCTTTTTTATTCCAGGATATATAATCAATATAATATAGGAGCTATTTTTGTTATTTCTTAATTTCCAGGATTTTATTATTTTAATTTTAGCAACTTGTTAATTTTATTTTAGTTGGGACACTATATAAGTGTAGTTGAACTATTTGTGTGATTCTATCAATAAAATATTTCTGGTTGAGAGTTTTCTCTTCCCTTGTGTACTCCAGATCCTATTCCCAAGGCTTAGTCATGAACTGGCCTAATTACCTGCTTTGAGCCGTGTTAATTGCAGAAGCACTGCTCATGTGAAACATGACTAAGTCTGCGCCCTTTCCTGAATAAGACTAGATGATACCTTTTTGGTTTAGGTTACTAGGGTTTCCTGGTGTCTATGTATGCATTATTGAACATAAAACTTGTCAACGTTTTTTGAATAGGATCAATGATAGTGGTGTATTTCCACTTTTGACCATTTCCTTAATAAGCATGTTATTAATTGAATGGGATCATGGATCAACTAATTTGGCTTATTTTAATACAGGAATGTCTGAACCCCTTTGTTTACTGTGATATTGTTACCTCAACAACCCATAAAAGTCTTCGAGGTCCAAGGGGAGGCATCATTTTCTACAGGAAGGGTACAAAACCAAGGAAAAGGGGGATCCATCTAGGTCAAGGAGATGAGAGTGATCAATATGATTTCGAGGAAAAGATTAATTTTGCTGTTTTTCCATCATTGCAAGGTGGACCACATAATAACCACATTGCTGCTCTTGCCATAGCCTTTAAACAAGTGGCTACCCCTGAGTACAAGGCATACATGCAACAGGTGAAGAAAAACGCACAGTATTTAGCAGCTGCTTTGCTGAGAAGAAAATGCAGGCTAGTAACTGGAGGCACAGATAACCATTTGCTACTCTGGGATCTCAGGCCTTTGGGATTAACAGGTATGGTACACATGTAGCTATCAGCTATTGCATATTGCAAGCATAAAACGAGTACTCCCCAACCCTTGAGAAATGAAGCAAGCTAGTTATGATGATTTTTTTTATTGTTTCTCATTATCTTTGCCTCAGTTTTTAATGTGGTATTGAAATGACCCCCCCACTCTCTTTCTCAAGTAGCATTCGAAGTGGCCTGTTATTATTTTGTTGATACAAGTTATCTTGTTGATAGAAGATCAATTTTGACTTCAAACAGGCGACATTACTTAGATTTTTTATGATGATGGTTCACACTCTTTGAAGTTCAACATCATTTCCTTTTTCTTTATTATACCTTTATGTTTTTTAACATTTATAATTTGGGTCCGAATTTTGGATACATTTATTGCAGAGGAAGACTAGTGAATTTTTTTCCCCTTATGTTTCCCTTTATACAACTTAGTGCTCAACTATGTGAACCACCGAACCCATTTCCTTTATTTTGCATTATCTAGTCCCATATTCCCATATTCTCTGCAGATATTTAGAAATCAAGTCCCTTCTTGCAACATCAGCCAGCATTTATGTTAAGTCACCTCCCATCCCTTGTACTCGAATGTTGTCACTCCCTCCTCATGCCAAGGACTTATGAACCATATTTATTAAGGGAGATTCCCCTAACTTATCCTTCAATTGGTGCTACATCAGTCTACCCTGTCATTTACTGTTAACAGTTATCCATCCTAATTTTTTTTTCCCAGCTGCCAAGATTCCTTATCTTCCTCTCTATTAGCGCAACCTTCTTCTTTCTCAGATGTGTGTATCCTTTAGGCTGCAAACATCTTGTGTTTGGTGGCTAGATGGGATTGGACATAATGAGATGGGTCTGGATAAGGTACTCCCTTAGGGGGGGGGGGATGAAACAGAAATCTAGGCTTGGGACAAGAAAAAAATAAACTTTTGTTTCATCCCAGGTGCACTCCAAACATTAGCCCAAACAAAGCTTTCATGTCTTCTGTCCATTCCCATGTACCGAACTCTACCTTAGTTTCTTGTTTCTTGTATCAAAGATGTTCATCCTGACAGTCTTGTTTGCTGCCATAAAGAATAGCTAGTGTTATTGCTGGCCTGTAAAATAAGTGTGTAACCAAACAACTGCTTTCTGTTTCCTTCGCATGCACCACTTGACCTTTCTTCCTTATAGCCTTGTTTTGCTTCCTCAACATAGGTCATGAGAATGATCTATGTGAAACTTCTATTATAACTATTAATCTGACTCTGGATTTTTTTTCCCTTGTAATTTCCTTCATTATTTGCATCAGTTTGCAAGCTTTCTGTGCAAACATGTGACTTTTTTTGAATCTAGTGGGACGAGGACTTTGTTCCTTGAAACTTCTATGAACGAGGTTTTCCTAAATTTTTCATTCTTTTGTGTTTACATAGGTAAAGCTTATGAAAAGGTCTGCGAGTTGTGCCACATCACAGTAAATAAAATTGCTATTTTTGGGGAGAATGGAACTATTACTCCTGGAGGTGTAAGGATTGGTAAGTGAGTTTTGTTTCAACTTTTTCCAGCAAACACATTGACCTATTATACTTAAGAAATGGTTTCATTGCTTTAACTTCTATTTTAATCACTCAGGTACTCCTGCCATGACTTCAAGAGGTTGCCTGGAATCTGATTTTGAGACAATTGCTGATTTTCTCCTGAAAGCTGCACATATTGCTTGTATGGTGCTGCGTGAACATGGGAAGCTGCAGAAGGATTTCATGAATGGTCTGCAAACCAAGAAAGAAATTTTAGAGCTCCAGAAGCAAGTTGAAAATTTTGCAACTCAGTTTGCAATGCCAGGTTTTGACATGTGAATGGGTTTTGGGAATGAAATATTTGAAGTGCCTCCCTGAGCTCTTTTAAACCTGGCAGTCATCCCTATGCGCCTCATTTTGTTGGCTTTAGACAACATACAGTCCTGGGCTTCTATAGACAATAGTTTTGGTTACATCTTCTGTGGTTGCCAACCTCCTGAAATTGCAAGATGTCACATTGCCACAGGGAGGGGTTTTACTGTCTGTTGACGGATAACAAGAGGATCTTGTTGGCTATAAACCCTTTGTCCTCTTGTAACCAGACAGCAGCATCACCTCTCTGATCACTCTGGTAAAAATGGTGGCCTGACTCTGGAAAAAGAGTAGGCCTGAATATGATGTACAGGTTGGTGATTGTATCTATCGATTGATTTTCCATATAGTATTGTTGATTACTCGATAGAATCTATTGGGTACAGTAAATTTTTCAATATACTCCTATTGAGAATTGAAGCCCTGATTTTGTTACAGCGGTGAAACATTCGGTGGATGGCCATTTAATTTGCCATTTCATTACAGATTACTCTTTACTACAATAATGCGGATCATACTCTTTTACTTTTTTCTTCAGCCCATTTTCTTTTAAAGTATTTAATTGTGGATTTGAACTTGCACTGGTGAATGTGATTTGGCTGATCGATTTCTGCAGTTGATCTTCGATCTCTTGAAACGCTACTGTCATCACATTTTGTCTGGAGCCATTGTTGCTATAGCTTGGAATAATTTTGTCTCAGGATGCAGCTGTTTAGTTCGCTACCATCTCTCAGAATGTGAGATGATATATCAAGCCAAAAATAACTTGGTAGACCTTAGCCATGGTTTTTTCACAGATGTTCTCTTATGTAATTGATCATTTTGGAATGCAGGATAGACGGACGTGCATTTTAGGTTTAAGCAAATGTTGGTTGATAGATGTTGCAGATTTTTAGCGATGCACATGCCTCATACTGGATCATTTCATATTGGTGTTCAACTCTTTAGGTATATCCATGACTGTCAACTTTCTTCTTTAGGTATTCATTTGAACATATGATCTGGTCTAATATTGTATTGGCGTCTTATGGAGGTTTTTTTTTTTCTTTTACCAAAACAATTGTATTTCATATTTCATAAGCTTATTTTCCCATGGGGTACTTCAGAACTTATTTCTCAAATATTGGTGTTCTTATCTTTGAAATCGCCATTTGTATTAGATTAGGAAAATAATATATTATACAAATTTCAAATAAAGAAATTAAAACCCTAGATTCATACCATCATTTTCTTTTTTAAAGACTCTTTCATGTTCATCTCTCTATACGTTTCTTTTAAATAACTGATTTCAAAATACAATGGCATGACTTGTTATCGTTCTTATCTCCGCCATTAATGTGGTCTTCTTGTACACATTTTCTATTATTATTGAAATAATTCCAGATTAAAAGAAAAAAAAAGTTCACTGAAGCATTTCTTTGTTTGTTTGACATAGGAGCCCAAATCAGATATGGGTTCGTTTTGTGATTGAATTGTAGAAGTAAAAAATGAGTGGTTCTCTACATCAAGACTTGAAATTTCAAAATTAGGTGAATCCAAGGCCTGAAGTAATGTGAACAAAATAACCATTAGTTGGAAAATAAGATTTTTAGTACTAGCTTTTAGTAAAAAAAAAAAAAAAAAAAAATTTACAATAACAAGGATTTGCTTAAAAACTCACCCTTGGGTGGATTCTAGAATTACTTGATATATAATAATTTAGTTGAAAAAATTACTCAGTTAAAGAACTGTGATGGGTATTGAGTGGCTTGAAGGAAGGAAAAGTAACATGCAGGTGACTGAACAAGCATGGAGTGTTAAATTATTTTGCTCAGTTAAAATGAACACAAATAATCATCCAATTATAAGATGTTTTTTCAGTAAATCTTGGATGTCCTCGATACAACACTGATGATGGGCTTATATTTACTTGATATCTGGTTGATCTGGGAGGATTCCAAGTAAATAAAGAACTTATCGACAAAAGGGTACAGCTTAATTAGGATGAATTTTTGTCGCTTAATTTTGGGAAAAAACTGAGTAAATTAGTTGTATTTCATTTGTTGAGAATTGACAATGCCTACTACATTCAATAGATAAGTCCATATCTTATAAAATAGTATAATTTCTCAGTTAATTTCCGAGGATTTATGTTTTTATTCTAGGCGATGGGCCAATTTTTACTAACATTTAGACAGATGATTAGGCCGATTCTCTGTACATAATGAAATTTATTGAATGAAGGGGTATAGTTTACTTGAGCTATTGCAAATACGATGAATCTCAGTAAATAAGTTAGTGTATATTTTCTAAGAACGCCTAGATTTCTCAAATTCTTAATAAACCAGTGGAGTGGATATATATTAGTATATGTTTGGTGATGCAGTAAAGGGAGGGTGTTTCTGTAAAAGTATTTTTAATTAAAAATACTTTAAAATAATTTTTTAAGTTTTTGTTTTTATATAATAGCATATCAAATTATTAGAAAAAAACATCAATTTAATAATATTTTTTTAAATGAAAAATGAATTGAACTATATTATCAAGTGGAGCCTTAGCAAACATGAGATATTATAGTAAATTAGTTGGAATGATTTTGTTTACTAAAATTGGATGAAAATGTAAATGTTTAGTAATTTTTTTTTCTCATTAACTAAGAAAATATAGTTCCTTGCTATATTGAGAAAATAGGTTCTAGATCTAGTAAAATAGTGCCATTTACTAGATTTAGTTCCTTGAATAAATTTCCAAGAATGAATTTTTTTTGTTTGTTTGTTATGGTGATGCATCAATATTTATTAACATTTAGATGATTGGTCTATTCTAGACAAATCATGAAATGGAATTGGCTTCATCTATTAGTATATTTTAAGTATCATGTTGAATCTATCTCTAAATATTTAATTTTACCTTATCTATGTTTTTTAAAAATTTCTAGATTTTTAATCTATCATTTTGTTAGATTCTCTCTCTAAACTAACAAAACAAACAAAATTATAACGTGACTTGTGACTTACAAGTGATGGAGTTAGAGTTCTATATCTTTAACTTTGAACTCATTAAAATAAATTGAAGTAGTTTTTTTTAATAAAAATCACCATGAAAAATTAAGGGGCCATTTAGTATATTTTAGTTTTTTATTAGTTTTTAAAAACTTGTAAACTTGTTTGGTTGATATTTTTTTCTCAAAAAATACACTTAGATTTAAATGGATACTTGAATTATTGGGAATGATATTTCTACCCAACTTAAGTCTTGCTAGAACCTCGAGTGCTTAAGACCCAATTTTGACCCAATTTCTAGATTGATTTCGGGTGCTTTGGACCTGAATCTCAAGTGCTTTGGACCACTTGTGATGCTGACATGAACCTCGGGTGCTTTGGACTTAGTCTTGACTCGACTCTTGAATGTTTTAGACCTAGTCTTGATCCATACCCTAGCACCAATTCCAGTCTTAGCTCAGTGCTTTGAACTCGATCATGGTCCAAAACCTTACACCAATCCTTTTTTGAATGTTGGCACCAATCCAGACTTGAACTCTGACATCTTAGACCTGGACTTAGTTTTGGCCTGAATCTTAGTATCTTTCCCAAACTTAACCCCAAGCACCTTAAACCCTAAATCCTATAGATCTAGTCCTAGTTTAAACCTTTGGGGCCCCAAACCAACCTTGGTTCAAACCCTAACACTAATCCTTGCTCGATCCCCAACACTAATCCTTGCTTGAACCCTCAGACCTAGTTCTAACCCAAACCCTAGGTGTCAAGGACCAATTCTTCATCTAAACTAGTATTGGTCCCATCTTGAATCTTAAACACCTTAGATCTAGTACTAAATGACCTAAGAGTCACAACTTAGGTCCCATCTTGAACCTTAAACATCTTAGATCTAGTACTAAATGACCTAAGAGTCACAACTTAGGTCCCAATTTGAACCCTAATAGCCCTTGACCTACTCTATAATAACTAGAGCACTATGAACTCTAGCGTCAGTCTCGGCTCGAACAATGTTCACTCTAGACTTGTTTATGGATTACATCTCGAACACCTTGAACTAGATTATAGCTTGAATGCTAAGCATGATGCATGTCAACTTGTCGACTCATGAATCCGACTTGAGTCCTAAAAAAATACGAGTACAAAAATCTAGTTTTGAAAACTTTTGAAAATAATTTTTTTGGATTTAAAAAATTTTCAAATCTGGTTACCAATTTTATTTTTTCAAACTTAAAAGATGAAAACAAAAATTTTTTCTTATCTTGTATTTTTTAAAACAAAAGTAGAAAGATAAACTACTCAAACCTTTTATCAACATAAAATTATTTGAGAATTAGTCCCTATATTCTTAATTTCATTTTCAATCTCGTTGTACTTTGATATATTTAAAATCAAGTATTTTTGTTCCTATTTTATAAGATTCTCTCCATTTTTTGCATATAAAACTAATGAAATGACTTAAATATTCTCAAGTTCACTAACAACCTTTAACCTAACAAATCAATTCAAAATTTTTATATGAAAATAATTTTAAATTTTAAAAATAAAATTTAATATCAAATTTTAATTCTTCATCAAGAAAAATTATGTTTAATTTTAAACAAAAAATTAAAGAAATGATTGAAAGAAGATAGTGCATGTGTTTAGGCTACTAGTTAAAAAACAAAATTAAAATAAAAAAGTTTTAGATGTAGAATTAAAATAACAATATTAAATTTTATATTTATTTGTTTTATTATCAAATTATTTTATAAAAAAAGGAGTCTTAAAAATGAGCAAGTTCAATTGAATTTTTTTTTTCTATTAATGGAGAAGCTAAGTTTGTTAAGAATCTTAAAACTTCCATTGGAGAATTAACATGAGTTTTAATACTCAATTCTTAATAAATGTTGCACATGGTGATTTTTTTTATAAAAAATTATAATAACTTATTTTAATGAGTTCAGGGTATGGGATATTTTGGATATATATAATTTAATTTCATTGTGCGCAATTTATGTGCCATAGTTTTATTAGTTTGGATAGAGAGAAATTTGACAGAAACATAGCTTGAAAATATATTAACTTTAATTGAATATAATTAAACGTACGTTTAGGAATATATTGGATACAACACCTAACATATAAGATCAAATAGAGTCATTTCCCCAAGGATTAATTTACTGAATGAAGGGTATTTACTTAAATTAGTGTAAATCGGACTATATATTCTCAATAAATTCATCATATTCATTTATATCTTGTTTGTTAAAGAAGAACATTTGAGATTTATATCTTGTATTGCCACAAACTAAATTCGTTTACAATCATTAATTCTACCAGCTAAATTATTAGTTGTAATCCTTTTTGAACTATGTATGAAAGAATTCAACAAGTCCATTGGACTTGATTCCTCTTCCTATAAGTAGCAAAGCTGGAGAAAGGGAAGAACTATAACTATGAAGTTACATGAGCACATTCATGACAAGATTGCTTGCAAAAATGAGCATATCCTCGTAGGGTTCTATTGATCTTGGGTTGTTTAAGTGTGGACTAGCAAAGGAAATTGGTGAAGTCCTAACCAATAGGCCTTTGGTATATGATAGTGCGTTTTTTTCGCATTTGCAAGGAGGTCATGGGTTTAAATCCTGTATTTTTAATTAAGTTTGAAAAATACCGTATTGTAAAAGGAGGCTAGAGTAGTTTTTTTTTTTTTTAATTTTGTTCATTATATCTTAATTCTAAATATTCAATTTTTATACTAGAAAAAAAAAATTCAAGACTCTAAATAATTGGTTTAGGTTACAAAAATTGTTGCAACAATTCTTTAAAAAACATAAATAAAAGAAAACTTTAACACGTTAATTATATATATATATATATATATATATATATATATATATATATATATATATAATTCAGATGTGGTATCTTAAAGAATTATATTATTTTAAAAATTTAAATTATTAGGTGAAGTAACAAGATATGAATTATATATTATTTTGTAATACATTTCCTTAAATAAAAATTTTTTAAACTTAAAACTTGTATAAATTTACCTCCACTTTGTGTTTACTTTAATAAAATAGAAGGGAGATTAAGATTTGAATTCGTGATTATTAGATTATTAAAACTTTGATATTATGTCAAAAAATTATTTTAATTTAAAAATTTAAACGAGGTAAAAAATATAATTTATATATTATTTCTTAACTTGATAATATCAACTTGATATTTAACATTCTGAATCATAACACAAATAATTCAATGTTCCTATTGCTAGAGCAGAACTAGTTGAATAGATAATTCCGATAGTAACCTCGCTATAGGAATTAATATAGAACAAATAAAAGTGATGCTATTTTGGCGCTGATATTCATCTAATTCAAACCCCTTTTTTTTTTTTTTTCTGTTTTAATTTTTTTTTAATTTTATCTTTTAATATTAAATTTTTATTGAGTTTTTTCATTGTATTATGCTTTAATATTTAATTGATTTTAAATTGATTTTCATAATTTGTTTCTATTTACTTTCAATGAGATTATAGTAGTCTCAAATAAACATCTTGATATTTGGTTTTTTTTTTTAATCTTATCTTTTAATATTGAGTTTTTATTTAGTTTTTTCATTGTATTTTTTTTTCCAACTTCATCCTTTAATATTTAGTTGATTTTAAATTGGTTTTCATAATTTGTTTCTATTTGCTTTCAATGAGAATATAGCAGTCTTGAATAAATATTCCGATATTTAGTTTGTACTCAATTTTCAAATATCTATTTTTTTATTATAGAATTAAGTGAAAAAATAGTGAAAAAAAAAGTTATCAAATCCAGTAGAGTCCATGACTCTCTAGTTTAGTGGGTTAAGTAGCGAATCTTGAACTAATTTAATGTATCGTCGTCTTAATATTAAAAAAAGAAAGACGCCATCTTGAAATTAAAAAAGAAAGACGCCATCTTGAAATTTCTTTAAAGTCAAACCATTCTTTTTACATGTCATCCATGTTGTTTTTTGACTCGCCAAGTTGACTAAGTCATGTAGTGACAACTTTCACACGATTTAATTTTAGATTTAAGCTAAGTAAGAAGTTGGGTCGTTAGATTTCATGATTCACTTATTGGGTCCGGTTTGATAATAATATCAAATCGTTCCTTGTGATCTTGAATTTTTTTTTACATTTAGAAAAATTTTGATTCAACTTGTAGCATGACACAAACCTGTAAAATAGTGTTATAGCTAATGCTGCTTGATCTATACATGTGTTTTTTTGCGGCTATCCTTTCTAGGTTTCTTTCAACCTAATTACTAATCTTGTTTCTTTTGCTTGCAATTTTGTTATTTTCTTTTCTCTTTTGTTCATTCGGATGTATGTTTATGAGATTTGATTCACTCTTATGATACCTTATTTTTTTTTCAATAATAACCTTTTAGTTCAAATCAATGGCATTTAGCTAGCCCAATCTTGGTGTTTCACAAAGCAAGTGCAGTTAATTAGGAGAACAAACTTTGATATATGATTTTTTTTTATCGATTATATATTATATTTATTGGTGGAAATATCAACGGAATGAAATGAATAATTATTTTTTTATTTGCTTTTGTCGTCAGTAAATCTATTGATAAAATTATTACCGATAAACTTACTGACAAACCACAAATCACCGATGAGAGTTTTTCCTATAGTTTATTGTTATTAGTGACAGAGGCGGAGCAAGAAGAAAAAAGTAAGGGGGGTCAAATTAAAAGAAATATTTTAAAAGGATTAAAATTTTAAATATTTTACAAAGGGAGAGGCTGGGAAAAATTTCCTTGCAGGGGCCCGGGCCCTTGCCAGCCTCCCCCTGCCTCCGCCACTGATTAGTGAGCCCGTCGGGAAAACTCATATCGATGAACTGTATGTATAAATACCGACAGAAAATTCCATCAGTAAATCTAAAAACTCTTGCAGAAGGAGCATATATACACTATCATTAGTAAGATGTGATTCAACCTTTGAAATTGCCATTGAACCATTGAACTTAATATTCTTTGGCAAGCTTAAACTAACACTTTATACTTTACCAATCTCTTATACCTCATGAGCATATCTTAGAGCTCTTAACCCATAAGCTTATAATGCCTCAAGAACTTTTGGTGGTTTCAGCTCCCCATGATGATTTCATTGTGTGTTCTTCA
>Ga0325410_1002530_pt1 | contig 20525 bp, 9 predicted proteins | sample PopdelMetagenome_16_FD_206182 | JGI IMG/M metagenome (GOLD analysis project Ga0325410, IMG submission 206182) | Populus deltoides microbial communities from Bellville, Georgia, United States - Xylem-PdIQD-R3 | ecosystem: Host-associated > Plants > Phyllosphere > Stem > Wood/Secondary xylem... | reverse complement strand
ATGAATTCTCCCCAAAATAAGATTTTTATATTTTTTGAAATATTGGCCAATACCCTTTGGAGTTTTACAAACATGTTGTAAAATCCAGAATGTAAGAAAATAATTTTTTTTGTTGTGTTTAAAAAATTCATGCAGAAACATGGTTTCGAAACTTCAAATATTTTTTTTATAAAAAAAATTCAAAAAATGTTAGGTATTGGCCGTATGCAACACACAAGAAAACATTTTTTATATTTTTTTGTCAAAAACACAAGCATCACAGTTAGTCGCAATTAAAGACAACAAAAAAAAACACGCGCACATCACTTTTACTATTCTCCACTCACATTATTTTTACATGATACAAAGTACCATAAATTCAAAACAAATCTAACAACATAATATACAATTTAGAAATTGCAAAATAGACCCCTAAATAATCAGGAATTGCAGAGGAAGACTTCTGGCAATGCAAGAACAGTGGCGGCGCGTGGTTCTCACGCACCACCGTCACTTGCGGCGTGTGGGTTCACACGCCGCCGCAAGAAACTCCATAGGACGGGGTGATTTGGAATAGCTTGCCCCCCACTTCACTTTCCTGCCGGCGGTGAGGTTCCTCGTCACCTGCAAAAAGGATAAAAACACACAAATAGCAGTTGATTTTATTTCTTCTTTTTTAGGTCTGTTTCACTGCAGATCTGTTTCTTTTGTTTGTCTTCTTCTCCTCTGTTCCATGTACCGACGGTAAGGAGGAGGAACGGACGAGAGAGGGGTGTCGCTGCTGGAGGCGGTGAACTGGGTCTGCTGGAGATGCTAGCTTGTGGGTTGTTGCTGTTCGCGGCCGCTGGAGTGGCTATGGTCGGCTCGATCTGGAGAGAAGGAATGCTGGAGGTTGGTGTTCACGATGTGTGTGGGGAAGAGCTGGGGACGACTGCTGGTTTGGTCTCCGGTGAGGACAACGCTGATGTGACTGACAGTGAAATGGGTCGGTGGAGACGGGGAACGACTCTGCCTGTTCCCTGGTCGGGGGAGATGAGGCTGTTCTGTGGGGGAAGCTTGTGCCGACGAGGGAAATAGAGGGGCTTGGGTTTTGTTTTGTTTTGTTTGGGAGAGAATACCAGAGGAAGAAGGGGGGGAGGTGGCTTTGGTTGATTTTGGTAAGGGAAATTAGAGAGCTAGAGTCAGGGGGGGCTCTCAGGTGCGCAGGGGAAGAAAGCCAAAAATTCCTAAGGGCCGCGGCGGCTCATCTTGGTCGGGAGAGAAAATTAGGTTTAGGGTTTTGTGATTGCCCTCATTTTTATCTTAAAACTGTTCTTTTGTAAATTTTCTCTTCCTTTTGCTTATGGCTGGAGGTTCACTTATATAGAAATCTCTATACTTGCTATTTAAGGAATTATTGCAATAATTATTTTTTATCTAAGGATTTGTTGGTGCTGGTTATAGAAGATAATAATTATTGCAATATTTCCTTGAATAACACGTGTAGAGATTTCTATATAAGTGAACCTCCAGCCATATGCAAAAGGAAGAGAAAATTTACTAAGGAATAATTTTAGGATAAAAAATGAGGGCAACCACAAAACCCTAAACCTAATTTTCTCTCCCGGCCAAGAGGAGCCGTCGCCCCCTCTTAGGGATTTTTTGTTGTCTTTAATTGTGATTAACTGTGATGCTTGTGTATTTCACAAAAAAAAAATATATAAAAAATGTTTTCTTGTGTGTTGCATATGACCACTACCCTAACGTTTTTTTTTTTATAAAAAAACAAATATTTGAAGTTTCGAAAACATGTTTTTGCATGGATTTTTTAAACACAACAAAAAAATTATTTTCTTGAATTCTGGATTTTACAACATATTTGTAAACCTCCAAAGGGTATTGGTCAATATTTCAAAAAATATAAAAATCTTATATTGGGTGAATTCATCTATTATTCACCGTTAATGTTTGGATAAAGAAATCCCAAAGGTATGAATATCCAAAATATTATTGGGAATAACTTGTTATTATTCACTGTTAATATTTTGATAAAAAAACCTTAAGTGGTAAATATCCAAAATAATTTTATAGGAATAATAAGTCATCACACATCCTTGAAAGAAGCCTTGATTATAATTGAGGACATTTCAATTTTTGACCCCACGGTTTACGAGTCGTGAGAATATGAAACACTAAGGCAAAAATAGGCTTTTAAAGCGCCCTGAATTTCCTTAGATTTCTAATTTTTTGTCCTTCCTCCTTGCGATTTACAAGTCGCAAACTCTTGAAATACTAAGGGCAAAATGAGCTTTTAAAGCACATGGAATCTCCTTGGCTTTCTATCCTAATAAATTTAGTTTGAATCAACACAGATTTCAAGAGATTTGCATTGGTTCTCCTAGGTACTTTGTAGACATATCTAAAGGTATGATCCATATTGGCCAAGGGTTCTTGCTTTTAGACTTTAAACCCAAATCCATTCATCATAGCAAACCTATCCTAGAAAACCTATTTAAGAGAACACCAACACCATAGCAATTATAAGGCAAATCAAACACCAAGCAACTCATCTTAGGTAGGGCATACTAGAGGTGTTAATATCTTCCCTTTATGCAACCAGTCCCTTACCTTAGAATCTCTGAAAGACCAGTTAGGGTTTCTAGTGACCATAATACTAGGTAACGACTCTCTTATTCACAAAACAAAAAAACCAAAATCAATCGAGGGTTGTCGCGTTTTGCCGCGAGGGTGCGAAAAGGTTCATAAGCACCCTTTCTGACATATTTGCCAGGTTCTTTCTTTTGTACATCAAACAGAAGAAATGAGAAGAGATATTCTCCCTATTGTCATTAATCAAAGGAGTTTTTCTTCTGCAGGATGCATAGCATCAAAACATTTATTGAGAAGTGACTAAAAACATTCAATCTGGCAGTAGAATGAAATTTCTTCTCAAATTCATTTACTCATTAGCTCCTTTTCTTGTAATTTTATCAAGGGCACTTTTCCTATCAGCTTCTGTTAGTCTTGGTTCACTGTAAAGTACTGCAAGAATTCATTTGGATCGGTTTCCACTTTCCACTTAAAGATAACTCAATTTAATATGAAAAGTTATGCAATTTCATGAGCTACGTGATTTAATAGTGTCAAATATGCTTTACATTGCCATCTCTTGAATATCCTTCCATAAAAATGTAGTTACTTTATTGCTGGAATTATTTGCATTTCTGATTTTGTTCTTTAACATATTTTTTATTGTACCCTTGCAATTCTGCCTTTAAAGTTAATGCGTAACTACAAAATTATGAAAAATGAGATCTGGTACTTACAAAATTTGATAAAGGCAACATCCTTTTTAACTGCAGGTTGTGATGCCTACAGTCGAAGCTGATGTATCATTTGGCCTTGGGAAGTTGAACCTGACTGAGGATGAAGTTAAGTGCACGGTGTCAAAAGCTTTGGATGCTGTGGGAATGTCTGCCTACATGCAAGTAGGGTCATGAACCATATAACTTTCAAGACATATCTTAACTACATGTTTCTTGCATAATCACCTTCTTCTGCCCTCATCAGAGGCCAGTTCAAACTCTCAGCGGCGGTCAGAAACAAAGGGTTGCGATTGCTGGTGCTCTAGCTGAAGCATGTAAAGTGCTCTTATTGGATGAACTAACAACATTCTTAGATGAAACTGATCAGGTATATTAGTTGCTGTGCAATTTAGCTGTTTTGATGATTGATGATGTCAGATAATAACAGAGATGAAGCAGTCAGGTAGGAATTGGCATTTAACTTGTGGATGTAGGTTCTTTCAGAGTAGGGTGGGTGAGGCAGTGTTGTCTATTAGCATCACCACCTCAAGGAAGGATTGGTGCAACAGAGTGTAGTGGACAATCTTGACAAATGTGAATGTTGTTTTAGGCGAGGACCTTATTAGTGCCAGTAGTAATGGAGGATTTGACTGAACATTTCCAGTGATGAGGACTGATGCTTTCTACTACTACTACTACTACTACTCAAATGGGGATTGTCTTAGGAATATTTGGGGAGTACAATAACATAGCATGTGAGGTTTTAGAGTGAAGCTCTCAAGGAATGCGGAAGGATCCTTAATGAGGTAATGAATGGCAGTGGTAAGATACTTCGCCATTCAGATATCATCGCTACATTCTCAAGCTCTTTCAAGAAAAGTTAATGAATGTCACCTTGGGCAAACCTTATTAGACCTGCTTTGAGGTCACCAAGTCAAGTCTCTTTGTGCCAGGGTTGGGCAAGTGTTTGACTTGTTAGCGCAACCATATGAATATTTCCTAGTCTTTAGGCTAACAGGATGCTGAGGGAGACTTAGTTTGGTGGGCTTAGAGAGGGACCTATTAAAGTTGCCCGAGTTGACAAGAACCTTTCTTGAATGAGCTTGATAACGTAAGGACACATGGTGCCTATCCTACCATTGACACACCTGGCTTGACCTCTACAGTCGGGTATCATCCCTGCCACTATAAATAATCCGTCTAGTTTGTTCTGACTCTTCCTTTACTTGAGAGCTCTCTCCAATCTCACTCTCTCTCTCTCTCTACATTACCTTTTTTGGCTAATTATTCCTCTGGGCTGTTATGCTCCACAAATTTTACTAGGAAACACCCCCTTAGGTTAGTAGCCAGCATCATTCCTAATCATTGGGTATATTTAGTCGCTTCACCTATTTCTAGTACCAAGTTCTCACCCGCTACAACAGTCTCATCTGTTAAGACTTCCTGCTTCTCTTCTCACACCTCTCTCAACTGCACCAATTTCCTAATGCATTATTACAAGATACTTAACCAGCTCTACTTTGAAAGAACCTGCTTCTACAAACCGCTATATATCTATGTGTGATGTTTAAGCTTAGTTGCTGAAAGCTTGATGTGATGGGCACGCTATTAGCTTGACATCAAATATTTTGCTTTCGCTTCTTGAAGTACATGTCTTGTCTGGAGAGATGCATATCAAAGAAAGCAGCTAAATCACCTTAATGCTTGAACTCCATTTATGTTTGGCAGCAAGCTCTAATTTTTTATTTTTTTTGTGAAAATTATTATACATTTTAAACAAGAAATAGTGCTTATTGAAATATTGATTGCTAGGTTGGTGTGATCAAAGCCGTAAAGAACTCCTTGAATGCATCTGATGATGTTACGGCTCTATGGGTGACCCATCGATTGGAAGAACTTGAATATGCAGACGGTGCTTTATACATGGAAAATGGGAAGGTTGTCAAGCAGGGTGATGGATCAAGCATAATGAATTTCATCGAAGCCAGACAATCCTCTTACATCAACCGAATTAATTCTTGAGGATATTCTTTTAAATTCCTTTCTTTGGTTCCTAACAATTCTCTTGTTTATGATCTCAGATCCTAGTTATCTACAAATATACCGATTGCCCCAGTTCTCTTGTCCTGTTTTTTTTATGGAACACCAAGCATGGTAATAAGCAATCCTGAACTAGTTCCAACCATCAATCTCGCATGCCTACGCTCATTCCCTTGAAAGAGTCGTTGAGGCGTGATTGGATATAACCCTATTACATTGTTGTGTGTCTCGCTGGACAGTCAGAGGAACTGGTAGCCCCTCGGCTTTAGTGTGTCAGAATGCACTGAACTGCAGTAGAGTCCTTGAAAGATTAAATTATAACATTAAATTATACTTTTAACAGAGAGGTGTCCACTTAGTCAGGCAATGCCACCACCAGTGGCGAAGATTATTCCTGTACAATAGCCAAACTCTTTGATATCTTGTTCTGTGCAGTCCAAATTATCTGAATAAGCTAAAAGCCAAGCACGTTTTGATACTTTCTTGATTCATTAAACTGATATGTTTTCAATGATTCCCAATTGAACTAGTGGAACTTGGGTGCGTCGGCAAAACAGAAGCACTGAACCCATTCACCTAACAGTGATGGCCGCCAAGAGTGAAGAGTCCTAAGTAGTCTTGGACATTGGCCCATCCACTGCACAGTTGAAGATGGAAATGTATCTAATTAAAGGAGTTGGTTGAGCTACCACAAGCAGGACATTATTGAATAATTTTTTTCTTTCCCTGCCACCATGGCTAGTGGATCTTCCCTTCTCTTTCTTAGTGAGTCACAGGCTGAGCCACTTGGTTGGCAAACACTTCACATGCTGTGATTTGGTGGGAACTTGGCTCGCCAAAAATCATCAACTACAGGTCTAAAATTGCATGAATTACAAGAGCGGGCATCCTCCAAAGTTGACTTGTAAAGTTTCTTTCTTTGAATTCTCAATACTCGGTATAAGAGACTGGTCAAAGCCTAAAAGCCTAAGACTGGTCAAAGCCTAAAAGCCTTTTTTTTTTAACATTAAAGTTAAAACCATACAAACCAACTTGTAACTTGTAATTTTAAAGTGTTTTAGAGTTTTATAGAAGTTGTTAAAAATATTTAAAATATTTTTGATTTAAAAATATATTAAAATAATATTTTTTTTATTTTAAAAAAATTAATTTTAATATTATCACATTAAAATAATTTAAAAATATTAAAAAAAAACAATGTCAATAACTTTTTCTTAAAACACGGATTACAACATAATTACAAACAGCATCTTGACAGTTGGATAAACAAAAAGGTCATTATCCAAGTAGACTAGAAGAATAATTGCATTAAGGATCCCCTTGTGGTCATTGATCAAGCATCAATGTCTGAAATTAAAACATAGCCATGATTAAAAATAGTAAATTTGCAACGTTACTTACCAGATGAAACCATTTCATCAGAAGTGTCTACCTCATTAGAAAAAAAAAAAAACCAGTTATTCATTAGGTGGGTTTTCTAGATCATAATACTATAATTCTTCCATATTTTTCCCTACCAAAATTATCGTGTTATAAATTATTGCTTTAGAACCCTTGATTACCTGCATCTTTCTCTCCTAATTCCCCTTATCTATTTTCCTTTTTAATTTCCAAAATTCTCACTTTCATGACATTTGACCAAGAAACCACTAAAAAAATATCCATCTTGAAATCTAATGCATTAAAAGGAGCTTTCTTTTTTGAGTCTACTCTCATCCATCTCTGAACAACTCTTATATGCATCTTCAGCTTTCCAAATTCTTTCTTAAGTTTGAAGAACCCAACTTGGGTTTTCTCGCTTTTTCTAGTTCTAATCTCTAAAGGGTCTCTCAATTTGCCTCTCAATTTCACAAATTCTCCTTCCTTTGGACAAGACCTCTTGCTTAATTGGTATTTCTCATAAAGGGCTTTAATTGGTGTCTTCTAATTTAAAAGTTTGGCCTTTTCTGGGTTTTATGGAGCTGCCAAACTTTTAGCTTTAATGGGTACAAGGTGATCCCTCCATTTTCCCTTCTTCTTTGGTTTATTTTTTCTGTTTGTTCTGATTGCTCTCTATTGGATATGAAATGGGAATTATTTTGTTGATGGTTGTTTTAATTTGTAAAAAGAGTTAGTTTCTTTATATATTCTTATGTATTTGACAATGGTACTTGAAGTTATAGTTTGTGCTTTTAAGTTACAGTTTGGTTGCCTAGAAACCTATGGAAAATGAAAGATGTTAGAATCTATTGATGGGTACACCTATATTGGCTCTCAATGATCTCGAATTGAAACCAGAAGTGTCAACTTGGCTTCTTCTTCTTTTTCCATGTAATCCTTGATCCTGTTGTACATTAGCTGATCATGCCGTTCTTTTAAGGGTTATGTTGTTAATGTTGATAGTGACACGTGCATGCAGCAGAAACTCAAATGCTTCAAAGCTTTTTGTTGCGAGGTCTTTTCCTTACAAAGTAGGAATAAAATGCAGTTTTGAAGTTGGTCACTTGATTTTATTTGTTAGCCTTGTATAGACTGGTGCATTTTGCACAACTGAGACAATTCATATCCTTTAGCTCTCCCCTTTTTTGAGGACTAGAAATTACATTTTAGCTAAAGGAATGGGAGGGCTAGTTGGTCTTTGTTATATTTTTTTTATTCCTTCTAAATGCTCTTGAGTAGTTGAGCCTGATAGTATAAAGAACTGAACTTTCCACGCTAGAATTTTTGAAATTCTCAATAGACAATGCTAATATAGTTACTTAATGATTGTTGTTGAGATGATATGTTTCGTTCCCTTTTTACTATGCATATCATGTACTATTCATTTTGTAATCTATAGTTTCTAACTTTTTTTTCATTGGATGAACCTATGGTTTCCAACTTCGGGGAAATGGAAGTAATGTTGTGTTCTATATTGAAGGTCTATTTCTTTGGATTCTCCCGATTCTCTTTATGAAAGGAATCTCATAGATGATTCAGATAAGGTTAACCGAAATGAGGAAAGAATCCTGAAACTTCACGAGTCAAACGGGGTGGTGGAACAGGCCTCAAGTCCATTAAAAAGAGAAGTAATTAACAGGTATGCTTCCATCATTGTTTTAGTTTATCTGCTCAATTTATTGCTTGATATTGCATGTCAGTGATCAGTCGAGATTGTGTACTTTGGACAATGAGAGCTCAAGCTGCTTTTCTGCCTGTATCATTCCTCTCTTTCTCCTTCTGTGTATGTAATTTTTGTTAGCCAGACATCATTGAGTGGACTGGGTTTAATTAAATCTGTTAGAAAATCAGGAAAAGATGATCTTGAATTGTTGAGTGTGTAGATGCAGACTGAACACATAGTTCAGTACTAGAGGGTGCCTTTGCTGAAAACATTGTCGATACTGACATGGAAACTCTGGGTGTTGGGTGTGTTCATGAAGCTTTATAAATAATGATGACGCCCTCATGATTAGATGAGCAAATCAATTGGATGAAGAAACTTAGATTATTGGCTACAACAATTGAAGAATGTTTAGAAAGTGAAAAATGTAGAAGTTGTAGTGAAGGTTCTAATTTGCTCACTACAATGGAAATGGAGTAGGCCTGCCAGACATTAGTGAAATATTCTCAATAAATCGTTATAGTTGTCAATAATGATAACGTGTAATGATTCTTGCTGTATCATTTGGACTGAGGCTTATAAATAGCAGGAGAGGTTTGGGGTGCATTCTCGTTAGCCATTATGTGATAGTGGAGCCTTTATTACTCTGCATATCTTGAACTGAGGTCCTCTTAATATTTGAAATGAGAAAAGAATATGACAGTTGCACTGAAACATAGTTCATTGATGATATTGTGAATGCTCAAATGCCATAAATTTGTCCATGTCTGCTTTTTTTCATAGTCCTTTTGACTTTCTGTGATGTGAGAGTTTTTTAGGATCGCTTATCTTTCATACTTGAAGGCTTTTACATCTTTCTTTTCCTTTCCTTCTACTCCTTCTTCTCTGTTTAGTTGATATGCAACCAACAATGCTATATCAGAGTTGCAGTAGTTGTTCAATACCTTATCTTCTTTTATTTTCATACAGGCTAGCTTATTCTTTTTCAATGAAATCTCATGAGAATGATGAAATTGACTTGGAAGGCGGCAAGTTGGTAAAAGATAAAGATAAGCCAACACGTAGTAAAGTTGTAATTAGAATACAGAATCAGGCCTTATTTTCTGGCATTGCTTATTGCATTTCCTCCTGCAGCATGATACTGGTTAACAAATATGTGCTTTCCAGTTATGATTTTAATGCTGGGATTTCATTGATGCTTTACCAGGTAATTTTTCATACTCGTGTATTATTCAACTTGTCATTTTTTGTGTCTGAAACTGATTCTTTGGGTTCTTACCTGCTCACATTCAACTCAAGGAATTGAAAACAGACTCCGATATCTATAAGTTCTAAAAGCTCATGAAACTTTGTTTTCTCTGCTGCAGAATTTCATCTCAGTTATTATTGTGTCAATGTTGAGATTTCTGGGTGTAATATCAACAGAACCTCTAACTTGGAGATTGATTAAGGTCTGGTTGCCTGTAAACTTTATATTTGTCGGGATGCTCATCACAAGCATGTTTAGGTATGACATCTTTTCTGCTTTATGGTCTTTCTGCATAGCCATTTTGTGTATTCATTTTTATAAAAAGAATGTTTGGACATTTGGATTTCTAAATGGTATTTGGACTTTTTTCTGTCCAGATGACTCACCAGCTTATGTCATATATGCTATCAGCATCCTATCACACTTGAAATGTGTGTGTGTATATATATATATAGCAAGACTTGAAGTACGATTTACCTAGAACTAGATTCAGTATCAAGCTAAGTGATACAAGCTGATTATTTTACATAAAACTAGAGAGAATCTTCATTTTTATAAATTGACCTTTTGGTTTGCTGTCTTATATTTCATATACCCTGCAGTGTGTAAACTGACAGGTAATTCTTTCAAGGTTTTGCATGTTACAACACTCAACATGACTAGGAAACCTTTCTATTTTGAGTGGATGAATGTAATATTTTTGTTATGCAAATCTCCAAGAAGAAAGTACTGAAGTAAAACATGTTACTCAGAAGAACATGAAGAGTAAAGAGGCTCTCACTTATGTTCTCACGTTTGTTAACTTTAATGAAGAAAGAAACATACGCTGGTCTCCATGGATATCATATGCTTAAAACTCCATCGGTATCTTTCAAACTTTAGGCTGAGATTTTCAGATTGGTTTGTTCAGGAATGCCAAACTGCAGCTTGTCTTCTTCTTTTTTTCTCATAACAAATACCCATTCTCATTGACTATTGGAGATTAATTAACATGTTTTGCTGAAGTCCTATTAGTTTAGAAGCTAAACTTTTTCCAAGATGACTTCTGTTTCTAGAATCTGGAATTCCTGAAGTGCTATCTTTTTCTGATTTTGAAATTAGTGTTTCCTTGTGTTGCATGCTTATTACTAATTATGATATATAGGTGAGAGGATGCCTAATCATTTTCTATTTGCATTTTGACACAAATGGAAACAACACAAGAAAGAAATACAGAAAGCAAGCACAAGAACACAAAATTATGTTGAAAAAACGATCACTTAGAAACCTAATTCAAAATTTTGTTGTTGAATATTTTATATGTAGTCTACCTCTCTAAGAGAATTACAACTATTTAAATAAACCTAAAATCTAATCTAAACAAATTAGGAAACCTGAAAATAAAGGAAAAGCAATAAAAATCTTAAACAAAGCTGGAAAAATAATGAAAGAAATCTAAATTAAATAGGAAAAAGAACTCTAAATCAACATAGCAAATCCTAAACAATAACTTCTGGACCTTATTATTTGAAGGCCTTTCCAACCTTTGATGTATGAAATTTCAACTCTATAGAAAACAAGGTTTCTAGAATATCCAAGTAAAATTTCAGCCCAATCCAACTATCAGATCGAAAGTTATGTCTATTAACATAAGGTTGCATGTGAGGAAAAAATCTCCTTCATCACATTTCATCTTCAGAAAGTGTCTGACTTCTTGAATGGCACTTGTGCTTCGTGTGTTTCGTCTTCAGCTCCTTTAATCAATATTTTATCTTGAAAAATCTATATTTTACTGCACATGCACCTCGAAATGGTAGAAAATAATTTATCTTGAGTGGCACTTTAGCCCCTTTAATCTATGTAGTAGAAAATACTTTTCTAGTGTCTGGGGGGATAATTTGGACACCTGCAACAATATTTAATGAATCAGGCATCTAGAATCAATGGTAAACAAACGATAACCTGGATTCAAACTTGCAGTCACATACATGTGATGCAACCTTCTAGAAACCTAGAAGTCGTAGGTTTGCATAGTTATTTACATTCCCAATTATGAGATCTCAATTTTTGGTTTGCTTGTGTTTGGATGTTGAATTTTAAATTATAAATTAGGGGCTATGTTTATATTACTGATTACATTGATTCCTGCTATTCTGTGCTTTCTGCAGTTTGAAATACATCAATGTTGCCATGGTCACAGTCCTGAAGAATGTTACTAATGTCATAACTGCTCTTGGTGAAATGTATCTATTCCAAAAGGACCATGACAGTAGAGTATGGGCTGCTCTGTTTTTAATGGTATGTTTTTTTGTTACAAAGATGGTTTTCGGATTTAGTTGGTTTAAGAATTAGTACCTAACCTAGAATGATACAGTTAGCTTGGTAATGTAGCTTTGATGTTGACTTGTTGATCTCATCAATAGCATCGCCCTGTATTATTCTCCTATCTATTCTATCTATTCTTGTATACCAGCCATATGGGTACAAGCTATCACATTTGGACTGATGGTGGAATGCTTACTTAAAAAGATTTAAAATATTGAGTCTAACAAAAGAATATCTGGAATATGTATGTATAAGAGGTAGAGAGAGAGATGAATGCATTGTGTATGTGTGTGTGTATTTTGATTTGGGGATGCGCGGATAAAATTGTGAATATGATAAGAGGGGGAAATGAATGGATGTTTTAACTCTGGCATTGAGGATATGTGACTCGTTGAATTATTTGGGTCAAATTATATTGAGTTATGAAAATTTTAATGCATTGACATAGAATGAATGGGATATATTTTTTCATGTTATGCATGTAATCGTTCTTGTTTTTCTCCAACTTGGCCTTTTTCACTTGGTCTCATTTTTTCTGTTTTCCTTGTGCAGATTATATCAGCCATTTCTGGAGGAATTACTGATCTCTCTTTCCATGCTGTTGGCTATGCATGGCAGATCCTTAACTGTTTCCTAACAGCATCTTATTCGGTAAAGTACATAACTTAGAGGTTTTGCTTTCTGTACTTTGGTTTCCCTTCATTTTTTAGCTTAATTTGTTAAAATATTATATCATTTTGTTATATATTATCAGGATTTAAATACTCATATTTCATTTTACACACTTATGAGTGCATTCTCTGGCATAAAATCTCTTTCTAGAGATGCAAGTGAATCGGAATATTTGAGCAATAATTACCAAATTTACAGAGTAACCAGCTTTAATTCTCTCCTCTCTTCACAGGAATATAAATTGAATTAAAAAAGTTGTCTTATCGATCTTCATTACTTGCTATATTTCCAAAGCATACATATTGTTTTGACATAATATATAAGATTGTATTCTGGTAGTTAAAACTTCCTACTTAAGATATTCACGAGCAATATTTTAGGTTCTACTCAGTAATGATTTTTTCCTTTTTGGTCCATCAAGCCTCAGGCTGATATACATTGATTTGGTTGGTAGCAAGCTCGAAAGGATTGTTATAGATACACCTATATTTTGTATGTTTCATTTCGGAAATATTGATGCTTAGAATGAAGTTGGTTTATGCATTTGATACGCTTATCCTTTATCAGCTGTCTCAGTTAACATGCCATGTTTCATTTTAATTCTAAACTGCAGCTGATAGATTTTCTGTTTCTTTGATTTTGTTGCCACAGCTGACTCTACGTAGGGTTATGGATACAGCCAAGCAAGTCACAAAATCTGGAAACTTGAATGAGTTTTCAATGGTTATGCTAAATAATACCCTTTCTTTGCCACTGGGGCTTATTCTTATTTTTGTTTTCAATGAAGTGGACTATCTCTCCAGAACGTGAGTTTCTCTTATCCATTTCCATTTCACATACTTTACTGCTGGTTTTATAATTGTGAAAGTGTACTTTATATTCTGACAATGAATTATGAGTGTTTTGGTCAGTCCATGATCGGGGATGTTCATAGGGCCTAATTAGCCATTTCAGCTTTGAATCATCATCTGACCACTTCTTCCCTGTGTACCTAGAACTCATACTTGCTAAATTTATTGTTTTTTATTTTGTTTTTGCCCTCTTCTGGTACTTGTCAAATTTTCTAGATTAGATTTCTTTTTGAGAACTTGCATTTAACTTCTTGTCAACTTGAAGAATACATCATTTTTCTTTAATTATCTTCGATAATGAATAAAGAGAGAATTTTTGGTCTCAAACTTAGTTAAATTGATTTTTTTTTCAGTTGAATTTGTGTATTCTTTTAATGGATTATTGAAAGTTTCTAATTAAATGTCATAATCCTTTGGCAGACCACTTTTGAGGTTACCTACCTTTTGGTTGGTTGTGACGTTAAGTGGTTTTTTGGGTCTGGCAATTAGCTTCACTTCTATGTGGTTTCTTCATCAAACAGGGGCTACCACATATAGGTAAGGATTAAAAAATAAACAATAGTAAATTACAGAAAGATGTATTAGAGGCACTTCTAACTCATGATTCTTAATCTGCAGTCTTGTGGGGTCACTGAACAAGATTCCTCTGTCTGTCGCCGGCATCCTTCTGTTTCACGTGCCCACCAGTTTGCAAAACTCAGCAAGCATTTTATTCGGTAACATTTCTTCGTTTAGCTTGCTTAAGATTAAGAAATGCATAAGCACTATAGCATGCACGCACAACACACCTGTAGAAGGTGTACATGTGCAGGCACTCTTGAACAACTTGGAGCTAACAAAAATAATTACTTTTGTAGGTCTTCTGGCAGGAGTGATTTTTGCTAGAGCCAAAATGCGAGAGAGATCTTAGAGCTGACTATCCCGACTTGTTGTATTTGTTGTACACATGATTGAGACATGCAATCGACTGAATTGCATCTGACCAGTGGCATACATCATAGACCTGGGAATCGGTTGAGCAGTTCCCTTGATGAGGAAAACATGGCAGCACATCTTTTTCTTTCAGGTGTGCTGTTTCATGTTGAACTTCCATTTTGACCAGGATCACAGGATTTTGTTGCGATGCATTGAGCATCTAGTTTTGTTGTATTGCAGAAACCATCATGTATAATTTATAGGGCCTCGTTTTGTCCCTGTATTTGCTGTGTTGTTCTTATAGATTCTTTTATTGGATATGAAATGGCATGGTATATTTTCCAGCTTTTTTCTTTTTCTTTTTAAATACAAGTTTCATATAAAATTTGGAAAATATATTTATGAAGAATGTCACTGATATACATTTTACTCATCTAGCAATTACTCAACCACTGACAAAAATTAAGTCAAGCCCTGCATAATGTTAATGTTGAATTTTCGTTGATGTATCATATCTTCAAGCCCTGCATGATGGCAGTTTTGCATAAGCTCAGCTCTTAATGCCTTTGTTGTCTCCTCTATGTTCTCAGCTGGAATGTAGGTTAAAATTATCTTTTACCGAATTAAATAAGAATAAAAATAGATACTTATAAAATTATATATAAATCAAGAATAAATTAAATTTTAAGATGTTTGTTCAAGAATATTATAACCTTATAAAAAAATAAATTAAAAAATTATGAAGATAAATTTAAAATAAAACAAATATTAAAATAAACATAAAGTGCATTGCATCCCAACACTTTTAGTATGTAAAGCATAATAAAAAGAATTTCAGGCTCTTTGTGGCATAAATTTCCTTTTATCTCGATTGAGATAGAAAGTGGAGATCAATAAGCATACCCAATGGATTTATATATAAACACAAATAAGATATTCTCTGACTCCATGGATCTACCTTCATACTTAACATTATGTGTATAAATATAAATAAATCTTGTACGTGTGGTGGCTCTAGAACGTTTGCATTCATTCATTTTGATGATTATATTAACATAAAGATTTTTGTTCATGGATGTTCCACACTGCATGTGAATGAAAATGTTCGTGGAGAGATTCATTGTTGCTTAGGTTAGTATTTGGACTTGAATCACTCTTTATATATATATATATATATATAAAGCAAGCAGACCATTTGTTTTTAATAATATCGTTCCAAATTCATCTCTTAATTATTTCACAATCTATTTCTATTCCCCTGGATAATAATTTATCTTTTATGTGGATTAGATAATGATGATTAATCTGTAATTTTGAATAGAAAAATATTTATCTCAAAATCTCATTCCACAGAGACAGGGAACTCCAACCTGAATCGCCCCTGTCCCAATGCAAAATGGCTACAGTATCTCTATCCACATGCCCTTTTGTCGTATACATTATTGATTACAAGTTTCTATATATTTATGCAGAAGTTTACAAACAGTAGCTCTCCTCCTTGCTAGCACTAACAATATATTATATTATTCTGATGGATCAAACCGGGATTTAAACTTGGATTTTCAACTAAGAGAGTTCCACCTTATTGTGTTTTATCTTCTGAAAAACCTTCATCAAGGAACAAAAGTGATAGAGTCTTTTCTGAAGATTATGAACTTTATAGATCATGATATATAGGGCTGCTTGGCTCCATTTAAACGTATCATGTTCCCTCTAATCAATTGATCAACAAGACAGAAACAGCACCATATATATATCAACATTTTGTTCTGGTTAACAATTAAGAAAAATGGATCATTGAGATTTTAATTATTAGCTAGCCATGTTAGGTTTTACGGGTGTTCTCCAAATTCTAGCTAGTTTGTGGAGAAGCAAACGTAAGCTATCTCACTTTCAGTGGTTTTTTCTTGTTTTTTTTTCATATATATGCCAGAGAGATTCATTAAAGAAAAACCTAGAGAGCAAAAACAAGTCCGCAAGAATCAAAGTGAAAAACAACAATTACTTTAAAACTCCATCAATAATTTGCACTTCTTGTAATTCATCAGGAATTTTTTTTCTCGATGTATTTCAGAATTATATATATTTAATTTCCATTGCTATTAACGAGTCATCACAAGAATAATTTAAGCTACTTTTAGTAGTAATAATGCAGATATTTTTTAAGAGGACACTTGAGAGATTCTCACTAAGCCAATAAATTTACGTATTTTCTTAGAGAGCTTTACAATATTGTGCACTTCAATTGTCGTGTAGAAACCATTATAGAGCAAAAGGTGAAGGCTTTTTTTAGACCCTTTTTTTAGTTCATTAAATACTTTAAAACTTTGAAAATGAAAGGTGAACATCTCCACTGAAACTTGCCATGGACTTCAAATAAAGCCAGGAAAGTAGCACTATGGTTTTGAGAATTATATCCTTAATATATTTAATGAGAACAAAACGATAACGCCATTGTTAGGAATTATCACTTTTTCCCCACCACGGTGTGTGTGTATGCTCGCCCCCCAAAAATGAAGAAAAGGAATTTAACAAAGAAATTTGTCTTGTAATTTGCCTTTTGTTCTAGGCATTCAACTTAGAATTCATCCATAGTTTAGAATAAGAACATGAAATAAACCTTCATTTTGGTTAACAAATGTAACGCAAATTCACTTCTCATGAATCAAATATTCTCATCAACTTCATGCATGATTCACAGGATAATTATCGTTGATGATCAGCTAAATAATTATGTAAGAAAACAACTTAAAATAAAGTGATATAATTAAGCATAGCCTCACAGTGTTCAAGGAGGTATATGGCAGAATAATAAATGTGTTAATCCATACGTGTGTCAAGGTCTAGTTCCTACCTTCTTAATGCCCACGCATTTGCATGTGTTAACACCAATCAATACCCTTTATAATTCCTTGTGTGATTATTGGGGCGTGCTAAGAAAGAGACAAAAAAGAATTAATAATAAAACTTTAGTGATAGAATTAAAAATAATGGCAACTTTTAGGTAGTAATAATGGCTAAATTATTGTGAAGATGCATTCATTTCTTTACTCCCCAACTCCATTTTTTTTTTGTGTTTGTGACACACCAACCCTAGGTCTTTTTCTTAATTTTCAATGCTATCATTTTCTGTTGACCTTGTCGTGGCTATACATTCTTTAACACAAATGAATATCTCCGTATCTTGATTTATCTCTTTGGGGATGCCCTCCACTATATTGTTCTTCTATTCCATTTGTATAATCACCCTTTCATTGTCCATGAACGCATTTTCGAGGGACAACAAGCAAGGTGGAGAGGCATGTTCAAGATTTTCAAATCATATTTAAGTTTGAAATGTTGCTGTTGATAGATTAGTTTTCAGTGTAAATTAAAGATCATTTAGTGATATGATCCTTTGGGCATGGCCTGAGGCTGTCTACCATTCTCCTCGTAACACTATTGGGTATTATGCAGTACCAAATGGATACATGTCACAGTAGTACTGTACACAGATTGAGTTCGCTGTTTAAAGCAGGGTATATCACTGAACCAGGCCTGGAAATCTCAGCAGCTAAGACCCAATTACGTACGCCTTCTAGTTTTTCATTTAAGTTTTTCCTTTATATATATATGAAAAGCCCTAAGCACGCCCATGTATGAAATGATGAATACCGTTCTACTTGAAAATAATAAATCCGTGGAGTACTGATGTAACCATGGATGTGATGGGAATCTTAATCTTGATAAAGCTTGAAAGCGTTTCAGAGGAGGATCACCAAATCTTGATGAGTTGAAATCTCAAATTGCTAGGAGCCAATAGTTGTTAGAAATATGTGATTTGATAAGAAATTTGTATCCCTTTTAAGCCTCGATGATCACTTGGATACAAATCTTACATGATTTTGTGGTAGAATTCTGCCAAAGAGAATGAGGTCAGCCGCGCGCCATTACAGAGTAGTTAAAACACCGGATTATGAACAATCTTTTCTTTTGAACTAAACAGCCACGCACCCATTATGAGAAAAAAGTTGATGTTAATGTTGGTTTATTTTATTGGAGTTTTATCTTTTATAATGACTTGTGATGCAGCAATAAAAGAAACTTCGAAAAACCCTGGACAGCTCTTTGATGACAGCATCCCTAGCTAAGAGGATAGTCTAGTTGTTAAATTTGAGACTTCGAAAGTGGAAGTTCTTGGTTTTAATTTTGAATCAATTAGTAGCTGAAGGAAGGTTTATGGGTTACGTAGCATAAACCATTGGCGTGATGGGTTCGGGTTACGTAGCTGAAGGAAAGCAAGGTTTGTGGGGAGGCTGTACATTTTCTTTTATAAATAAATAAAAGGTATGTGTCTCCTTTGAAATTTTCTTCTTATTTTATATTTTGATTTTTCGTAAACAACATTTAGACTATTTATACTCAAACACATGAGATAGAGAGAGAGAGAGAGGCTGTGCGTGATGTTTTGACGAGGGAGAAAAGGTGCTAGCGCTGGTAATCTCTCTCTCTCTCTCTCTCTGTGGTGTGTGTGTGAGTGTCTCTGTGTGTGAGTGAGTGTGTGTGTGTGTGTGTGTGTGTGTGTGTGTGTGTGAGAGAGAGAGAGAGAGAGAGAGAGAGGGTGGAGAATGGCGTGATGAGTTGTAATTGTAATTAAAACTCCCGTGATTATATAGATGTGGGCGTGTTTTTAATTATATACGGTGGTGGTGATTGTTATTTTTTAAAGTATTTTATATTTAAAAATATATTAAAATTATATATTTTTTATTTTTAAAAAATTATTTTTAATACCAAAAACAATTTAAAAATATCTCACAACATCAAATAATAAAAACTAACTCTCACATTTCTTCCCTCTTCCAAAATTAACCATTTGTCTATCTTGTAATAGTCGTTGCAGCTTTCTTGATGTGGGTTTTATAGAAGGGAAGAAAGATGAGGGTATTTTTGAAAAAATAACTTTTAATATTAATCAGAATTGGATTTGCTTTTGATCATTTTTCAGGAATTGAATTCCATTCATCAGAATCCAAGTTCTAAACTGCTTGCAAAGCACAAAGGTGGTTGAGCTGCCTGGTTAGTGGTCAGTGTTTCGAGTCCTCGCTCTGATTATCTTGACTCGGGACTCCATCATGATGTGCAATTATTGTTCATATGTTGTGGTCTGGGGCCACGCAACTTCCTTCATATCATGCATGCCCTGCCTGCACCAGTACGCGTGACCCCAACTGGGGAAATTGCTACCATGATTTTTAGGTCAAGACTCATCATCATTTCATCAACTTGTGCGATCATACTTATTAAAATCAGACTGACCAGATGGGTGAATTTGAAATCTAGTTAATTTGCTGGCTGCATCGATCCGGATAAGATAAAAAACTGAATTAAGCAAAAACCCGGCAAAACTTAGTCGATTCGTGACTCGGGTGATTCGGAAAAACTCGATAGAGATATTTTTTTTAAATGTGCCTTTTTCTCATAACTAAAGGCTCTTCTTTTTTATATTTTTTTAGTTAGTTATTAACCATTTTTAAAATTCACTATATAAATACTAGAAAAATATTTTATTTTTTCAATATGGAATTTGAAGCATTTTAATATATATATACTCAATGTTCATAAGAAAAAAGTTATTCACGTGGGATTTGAAGCCTTTTAATATATATATATATATATACTTTATATTCACAAGAAAAAAAATTATGTTTTTTCAATGTGTGATAAAATTTTTTTTTGATTTAAATACTTCAACTTAGTTATGATTTGAAGCCCTTCCTTCTATTAAAAAAAAATTATGTTTTTTCAATATAACTCAGGATACGACTTCTTGACCAGTTCAATCTCCGAGTTGGGTTCAATAACTATCTCTTGGTGGGTACATAGTTGGTCTTGGTATCATCGATCCTACATGTATTGATTTAGTGCTAGGTTGATATTCCAATGATAATTATTTTTAAAAATACTTTTATTTTAAAATATATCTAAATAACTTTTTATTTTTTAAATTTTATTTTTAATATTCACTCAAGACAACCTAAACTAATACTTTTAAAATACACGAACCATCCCCACAGGAGCATAAAATAAAACCAGTGGGACATAATGATAATGTTTGGTCTGGGTCCACAGCACTTTTGCCCAAACATGGTCTGAGAGTTCAAGTCATA
>Ga0325410_1002524_pt1 | contig 20542 bp, 8 predicted proteins | sample PopdelMetagenome_16_FD_206182 | JGI IMG/M metagenome (GOLD analysis project Ga0325410, IMG submission 206182) | Populus deltoides microbial communities from Bellville, Georgia, United States - Xylem-PdIQD-R3 | ecosystem: Host-associated > Plants > Phyllosphere > Stem > Wood/Secondary xylem... | reverse complement strand
GTTAAGTGTAGCATTTAAGTTTTGCAGTATCAATTGTATTACTTGTTTAACATTGCCTTCTGCTCAACTGCTCATGTGCATTGTCTGGGATTTACATTTTAATTATATTCTCCAGGATACCTTAGTTGTATGATGGTCGCTTTGGCCTCTCATTCTGGTTTGTTGTGTGCTGTTGTATTATGGTCTTCTTTACTTGCCTGTCAGCCATTAAACCTTAAGCTATTTTTTGGTTGATTCTCTACACGTTGAACCTAACATTACATGGGTTTCCATATGTGAAATCAGTTACTCCAAATTTGGGAGATAGTGCAACTAAGACTCTGAGACAGTTACAAGTAGAGGAGGATGATGAGGAAAGGTTTCAAGCTGACCTTGAAAGAGCCGTGCGCCAAAGCCTCGGTAAATTTCTCTTGATCATTTGCTTGCTTTCATTGTACTTCACTACATTTTATAATTGCACATTTTTAACTATGCCAACTAGATGGGCCCTAAGGGAACAAAATCAGTGTTCTTCATTCGATGCCTTTTGGCCCATGAAACCCCACTTCTCTATCAAAATTGCACTTTTCTATCTTCTTTAAGGTCTTTGAGCATTAATGAATTATCTATGCTTCTTTAAGGTTTTTGAGCATTATTGATATTTTTGTATGATAGACAGTTTCTTAAGACATTTTCTGTCAAAATCTTCTGATATCTGGTATAAAAGGTCGTTGTGCTATATTTTTTCTTTCCAGTTCTGTAAAATGTAATCTTTATTCATTTTCTTATTTAATGGCAAGTTCAGTCTTCTGTGCATAAAAAGATTAATTTGACTTGTGTTTCCTGTTCTCATCAACTAAATTGAAAATTTGTTTCCCATTTGGGCAGTTTATCCCCTGGGTTTATTTTCATCAAAGGTATTGTTGCATATAGTTCTGCACCTAACCATCTATTTCAGGGTCAATTTATTTTGACAATAACAACAAGAAGCCTCAACAATGAAACCTAGAATGTCATGGAGGATGCCTATGCTGAAGGATGGGTTCCATCATCAGAACCTAGATTCTCTTCATTTGTGTTAGTACTATATAGGCAGGAGGAATTGTGTCTCCAACAATTCATGTACATTTGATGTGTATGCACACACCACTGTGAAAAAGAGGCCAATAAAGCTTCCTCTGTGTATTTGGTTAATTCACTTTGACAAACATTCAAGATTCTATATTGTTCACTTAACTAACTACCTGTTGAAAAGAGAATAGTTTCACATTTAATTTGCCCGCAACTGCCCGCCTGGGTGGGTTTCTGAGCATGCTACAAGTCTCGCTAGGAAGCTGGGATGTGGGTTACTTGATTAATTAAATAATTGCTTTGCTTGGGTACTGGACTTGACTGTGCATTTATTATTATTATTATTATTATTATTTGTTGGCACTATACCTGTCAGGCTTAGAAAATCACTTGTTACATCATTTGAGGTGGTCACAATGAGCATTGAGGTCAAACGAATATCTTTGCATCTGACATAAAAGTATTTTGCACTGTTGTCTTACTCGATATCAAGCAATCCATCATCTTACTGATTGAGAATCAAATGGGCTCTGACCTGGTCTTGAGATTGGTTGGCTGAGTTTGGTTGAATCATGCCAGGCAGCATTTGCCTTAGGCTATTGAATGCATTTACCAACATGGTCAAGACATAGTTTTCCTTTCCCTAGTCGCTGAAGTAAAGGTCCATTTATTTGTAACTCTATATCCATCTATTTGCATTGATTTTCAAGACACATTTCAAGCACATCAGAAGATACCCTTGATGTCATGTTTGAAAGCACTACAAACAATATATTCTGAACTTGATAATTCTCGTACTGTACCATATGAAGTTGCAACTGAAAATGTGGATGGAACTGATGTATTTGGCACTGGCTTGAAGAATGATATTGGTGAATACAATTGCTTCCTGAATGTTATCATACAGGTATTTTCTATACAACGACATCTTTGCTGTTTCACTATTCTATTTATATATTCTTCTCACTATTCCATTGGTGTATGCTTTTCCATTTCACTATTCATTGCTCACCTGTTTCTTCTGGCTTCTTGTATAACTTCAGTCCTTGTGGCATTTAAGGCGATTTCGAGATGAGTTCTTGAGTAGATCAAAATCAGAGCATGTTCATGTGGGAGATCCATGTGTTGTCTGTGCATTGTATGATATTCTTACTGCTATCAGCATGGCATCCACAGATACACGAAGGGAAGCGGTTGCTCCTACATCCCTCAGGATAGCTTTGAGCAATTTGTATCCTAATAGTAATTTCTTCCAGGAGGTGATTTTTTAAGATTTGTTTTTGTCCGCCTTGGTTTTCATGTATTCAGTGAACTGTGATTTTTCGTCATTCACTCTTCACAGTATATGAATTGATGTACAAGGATGTCTTTGCTGAGTTGGTCACAATCGAATTGCAGGGTCAGATGAATGATGCATCTGAAGTATTGGCTGTAATATTTGACTGCCTTCATCGAGCATTTACCACTGGTTTACATGGCTCTGATTCTGAATCAGTGGAATGTAGTGGCATGGAATCTTGGGAATGTACAAAAAAGAATGCTTGTATAGTGCACTCTCTTTTTGGAATGGACATTTCAGAACAAATGAATTGCCAGAGTTGTGGTGTGGAGTCCAGACATTTGAAGTACAATGCTTTCTTTCATAATATAAATGCCACTGCCCTCCGAACAATGAAGGTAATTGTTGCTGGTAAAAATATTTTACACAATCACTTACTTCTCCATGTTCAGAATTTTTTTCTCTAGGTGTATAGTCCATTATCTATTACCTTGTCCATTGATTTTTTTCCTTTTTCCTTGCAGGTCCTGTGTGCTGAAAGCTGTTTTGATGAACTTTTAAATCTTGTCGAAATGAATCACCAGTTAACTTGTGATCCCGAGGCTGGTGGTTGTGGGAAGCCCAATTACATCCATCACATTATGTCAACTCCACCACATGTTTTTACAACAGGTGAATGTTTTCCTGAATAGTTAAGAAATTTTTACTTAGACAGAATGACAAGCTTGTGGAAACCCAAAATTAAGCAATTTTTTGGCATGCAGTTCTGGGCTGGAGAAAAACCTGTGAAAGCATTGATGATATAAAGGCAACATTGGCTGCTCTAAGTACTGGGATAGATATCAGTGTTTTTTATCGTGGTCTGGATCTGAAGAACATACGTAGCTTGGTTTCAGTGGTATGTAAAGTCATTCAGACCATTTATTATGTTATCTTGATGAAGATATTGATATTAAAAACTTTGCATATGCTGTTAAATTAAGAAAGATTGGTTTGGCTGTTCTGTTAGTTATGTTGGAAGGAAAGATGAGTTATCTATATGAGGGTGAAAAGATAAGCATTTGAAAATACTGAAAGTGAGAAAATATTTAAGCACCAGTTTTCTAGGGACAACAGGAGAAAGATATAAAAATCAAATTCATCAAGTGGAAAAATGTGGAAACCTTAGGGTGTAGTTGAAAATCTCCCAATTTGTAGAAAGATTTCTAGAGAACATGTTTACCAATTGAAAATGACAATTGTTTTCCTGAAAACAAGTATTTTTTTTTTCAGTTTTGTATTCAAATGAAAACTACCAAAAGTCATTTTCTGAATTCTCTTATTTAAAAACAAGGGCCCAGTTTTCATCTAATTTTTTTATATCCTTTCTTTGTGACACTTAAATGCAAACCAAATGATGCCTTGTTTTCTATTTTAGAAAACAAAAAACGAAAACTCATGGTTAGTATTTGTCTAGCAACAGGAAATTATCTTCCATCCCTATTTCCAATGAAAAATAGAAAACTGTGTTTATTGTTTTTTAATGGTTAAGAATTTTTTCACTACAAAAAGAAGAAAAATGTCAAGATCATAACTATTATTAGAAAATTATAATAATATCTTAATCTTTAACTAACTATAGAAGTATTACTTTTATTTCATTCAAATTAGAAATTATCAGAAAAAAGTTGTACTTGTTAACTAAAGAAAAAGAATAGTATTTTGTATTATACTTTTAATAAAAAAAATAAATTTATGATATTAATCATATATGTAAAAGAAAATAATTTTAATGCTTTATGTTGCTAAAAGTGAATGTATATAAATGAAGGATATTATATTATTCTTCTTCAGTTTTTTTTTTTTTTGAAAAACGTTGTAAACTTTGTGAAGAAAAACCATAAGAAACATTAAAAATATGTTTTTAAAACTCAATGTAAATTTGAAAAATTAATTTTTTAGATGAGTTGCATTTGAACAAAAAACTCCAGTTTTCTAGAAAATTGGTTTGTTTTTAAAGTGCACCATATGCCTTCATATTTTTCCATAGAGAAATAGTTTTAAACATATGAACGAAAGTAACCACAGACAGATGTGCCTCATCAACTAAGAAATGAAACAAAATGAATGGCACATCCATGTAGGCTGTGCATTCTTATGGCAGTTGAAAAATGAATCAAATTTAACGTTCTTTTATTGCGAACAAGGGAGAAAATTCTTATAGAACTTGAAGTCTTTGAATCAGGGGGAATACGAGAAGAGCAGTAAAATTTATTTAGTTGTTCTTTTTACTGGAACATTCTTGCTATGTTTGTTCATGTTATGGATGTCTGATTGGGTCATTGGTTGTTGGGATGCCAATTTGTACTTTATTCCGTTCCTCATGATCCTTTTAACTTCAGGTGTGCTACTACGGGCAACATTATCATTGCTTCGCCTATAGTCACGATCACAGTCAGTGGATTATGTATGATGACAACACTGTCAAGGTACATCTTCATTCATGTCTGGCCATTGTTTTATCTGCTATCGTGTCTTACAATTATTCTTTCTATTAATAGGTAATTGGTAGCTGGACTGAGGTTCTTATCATGTGTGAAAAAGGACACTTGCAACCTCAAGTTCTGTTCTTTGAAGCTGGAAACTAGTGTTTAAAGAAGAATTTGAGGAATTATTTCTTGAACCACAGAGTATCAAGTTTACCATGGCTTGACATTTTTGTTGTTTATAGTGATGTTTTGCAACATCGACCCAGTACATCAGCAGTGGTATTGAAAACATTAAATTTTGACACACGAGAGAATGGTGACGTATAATCAAGAGTTTTATGATACAATCAGGCGGTTTTGTAGGAGAAGCTTCATTTGCGGACGGAAGAACCATGTATCAAGAGAGTTTTTTTCGCAGCTTGACGAATCAAATAACAGAGGAGCTTGAAGGGTGCTTTTTGGCACCCTTGGATCTGAGAATTTTTGTCAGAGTAATTGGGGTTTGTGTCCATGGAACTCTCTCTCTCTCTCTCTCTCTCACACACACACACACTCTCTCTCTCTGATCTTACCTGGAGGGTGACTTGGTATAGAAAAAACAGTAATTGCTTGGAGCGAATGCATTGAAGGAGCGTATAGTGGCAAATACTGTCCAGTTGTAGGCAGAAACATATGCTGTGAAGGTTGAAAGGGGGGAATTTTGTTAATTAGGTTCATACTTTAAGAAAATATAACCCCCCCTATGAAGAGTTTTTGTATAGATCACATCAGGGTCTTCATCTCTAAATCTGCAGATTATGGTTATTGTTTATGACTACTCGCATGCTATATAATCTGATGGGGGAAAAAACGTGCCTTTCCTACTCTCACTCACTGAATTCATACGATTCTGCAGTATTTCTCTCGATTCTCTCTTTTTTTTATGGAAATTCTACTGCACTGGGAATTTAGCAACTTACTAGTCTGGTCTCTGTTATTTTCTTTTTGTCTTGATTGTCTTTTGGGGTTATTTTTAAAATCACGTACCCTAAATGTTATTCAGTGAAAATCACATGTGGGAATTAGATAAAATATTGTAAGTTCATTACATTGACAAGGCTTAGATGTGAGGGCGGAAGAATGCAAAAAATGCTTGGACCTTTTTAAACCTAGGAAGCATTATTTTTTTATTTTATACAAACTAAGAACTTGGACTGTTATTCTTGAAGGTAATATAGGGGTGTTTGTTTTTGAGGTGTTTAGGAGAAACCAAAAAATGTTATTTGGTTAAATTTTCAACTATGCTTTTAAAATGTGGGATCCGGTTATATTTGTGGTTCAATTGCAAGTTTATAAAAAGCATTCATATATGTTTTCGAAGTTGATTTGAAAGTATAGTTGTTTTTCCACCGATAATTTTTAAGAAAAGAAACAAGAATAGTTGTAGAAAGTGATTAAAATAACTCGAGGCTATCTTTTCATTCAACCTCCCGTTCCTCTTTCTTTTCTTCTTGTGTAATTAGCTATGATCCTCCAAACTTTTTAGCCTTAGTTCTCATATGTCTCAAAAAATACAAATCTGTACACATGAAAAAAATTCAATCCATGAAAACAAGGCCACAATAACTGGGAATCCATCCACCAGATTTGCTTGTCTTTAATCTTCTTCAATTTTCATTTCTTCTTGTGTTAATTTTGCTATTTAAAAAATAAAAGAGAATTTTGTGTTTTTTTGGTCATTTTATGTACAACAATAATTCCAACCATGATTTTAACCAACATATTATAACAAGTTTTTTGATCAAACAACAATTCAAACCACAATTTTAACTGAAAATATATTTTGCCTAGCCCAACCAAAAGTAAAAGTGATTTTTTAAAAATTATTTTTTTCAAATCACAACCATTAAAGCTACTATAATATAATTTATTGTGTTTTGACCACAGGTTATGAAAAAACATTGTTAAGATGCAAATTAATATATAAATTAGTTGTTCTCTTTAGTAATTCAACATGCAACAACAATTTCAACAACAGTTTCAAAGAAACACTTATTATTTATTTTTTAAAAGTATTTTCAACCACAATTTTAACTAAATACCTATTTAAATTAAACACACCACAATAAAAAGTGCTTTTTGAAAACCAATTTTTTATTGTTGTTTGGTTAAATTTTCAACCACACTTTTAAAATGTGGAACCCAATTATATTTGTGATTCATCCATAAGTTTACAAGAAGCAGCTCATATATGTTTTTGAAGCTGATTTGAAAGCATATTTGTCTCTCCACCAACAACTTTTGAGAAAACAAAAAAGAATCGTTGTAGAAAGTGACCAAAATAACTCGAGGTTATCTTTCCATTCAACCTTCCTTTTCTCTTTCTTTCATTCTTGAGTAATTAGCTAAGGTTCTCCAAACCTTTTAGTCATGGTTCCTAGAAGTCTCAAAAAAACAAATTTGTACACATAGAAAAAAAAAATCAATCCACGAAAACAAGGCCACAGTAGCTGGGAATCCATCCACCAAATTTGTCTGCCTTCAATCTTCTTCAATTTTCATTTTTTTTTAAAACGGATTATTATTTGTACTATTTGTTAATTTTGTTATTTTAAAAATAAGAGAGAAATTTGTGTTCTTTTTGGTCATTTTATATACAACAACAATTCCAACCATAATTTAATCAACATCTTATAACATGTTTTTGATCAAACAACAATTCAAACCATAATTTTAACTAAAAATATTTTTTGCCTAGCCCAACCATAAATAAAAATGATTTTTTTTCAAATTACAACTATAAAAGCTACTATAATATAATTTATTATGTTTTGACCACAGGTTATGAAAAAACATTGTTAACATGCAAATTAATATATAAATTAGTTGTTCTGTTTAGTAATTGAACATGCAATGACAACTTTAACCATAGTTTTAAACAAAAACTTATTATTTGCTCTTTTTTAGAAGTATTTTCAACCACAATTTTAACTAAATACCTATTTAAATCAAACACACTACAATAAAAAATGCTTTTTAAAAATAATTTTTTTCAAATCACGACCACAAAAATAAAAACACTCATCATCTCAAAGTTTGCAACTGCACCTTTTTTATTTTTTCTACACCACTAAAGGATTTTCTAAGAATCTCCTATGTCTCTTTTAAAGTTTTTGCTAGAGTCACTTCAACAAGCCCTTGATAAATTGTAAACAAGGCTTTGTTATCTCACTTCTTAAATTCTTCAAAAATCATTTTTTTTTTCGCATTACTCAATATGCCTTTGCTTTTGTTGATTTTGGTTTAATATGTATCTATCTTCAATTAGTTCCCATAAATCTAAAGAACCTTAACTCCTATACACCATATGTTAGAATTTTATTATGTGAGATAAGAAATTTGAGATTGAAATTGGTTGTTATTGTTGCTGAAAGCTATTACTTATCATAGTTTTGATACCAAATTTGTTAGAGTTTTGTACAAAGAAAAAGGCATAACACTTTAAACATAATCTCTTTGAACTCTTGTTTATTAATAGTTTACATAAACAATACATATTACATAGTATTTATAGGTTTAATAAAAAAATCTAGTGGTGACTCTTACAAATCTCAAAGGACTGAACTAAACACTCTCTTCCTCATTTTTCAAGAATTATGTGGCACCACCATAAACAAGATTTTTATACAGTAAAATCTAGTTGTTGGGTGTTGCCTTATGTCTTTGAGCGGACTAATTATCCTGTTGTTAGCTATGCTGTGAGAGTTAGCACTTAGAAACCATCTTGAAGATGAAGGTGCACCTAAATTTAAGTTGTTCATTTGGAGAGCAATAAGAAATTTGTTACCATGTCAAACTAATTTGCTCAACAATAAAATGTGTCAGGTAAGCAATATCAAGGTAGGAACTCGTGCATGCGTGCTATTCTTTCATCCTCATGCTAATGATGCTTGGTTCACCTCCAATGTGAGTTATGTATCCCAAAGGGTTGGTTTCAGTAGCATTGGTAATCGGTGGGAATGAATGCTTAATAGTTGGGTGGCCTAGTGTGATGACATCATACCCTTAAAATTGCTTGTTTGCTGGAAGAGTGGAAGGTTAGGAATGAGTATCTGTTTAAGGTCAAGGTGACATTGCCCCAAAAGACAATGAAGTATGCCAAAAGGGCAGTCACTGTGTTGGAAGAAATTCCAAACTTGTTATGTCATCATACTTCTATAATTACGCATCTCACATATAGAACGTCGAGATGAGTTCTGTCTAATTATGATACTCTTAAGATAAACTTTGAAGGGAATTATTTGATGTCGTCTTCGTTGCCACCTGCCAATGCCACTCTAACACCCTCCTCCACATACACGTTATGAGTATATATATTTCGTCTAAATATATTTTTCAATAAAACAATCACATACAAATTTGCAATACATTAATATAATAGAAAAATTTAAAAGAGTAAAACATCACAATCTTATATTTAAAATGAAAAGATGAAAATTATTGTCATTAATAAAGCTTTATCATAATAACATAATAATCCTCATAATTCAACAAATATGTTTATTACAATCTTCCAAGAAAGTAACATGAATAATATAAAATATCAAAACCCTACAGCTAATTGGAAACTATTAAAAGTCCTACAACTAAATAATATATGATATAATCCTATAGCTAAAATAGTTTATCACGCCAGTCTACCTTTGAGGAGCACATGAAGAACTTGTTAAAATTAAGCATACTAAGAATTTAGAATAAAATTATATTATCACATTACAACAGTAACAATTCAAACATATATCAGCATTTGTTTTCACAAATTTCCATTGATTTCTTTGTTATAGTTCTTTAACATCAACATTTCCCCTACCATTGATTAGTAGTAATAATTCATCAATCAAACATTTTATTCCAATAATAGCCTATAAGCCCCAACCCTAAGCTAACTTTTTTTTTTTTTAATGTAACATTAGATTCAAAATGTTATTTTTCACACAAGAAATATCCAAAGGTAACTTAACATTAAAGGTCATCGTACCCAACCCTTCATAAACCTTCTTTAGAGGTTCATTAATATAAACAACAACCAATCGTTTGTTTTAATTGGTTTTCGTGTATAAGGTGTATGTCTAACACCTTTCTAATCTTCGTTCATGCGGCTAACTATAAATTTTGCACTACCTTCACACTCGTGGCCTGTATATTATTTTTTATGATTAAGTCTTCATTTTCTCATGGTTGACTTAATGTTAACAACTTTAGGGCCCCACTCATATGGCCGACTCTTATACATAAAAATGCATCTATCTTACCCTCTAAGGGACTTTGACCTCAACCCCACATATGTGGCCGACTATAATACATACAACCTATATGTACTTGTTTTTTGCAATTCAAATTTATTTAGCTAATCCCCACTCAAAGGGTTAGTTTCTCATTCAACAATTCAAGCATTTTATGAATGACAACTTATCAATCTAAGCCTCACTCATGTGGCCAGCTTAATGCACACAACACTTATCTAAACTAATATCCACATCGAGATTTCATGAATCTTTATCATTCCACAATATTTATGTATGAATCAATAATCAAAATATTAAGAATAATGACTTACATAAATTTTTTAAATTAAAAGAGTTGAGGTGACAAGTACCAACATATTTCTTTCACTAGTCCTGTCCTGCTTGCCTGAGTTCCCGCAACCGATGCCTCTCTTGCATCACACCAAGCCATACATCACATTCAGTCTTTAAAATATTAAAAATGTGTTTCTCAATATTCTTTAAATAATTTAAGTACTTGTTACTCATGAATACATATACCCCTATATCATCTCACATAACTTTCCAACTCTTAATGTTCCATACAAGAAACGCTATAATACAAGCTAATTTTATGCATACAAACATATTACATTTTATTTTTCACATAATAATCACCTATATTCTTTAAACAACCCAAAAGATGCAAAGAAAAACTAAGAAAAAACCAAAACACAAAATCAGGCTACCACAAAATAGTAACTAAAATGGTCTCATCGTTTTGAGAAACAGTCTGATTATTTCTTGAATCGTTCTCACCATTTCTCAAAACAGCTAGCTTGATTTGGCTTTTGGAAAATTTCCTTCTTCTCTTTCTCTCTAGCCGAACCTTCATCTCTAAAATCTTGAGTTTTTCTTTTCTTTCAAGATCAACTCATACTCATGCAAATTTCATATTTAAAACTCCAAATGATGGATTCTTTAAGGACATATTCAATTACTACAAACCCTCTTCCCCCCCCTCCCCACAAAATTCATGGAGATCGAAATCCCCATCTACATCACCAAAGGTTTTCTTTTTCAATCTTTCACCAAATTATACTTAATTCAATTCCCTATTCATAAAACTTTATCATGAATCATAATTTTTTCCTAAATTTATTCAAAACCCTAGAATTTAGGAATTCAAAAAACTCGATCTTTCATCAAGATTTCATACAAATAAAAACATATAACTCATCAAAGATGTTCCCTTATCATTAAACATGCATAAATTTCAAAAAAAATACACACAAAAAATCCTTGTCTTGACCGAACCTATCTCCCTAGGGTGTGGTTTTTTTTTTTTTCTTTCAACAAATCAATCCTTCACAACCAAACCTTATACTTATGTAATCTAGATATATTTTCATAGTAATGGAGCAATAGACTTTGACAATGGGTTATCTAATTTCAGAGGTGATAGAAGGTGACTGAAATGAAGAGGAAGATGTTAATAATTGAAAGGAAGATGTTGAGTGATGCACATTGTTTAAAAGGGGAAAAGAAAGAAGACAGATATGAGTGAGATGGAGAATCTCCAAAAATACTAGAGTGTGCTTTATCATTAATTCAACATGCATTTTGTTGAAACATAATGCAATATATATAACAGTCTTTCCATTCTTTAACATTCTAGCATTTTTTTTTTAATTAACACGTGGCTTGTATCAGTTAATTAACAAGTGAAATTGAAACGCACAACATTAGTTGTAACTGCAATGTACCAAACGCACCATATCATCTCATTGATTCCTTAATTTGAATTTTCCTCTTAAAAATCCACTTATAAGTTCCCTCCTTGCAACAAGTAAACCCAATTTCCCCTAAATTTTCTTCAAGAAACCTAATTTCAATATTTGAGGATTTTTTTTTTTATTTTCTTCAATTATTTATGTTTTTCATCATATCATTTTTCTAATTCAAGTTCTTCAAGAAAATCATGCTCGCATATTAGGCATCCACTTACATATGTTTTATTAGTCAGAATGCTAATGCAGCAGCAAATTCGTTAGCTAGAGTAGTTAGGATTTCGAATTGTTCAATCTATCCGATTTGATCTCTCAGTGAAATCTGTTGTTCAAACAAAGTGATAGAATAAATTACAAAAAGTTTTAAAAGATAATACTGATTATCAATTTAATTTTATTATTAGATATGTGACTTAATTAAGGAGAAAGTGTCCAAAATAAAGAGTGCTAGGGTGGATTCTGTCTTTAACGTTCTCCTTAATTAATTACAAGTTTTTCATGTAAGTTTACGTGTAATCCATAAATTTAATCCACAGGTCCAAGTGAGTGGATCCAAAGACGAAGCTGAAGCTCGAATTGGTATAGCAGCGTTGGACAGGCCAAGGGGATCATGACCCAGAGAGGATTTCTCACCTGGTGAAGCAGTTTCTCTCAAGTCCGAACCTGCAGGCATGCAGAAATTTACAAGCCACGTAAACAGTACAAGATGAAGTGTAGAGGTGACCATTCCATGTATATATAGTAGCTAGAATGGCAACAGTTGTCCCTACCACTGACAATTACTTGAAATCGAAGAAAGAAATTAACAAATAACACCGCCATAATCGCTCTCTTTGATCTTCTCTTTTTACTTAGTCTCTTCACATCCAGCAAATCCGCTCGTACAAGACTTGTTCAGCATGAAAATGTTACTTTTTACCCATTTCAGTTTAAACAGCAACTACAACAATCACACGTCTCTCTTTCTCTATCTCTCCCCAACCATTATTAATAATTTCCTTAATTTACATCTTCTCTCATTAATCACTCTACCATCTTCTTTGATGTTAACAACATGACTCTCAAGGGAGGCACCAGCCAAGCTTGTGCTTCGTGCAAGTATCAAAGGAGAAAGTGCTCCTCTGAGTGTCCTCTAGCACCTTACTTCCCATCTGAACAACCAAAGATGTTCCAAAATGCTCATAAGTTGTTTGGCGTACGCAAGATTCTCAGGATACTTGAGAATCTTGATTATCTCCAGAAGGAGGAAGCAATGCGTTCTATCATTTACCAATCCAATATTCGTGACAGGTTTCCTGTTCATGGCTGTTTGGGCATCATCTGTCAACTGCATTTCCAGATTCGGCAGGTGGAAGAAGAGCTCCGTGCTGTCTACGCACACCTTGAGATGTACAGGCAGCATCACCACCATCAGATTGCAGCTTTGACAGAGGATGTTCCCTCGCAATTAGAATTAGGAATGGCACTTCCTCAGCCTTGCTTGGCACAACAGTACTCCTACTCTATTAGCAGTAATATTGGTTACAGCTCTGGTTACTTGGATTCTACTGATAATGTTGGGAATCAGCTTTGGAGTCAACATCCTTATGCTACTAACAATAACACCAATTACATGCCAATTATTCAGTCTCAGCTAGTTGCTTCTCAGCCACTATCTACCCAACAAGAAATTGTTCAAGATTATGATGAGATGCATTCATTTTTTGATACTATTGACGATAGGCAATCATATATAGAAACTAAAGAACCCTATGAGTCCAGGTATGCTTTCCTTTTTCGATACTGTTGATGATAGGCAATCATAATTCTAAGAGATATTTGTTTAAAATGTGTAAAATGTATGGAAAAAATGTGCTAAAAGCTCTTCATCTTACATTTCCTAGCTTAATTTCATACTGGTTCCATGTATGTTAATTTAAGATGCAAATTTTATGATGTATGCATGCAGCTCAGAAGAATCGTTGAAGGACACTACACAATCCATGGAGCATGTTGCGGAGAATGAATTGAAGAGTGCTGCTGCATGTTTCAGTCTTACCAGTGTCAACTGAGTAGGAACTAGATAGCATTTTATTTCAGTTATATTACAATTTTTTCCCCTGTAATGATTCCATAGAGTAAATTCCACAATTTTGAGGTTCTACTTTCTTTTTTTTTATTATTTACGAGTCTGAGCATCCATAGTTTGATTTTATTTTCGAAAATTATATTCCCTTAATTTGTTTGATTTCAGCGACAGAATCCATAATCTCTTTCAGTGAATCATTATATATTATGAAGGTAAACGTTCTCCTATTTGATTACTAGTATGAATTTATTCTTCTTATAGTGACACCTATGAATTGTTGAAGCACCAAGGGATTACTATTTCTCTGATCAAAATATGAAGACACTATGCACACCACTGCTGTCTATAGCAGCGGAACCGCTGATGTTTCAATGACTGAGTTTTCCAGGTCTTTGAGTAGGTTGTTGTGGTTGCAGGGCAAGTGCATGGCCAGTTCGAGAATTCAGGATTATGGTAGATGGATAATAAAGTGGTCGCTTTGATTGAAGATGTTATGGTGTAAAGTTCCATGAAACAGATTCAAAAAGTCGAGCAAAAGCAAACTTAATTAGTTGTTCATCAAATGGGGAGTAGGAACAGGATGAGAAAATACTATGGATGGGATGGGCATTTGCGATATAGCCAATGAAAACGAGCAGCTCCTTTCTTCTCGCAGTCATCACAGAGTATAACCTGCAATCGCTATCACAATCCATCAAAGTGAATCTTTCATAACATTGAGCAAGAACAGTGGGGGAAAGAGCACTATAAACCTGAGTTTGTCCAGAATATTCATCTGGGATTTTCTCTTCAGCCAATAATGCGTCCAACATCTGAAAGCACACCTGAAAGATATTCCAACAATTTAGCCAAGAAACAAGGAAAGACGTTCTTTACTACATGTTTTGAGATCATGTTCCATGTAAAAGGAAGATCAAAATGCGGATAGATCCAAACTTTTAGTAACTTTGGGGAGATGTGTTATGAGAATTATGATGGCATTACCTTACAATCTAAGTCTACAATTATGACACAGTACTGCAATGAAATTCTGATAGACTCTGAAATCTAGCAACTGTAAACCACAGTCACAGCATATATTTGTCTCTTGTTGGGTCTTTCTTCTGTTCCCTCTCATCCATTTTAACATCTTCACCTCAGCTACACTTAGAAAGATGCAGCATATTTGAATTGGGACCACTACAAATAGGACTAAGTTTCCTATGTGTGAGACTTTCATGTTTTTTTGCACCTATATCAGCACAAATATTCTATTTTGTTGGACAGCATTTGACAAACGAAAATTTGAGTTTGGCGTTTCTTTGGTATTGGCGTACATAGGAGTTCCTAGGTTGATTGGATTGCTTTGTTTCGCCTTGGTTAATGATCAAGTTTTTACCCTTGAATTGTTCTTAGAGCTTTACTAAACCCTCGCTGACCTTATGAATGCAAGGACGGATTAATCCGAATCTGTCACCCCTAGTGACTAATAGTTTTCTTTAAATTTTTCTGACATGCACACACATTTTGAAGTAGCAAAATTTCAAATTTTAAAACCATGAAAAGACCCTGGTCAGCAGAATTACCTTTTCTTTCAAGAATAGGTTTTTTTTTTTTTTTTCCTGTAGTATATCTAAGATTTTAGGTTCATAAATAGGTTTGTAATCAAAAACATAAATCATAAGTATAATGAAAAAGAAAGATGTATAGAAGAGAAAACACTTAACGAAACATTTCTTTTTCTCAAACATTCTTCTTGTTATTTAGTTTTTTTTTCTTTGTTGTCCATAAACGCTTACCACACTAATTTTCTTACAACAATGGTATTATAGCTTGTTTTTATTGTTTGACATGGTCAATACAAACTTTTCAATTCAATGTCCTCGTTTGATAAAGAACAATTATGAAATTTAATGTATTTATGTGAAAGCTTGGCTAGGTTTCCAAGATGTGTGGAAAATAGTTGAAAAGGGTTTTGAGGAGCTTATGAAAGGAGTAACGTTGACTTCAGCCTAAAGAAAGGTCGTGCAAAAAGCGTTAGTGAAGGAAGGATCAACAATCACTCACAATCATCCACCAATGTCTGGATGATACCACTTTTAAGATAGTGGCCAACGTAACAATCGCCAAACATACATGAGAAGTTTTGCATCAATCAAACCAAGAAGCTGACAATGTCAGAAAGGTATGCCTACAAAAGTTACGAGGTGACTTTGAAAAGCTATACATACTTGAATTAGAGAGTATTTCAAATTACTTTGCTAAGGTATTGGTCATATACAATCAAATGAAGAGATATGAGGAGTAGATGGAGGAAACACGCGTGGTAAAAAAGATTCTACGCTAGCTGCAAAAGAAGTTTCATTATGTGGTAGTTGCTATAGAAAATTGCAAAATAGACTTTTTGACAATTCAATGACTCATGGGAAAACTATAAGCCTTTGAAGAAATAGTCAATGACGTTTAAGATGATATAGGTTTACAAGCACATGGTTGAAAAATCAACTCGGATATGTGAAATGTGTATAATATATATATATATATAACTTGGTATACCTGTTAATATAGAAGAGGCATCGGGAACTATGCAGCAACAAAAAGGTATAACTAGAGCTTCGACAATAAACAGGTATTTAACACCCCCCCAATCCTTTTATTTATTAAGTTTTAAAGATTCAATGAATTTTCAATGTAGAAAAGTGTTTTGATTTCATGTAAAAAAAATGAAAGCGAAGGAATTAGCTTACCGGTAATGAAACTAGTACTCAGTAATGGGTGAAGGAATTAGCTTCTCAATAATGAGACTAATGCTCGAAATTAAGCAAAGAAATTAGCTTTTAGGTAGTAGGATTAATGCCGATAAAAAGGCAGAGAAATTAGTTATCCAGTAATGGAAAATGGGCTGGGAGATTTAACTACCTAGTGATGGGTCATTTCTGGAAATGAAAAATGAAAGTAAACACTTGAAAAGGGGTGAGAGTATGCTCGAAAATGGGTTAGTAATATTAGGTTGAGAATGACCTGAATTTATAACATGCTAGTTAAGATCAATTGATTTGTAAAAGAAATTGTGGATGGTGACATGATATAAATGAAATGTAATATTAAAATTGTTCATCTTGTTTGATTAACTTATTAAGTAACTTTATTTCATTATGTGGTATGATGAACTAAATTTTAGATACCGCGTATCCATAAGCAGATTGATAGATACTTAGGATTCCTTTTGCTAAATTAAATGAATATGTAAACTATATCTCTTTTGTAATGTAAATCTGACATGTAATAATGAGAATCCTTATGCTTACTAAACTATTTAAATTAGAATACGTTAAAAGACATTTATAACATTATAATTCTTTTGTTGTGATAGAATTATGAATGTATGTGATTCATCTATGATATTTTCTTATAAAGTGCACATTGGTATACTTGTAATAAAAGAATTATAATGTTGGAAAAGTTGAAGGATGAGAATTAGAGGTACCCTCATACATTGATGTGATAAGTCCAAGATGATTGGAAAATATTTTAGTTATGATTTGATGAATATTGAAGAGATACAAATTCTAGTCGATAACTAAGGATCTTCTATTGTAGAAGAGACTGTCAAAATTTGAGTAGATTTTTCATAATTAGAAATGTAAATTCTTGAATACAAAAAAAAAAATTCACCTATTAAATAGAATAATTATAAGGAAATTACGTGGAAGTTGCGTCAAAATATTAGGGTTGTTATATTTTCTCTCTCTCTCTAAAGGGAAAAAAAGCCTAAAAAACTCTCCTTATCGAATATAACTGTTGATACTAAAATCGACGAGTTTCATCGTCGAGAAGTGTACGTTTGTCAACTTTCCCTCTTTACCCATCGTAAACTACAAGTCTCTCTCTCCTATCTTAAACTCAACGACTAAATGCAAAATTACGGAAGTTTTGCATCAAATTGTTCTATCTTTAAACTTAAAGGATCAAAAATGATTTTATGCCAAAACCCCATAAAGCAAATTTATGGAAAAGGCACTGACACATAATTGTTTTTTTTTCAATGGTCTCTTAGTTGTTTTTTTAGACAATTTTATTCCTTTTATTTTCAATTATTTACAAACAATAAAATCAAATTATTTCTTGTAAGATTTAGCATTATGACAATTGCAGAATTTGTTTTTTAATCAAGCCAACTATGAAATAAGTCATCAATTTCGATTCTCAATCAATATAACATTGAATGATCCAATTTAAAAAAAAAATCAGAGACCAAAAGAAAAAAAGAAGAATTAACACCTTTTTTTAAAAAAAATTGCTATTGTTAATTACTTTTAATTTTGGTTATTTTTCCTTCAATTCCTTGCAAATAACTATATTGATTTTTTTTTCATGAAATAAAGAAGCAACTCAATATCAGAATGGTTTTAAAAACTTGTGATAACAATATAAAAAAAAATTAAAATAAATAATGAACCTGAAATTATAATCAATATAACATTAAATTATAAAATTGAAAAGAGAAAAAAATTGATAAAAAAGATCAAAATATAAAATATTATTCTAATATGAATTATCTCATAATCAACAGTGAATTATTGAACTCTTTCAGGGTTTTTTTTTTCAATATTAATATTAATGTTGTGATTCAGATTTCCACGTGTAACTAACTATAGCAACAATTCCTGTCATGTAGTGGAGAACATATCATAAAGACATAAACTGAAAGGGCGCTAAAGAGTAAACGACAACTCTTTCACCTCACTTAACGTCAGCAAAATACCAGCTGTCAATTAAGAAGCAGCTTGACATTTTCACTGGAGATGAATGGGAAATCTAAAAATATTGGTAATGATTATTTTTTAATTTTATTTAAAAATATATTAATTTTTTTAAAAAATTATTTGTAATATTAATATATCAAAATAATTTAAAAATATAAAAACACAACCCCAGTTCTACAACAATGACTAGTCATGTTGGTACTGCAGCAACAACGCACTTAAAAAGAAAAAAGAAATAAAAAACGAACGGTTATAAAAAAATAAAGATTATTTAAATATGTGGTATTGTTTAGAAACCGTGTTTTTTTAAAATTTAATTTTTTTATTTAAAATTAATTTTTTTATTTTCATATTATTTTAATATACTATATTAAAAATATTTTAAAAAATAAAAAAAATTATTTTAATATATTTTTAAATAAAATTCACTTTTTAACCTTGACAGTGAGAAACTCTCAAACACGCTAAAGCTAAACAGCAAATGGTTCTCTACAGTAGCGAGCATATGGATTCAGTGCACCAGCGGATCTCTCTACAGTCTACACCTTCTCCATCTACTCTCCAACTCTCAAATCCACTCAAGCTTATGACCAATCAACACTCGACACCGTATCTGATATCGGTGTCGACTGCGGAGTCCTCTCTGGTGTTCTCTACACCTCTGCCACGTCCTGGAATCAAAGCAGAGTCCGTGGTGGGCCATGGGTTGTTCTCGTGGCTGGCGCGATTCAGTGTTTCGCGGGCTATTTTTCTACGTGGGCTGCTGTTACTGGTTTGATTCCTCGACCGCCGGTTGCGGCGATGTGTCTGTTCGTGTTTGTAGCGGCACATGCCGAGAGTTTCTTTAACACCGCTGATGTTGTCACCTCTGTAAGGAATTTCCGTCACTTTAGTGGCACTGCCGCTGGCATCATGAAGGTAATTAAGCTACAATTAATTTCCACTAATTGTTTCATTTCTAGACATGGAAAACAGAGACTGGCTGAGTCTCCATCCATAAAACCAAAGTATAACCACAGAGTTTGATTTTTCTTCTGGTTTTTGGTTATTGTTTGCAGGGATTTCTTGGTTTGAGTGGGGCAATACTAATTCAAGCATACCAAACCATATTCAACAGCAAACGCAGCTGGTATCTCTTGACGTTGGCAATTTTGACAAGAACCAAGTAACCAACCCTCTTTCTCTTATGTGATGGTTTGTGAGAATCTACGAGGTTGATGAAGGGGAAATTGAGAAGAAATATCTTGATAGTTTGTCTTTGATTGTCGCAGCTTATCTTATGAGTGTTACAGTATTGGAAGACTTGTTTGGTTTCCAGTTGTTAGGGCGTCTAATGTCCTTTGTCCTGCTCTTGGTGTTGCTCGTTTCGCCTCTTTTCCTTGCCATTAAAGCTTCAAGAAAGAGTTCTCGTGTAATGGATGAGTCTAGGCTGCTTGTCAGAGAAGACAGAATTGCTTAAAGTCGGTTGCCTAACGACAATGAAGTTGATTTGGATACCAATGAACAAGAACAGAATCTTTGAAAAGCTGTGCGAACAGTGGATTTTTGGATTTTGCTTCTTGCCATGGCCTGTGGTATGGGTTCAGGACTTGCCAGAAAATAGTTTTGATACAGTGAAATAATTCGCATTTTCCCAATGCTAGAAAATGTGAAATAATTCATATAAATCTATTTCTTTAGTTTTAGTTATAGAATATAATATCAAGAAATGTAAAATCTTATCCTAAGTAATATATATCCATTCAGTTTTTTAGTTAAATAATCCATATTCCTACCATATGAAATATTATCCTGTCCTCTCATTACAAATACATGTCTTAATTTATATACCTCCATTTGTGTAGATATTTTCTTAACGTATTAAATACATATTTAATAGCCACATGTTATGTGGTTTTA
>Ga0325410_1002522_pt1 | contig 20544 bp, 16 predicted proteins | sample PopdelMetagenome_16_FD_206182 | JGI IMG/M metagenome (GOLD analysis project Ga0325410, IMG submission 206182) | Populus deltoides microbial communities from Bellville, Georgia, United States - Xylem-PdIQD-R3 | ecosystem: Host-associated > Plants > Phyllosphere > Stem > Wood/Secondary xylem... | reverse complement strand
GTATTTGCTGCATCGTTGAACACGCGTATCTGTCGAGTTTCATGTTCGGTTTGATTCCAAATTGAACGAGTAATTACAAAAATAATGTTTTCAGTTAATATTTTATTAAGATAAAATGTTAATTAGATCTATTAAAATGAGTGTATATTATATTTATTTATTTTTATATATAAAAAATATTTGTTCTCGTAAATTAAGGTATGAGAAATACATGTAATTAATATATAGATACTTGTCAGATAACATGTGCATTGAACTAATTAGTAAAAGAATTTCATATGAAAAGATCACATATGTTTATGGATAAGCTTATATGATAGTTGTGTAAGTAATTATTAGATTTGAGATCACTAAGTTATCTTATATAAGGAGTATTATACTTTGATCATAACCACAAGTTATCCTAATCAAAGATAAAAAAAAAACAGGCAGATATTGAGTATAACAAAAACTACATAAAGATATTTGAGTAATTAAGAGAGGATTCATCACCCTAGGTGAATTAGAAAAAATATTCCATATGTTTTCAAATAGTATTGATTATGAAATCCTTGGTCAAGATGAAATAAGATTTGAAAAGAGTTTATCAATGACTATAGTGTTGAGAACTAAAATGGTTTAACTAAAAAGACATATTCAATGCTATAATGTCTAAATCAGAATATTCTTGTTGAGAGGATAATAATTACACTAAGAAACTAGTAATTGAAAACTTAAGTCAAATAACTTATGATTTTCTTAATATTTAGGGGACTACTACAAGTTGGTAGACATTATACTTGATTTTCAAATATAAATCAATCAATTATTGGATTGATAATAAATTAAATAAATTTATTTAATCTTATTTTATTTAGGATTATGATTTATATTTAAGCCAACTTATTAGGAAACTTAATGAGTCACACACATAATCAAGTGTGACTTGATTGTAAATAAATTTTAGAATTGAGGACTAAAATGTAATTAATATAGGGGATTATAATTTTAGACCTTAAGTAAGGACTTGATTAAATAAATTTCTAAAATTATCCTAAAATAATATATGTAATATTATTTAAGGTGCAAATTGATATTTTACCATGCCTTTTATTTTCTACACATGATAGTATAATAGTACATTACAAAAACACTTAAATACAAAATAAAAGAGCTAGCACTCAAATGTATAACTAGGGGTGAGCAAAAAACCGATAAACCGAGAAAACAAAAAAAAAAATTAATCGAAAAAACCAAACCAAGAAAAAAATTGATTAAATCGATTAGAATTTTTTGAAAAACTTCCGGTTCGGTTCAGTTTTGTACTGTTCAAACTGGTAAACCCAAACCGAACTGAACCAGTTCTAAAAAAAAATACTATAAATAGGAAAAAATCTTTGCCCAGTAACTGTGAGGCAGTAAGCCAGTAACCTAACCCTAGCACCCACGGCCGCCCCCTCTCCTTAGACTCTCAAACACATACATAAGTCAACCAGAGACACGCCAACTCCAAGCATCAACATCATCTACACAAGATCACCAGTGGCCACCCCCTCTTCATCTCCGGGAGCGAAAGCCAACATGCGTGGGTTTTGAATTCCAGAGTCTCAACCGTAAGGGAACGAACTACATAGACTTCTCAAGCTTTTGATCTTAAAAGGCGACCCAAGGGAGGACTGTAGGAAGCCAACCATGCAACCCATCTGCTTCTCTATGTGCTTCTCTATATTTTGCTCTCGTACCATTCCCATCATTTTTTTTTTCCCTTCTTCACATATAGACTCACTTTCTCACTTTCTCTGCTTCACCCCTCTCCTAACAAGGTCAGTCTTCAAAGACCTTATGTTTTATGAGAGTAGCTGTCTCAAAATAGTATAATTTTCACTTTAGTTGTCTGAGAATAGAATAGGAAATGAGAGATTCCTTATTTGTATTTTGATCTTCAATGTACTTTGAATTTGAAACCAAAATGAGAGTGTTGATAATAAAAGACACGAGGTGCTCTGTAATTGCTTTTCTATTTCTTCAAATTAGTCAGATCTTTAGTGTACTTTGAATGTGTGTGTTCTGCATATAAGTTATGTTGTTGTAGATGACAGATGAGCAATCACCATATAGGTTTTCTTGGTTTTTTTACATTAAGAAGCGAACCGAATCGGACTGAAACCGGTTGGTTTGACTCAGTTTCGGTTTGGTTTCAGTTTTTTTTTTAAAATTGGTTTGGTTTCGGTTTTTTTTAAAAAAATTGATTTGGTTGGTTTTTATAGGTAAAAACCGAACCGAACAGAAAATGATCACCCTTAGGTATAATAACTCATTTCTCCTAAAATAGTTTAAGAGATTTCTCACTTGTGGTTTGTAATAACCTAGACTTGAAACAATTATTCAAAGTTAAAAAAGAACATCTAATCTTTATGTAATCTTCGTATAAAATCTAAACAACTTTAACGACATTCTTGAGACTCTTGAAAAATTTTAAATTTATCATTTCTGCTGCATAATATCAGAGCCTTTGTTAGATAATCATGGTTGTTGATTGCATGTTTTAATTGTTAATGGTATTAATTACGAATTAAATTTGTGTGCAAATTTTTTTTCCCAAAAGTAATTTTTTCTCTCATGATTTGTTTTTTAAAACTTTTGGCTATTGTTCCAATAAAATCTGGTTGGAATCTTAAAAAAATAGTTTTAGGTCGTTATGCCTTTACTAGCAACGGTGCCAACCGCTGACATGCCAGGTCTAGCACATAGACCAACTCGCTATTGGATGGCGAGGTGGCAAGGCTACTGCCAATTGCCACACGAGGAAACCACCTTGTCAGGTTGCTTTACACCGCTTGACACAACGACAACTTTGACCGCTACTTCCAATGTTGTTGTCGGTGATGAGTAGTGTACTGTAACTTATACCTAACTACATCAACGATATAATTGGGACAGAATCATGATTTTACCCCTCCATGTATAAAATATTAATTTTATATTTAAATATTAAAACCCTTAATTAAATTAATTATAAAATTAAATTTTCTAATTAGATTATGATTGGATTAAATTGTTTAATTCAAAAATTGATTGATTTTGTATTGTCCTAATTGGATTAGGATTTAATTAAAAATGTTTAATTAAATAATATTTAGAAAAATAGTTTTTTCTAAAATATAGAGAGTTTTTAAGCTAGAGAATTTTATTTATTTAATCCTAAAAACGATATTATTTTAAAATTGCACATAAAACCAATAATTATAATTAAAGCATGTAATATTTTTATTTATGCTTATTAATATGTTATTATGCATGATGGATGATTATGAATATTAAAGACCAATGTGATTATGTTTTTATGATGGAATGTTGTAATATTAATAGGACCCACATGTCCTTCCTTTTCTTTATTTTTCTTATAGGGTTGTAAAATTATTTTCTCATTTAGTTTTCATCGAATATAACTAGAGGTTTCTTATTCAATTATGTAAATGTTATGTAATTTAAAAATATAAAAATTTAGATAAAAAAACTATTTGTAATCTAATAAGAAGAAATAATAGTTGTCAAGGATACAACTATGGTGCTTGCAAAGGACTTAATAAGATTTGCAGCAGCTAGCTAGGTCTTGATCATCTAATTCTTTTCGATGCCTTAAATAAATTAGTTTAGATATATTCATAATTATCTAATTAGAATAGAATGAGGCTTAATTAAAATAATAAATCTCTTACATGTTGTGGGCATGATTTGTTAACTTTCAATTTTATATGCATAAAACAAGAGTTTATTGATGGATAACTTGTTGAGCTACTCAAGGTTACTGTTCATCCAACATGTTTAATGCTATAAAATTAGGTTATACTTAACTAACCTATATGATTTGGATAAGTTACTTATGATTTGAATGAGTTATATATAATCATATAAGACTAAATACAGTAGTTAGGCGAAACATATATGATATGTTTAGATAGAAAGTTGTTACCTATCTGATCTAGAAGTCACATAAAGATGTGATTGATAAGTTATGTCATCTACCCAATTTAATCTATTTTGATTTGTTGACTTATTTAAGGTCATATAAATTCAATGGGATCCTAACTCATTAGGAGATCAAAACGAGATTTCTTGAATTAATAATGAGGGATATTAATTTGCAAAAAAATAGTGGGAGGCCAATGATTAAAGACCTTATCTAAACTTGATTATAAATATTTATACATGAAACCAATACCCACTATTTTTACATGAATAAGTTGATAGATTACCTTGAATAAAAATATATATATCCCTAAATAGCATACATGATTCTAATAAATTAACTAAACCATACTTCTTAGACTAGTATCGAAATATAAGAATTGTTCTCAAACAAGAAAGAATGTTATTTGTTCTTGAAAATTCGATTCTTCATGTCTTTGAAGAGGAAGCTGATCATAACGAAGTTATGACTGAATATCAATGTCATATTGATGACGATGACTAGGCTACATATGTGATGTTAGCTAGCATGTCATTTGAACTTCAAACACATCATGAGAATATGAATGCTCATATAATAATTATACATCTCAAATAGTTGTTTAATGCAGCTAGATGCATTGATAGATATAAGACCTTTTAGAAATTGTTACGGCTCCTCGGTGAACACCTATGTGTTGAGGATGATTGACTGTTTTAAAGATATTGGGCTAATTGGGCTTTGTCATAGACCATGAGTTAAATGTTGCGTCTTGTAGTCCTTCTATCAAAATGCATAGAAGCCTACTTGTTTATGTTTCTCTATAAATAAAATGTTATGCTTTTTATTTTTTTTGCACATGATAGTACAATAGTACAATACATAAACACATAAACACAAAAACATAAAAAATGCTATCACTTAAAGGTATAATAATCTCTCTCTCTCTCTCTCTCTCTCTCTCTCTCTCTATTCTAGAAGGTTTTATGAGATTTCTCACTAGTTCATGTGAATTACCGTTAGAGATCGTACACTTAAATGTCTTGTAGTTTGCGACAATCCAGCCTTGAAGCAATTATTCAAAGTTAAAAAAAATATATGATCTCTTTGTATAAAATCTAAACAACTCTAGATTTATTTAACGAGGTCTCTGAGATTTCTAAAAAAAATTTAATTTACCATTTTTAAATGCCACTGCAATTGTTAAATTATTGATGAAATAATTCCATCAGTATATTTCAGAGAGTTGGAAAAGAATTACTGCAAATGCCATTGCAACTCACCGATAAAATTACCCATGGTTATTCTGTCGGTGATATGCTAAATAGTATCGAGGGAATTATTGATTTATTGAAGCATGTAATTTTTTTTGGCGTGCATGGTTCGTTTATAAATCTATCTGTAAATTTTTAATGACAAACTTATCGATAGACGGGAAATTACCAAACAGAGTTTTTCCGACAGAAGGTTTTTATTCGTGATTCTGTCAATAAAATAATCACTGACAAAATATTATAGTAAATATTAACAAAAATTTCCATCAATAAAACTATTAAATCTAGTAATATTTACTGTATATATATATTTTTAAAAATCCAACACTACTAACATTATTTTCATGTAAGTTGGTGTGGCTTATGGATATATAAACATCCACGAGTCACTAGGTAAAGGTTTCCTTCCTATCTGGAAACTCACATTCTCTGCTTTAACCTCCGATCATCTCTTACATTTTCTCCATAAACACACACAATACAGCTTCTAAGGCTTCATTCCTCATACACCAGTGCTAATTTAAGTATAAAAAAGTCTTCTAAGTCTAACATAGGATTGTTTTGCAAGTGTTTGTGAAAACCAAGTCCACTAGTTTTAATCTCTCAGTTCATTCACAAGCCTTCAAAAGACCTTGATCTTTTGGGAATTTTTTCAAACTCACACTGGATTAATTTAAGGATGCGATATTTATTTTGGATTTTAGGAAAACTGAAAAAGATTGAACTGCAGTTTTTTTTCAGTCTTATGTGTAGTTTGAGGTGATAACATTTATCAGAAAGAAATTTAATGTTAATAAAATGCTATCTCCATTGCAAGTTGCAATAAATTCACCAGTTATTCAGCAACATAAAGATTCTGCAAGCCCTAAACTTTGTGTTTGAAGATACCTTCTTAACAAAGAGAAAAAAAAAGAGTATAAAATTGTCTGCAGTCTTGGAAGCAAGATCCTTGGCAAATGCCTCAACTTTGATATTGATGACAGGTCTTCATCAAAGACGATTGGGCATAAATGACATGGGAAAGTGTTGGGCAACAGATCATAACAAGTGTCTTTATTGTACACGTGTCACATGCTGACTAGTGGTGTAAAATTCTATTGTCCTACGTAAGAGACTTGCAGCAGATGTAATGAACATATTTTTTCTGCTTTAAGAAATAGTAAAGTCTCAATGCTCACCAACAGAGTGCTTTACTACAATTTAGTATCCAGTTTTTACATTTTTGACAGGAGGTCATAGCTGCAGGCAGAATTTTGCTTAAAAGCCAAAAAAGAATGAAGTGTCAAAATCTTCTTCAACAATAGTGATGAACAATAAAATCCAAGCAACCTTTTAATTTAGACCAACATGTAGATAAAATAAACAGTAATCCAAAGAGAAAATGAGGGCGGGCAACCTGATTGCTTTCAGATTCCTTGATTCCCTGCCGTAAAATAAGTGCCGGCAAATTTACTAAATGCATTTGGCATTGGATTAGCATAAGACAATAGCGGATAAAACGATACAAGAGAGAGGCACACAAATAATTAATTATTTCCTTAACAACGCATATAAAAAGCAATCTATGTTTTGAAATTTCAAGCATTGATGAAGCTAAATGCACCGTTGAAAGTTTCATCGCTCTCCTAGAATTAGCACAGTCGACAATGGGAGGCAAAGATAGCATGTTTCGGTATGCTGATAGCAAAGACAAGCTGTTGATGTTCTTTGGGGTTCTGGGCAGCATTGGAGATGGATTGCAATATCCTCTCACAATGTATGTTCTTAGCCATGTTATCAATGAATATGGAAGCTCCAGTGCATCTGTGTCTATTGATACCGTGAACAAGGTGAGCATCTTGAAGTCCTCGAAACTATCTTGTTCTAGCAATCCCTTCTATTTATCCTTCTTGCTATAGTTAAGGTTGCGCCAGTGACATTACTTGATGTGTCTACAGTAGTAGAAAAAACCTAAATGAAGGACTTTGGCATGGGATATGTCTTGAAGACATGAAAATATGTTGAGAGGGAAGGTTTTGACTCCATATATTTAGCTGAAAATTATATATCCAATATAAACTAGAGTAATCTGCATAATGATTGATTAATTAGCTCATCCAACGCAGAAACTACCTCCACAGTGCTTATACATGCATGATTTCGTACTACACAATGGAAATGTAAAAGTTATTGGTGTAAGTTCATGCCTAAGGCTTGCGTAAATTCTTAGAAGTTCTTCACCTTAAGTGCATCAGAATTCATCTTGATGCTTCTTAATATTATTGATTGTTAAAGCTCATTTGAGTTTTTAATTCTACTTGTCAGTACTCTCTCAAGCTGCTATATGTTGCAATTGCTGTTGGACTTTCTGCTTTTGTTGGTGAGTTCACTATTAGTAAATCTAATGAACTGCTTTCAAGTTTCACTATTTTCAATTGAAAAACATTAATCAACAGATACAGGGAAGCTAATTCTGTTCTTTGTTGCATTTTGGTTGATCTTTACTTTTGCAGAAGGACTGTGTTGGACAAGAACTGCTGAGAGACAAACCTCTATAATGAGAATGGAATATCTGAAATCTGTCCTTAGACAAGAAGTTGGTTTCTTTGACACCCAAGAAGCTGGTTCTTCCACCACGCATCAAGTTGTCTCAACCATTTCTAATGATGCCAATTCAATCCAAGTAGCAATATGCGACAAGGTTTTCGTTTAGTATTGTTCTTTCCTTTAATTCACTTGCACATAAGCCTGAGCGTTGAAATTAACTCCTATAGAAACAACTTCAAAAGTGCTTTTACGTTGGTGGTAAAGACTACATATTAGTTAAGATTTAAGGTTTGTACAGTGCCAAACCTCACAAGCATGGCCCCCCCCAAAAAAAAAAAAAATATTCCTGCATTTTAAGTCGAGAATTTGATATTATTCAGCATAAAATGTTCTACCAAATACATGCATATTTATGTTAGCCTGTTGGCTTTGAATCTGTCTGGAGGAAAAGTGATAAAATGTTTGGTCACTTGCTCAAGCATCCATCCCTGAAGCTTGACCTGACTATAAGCAATAAGTAATCTAGATAAAACTATTTCCTTCATCTCCATGCTGTGATTAAAATTATAAAATGGATCTTGTGCTGCTTGTAGATACCCAACTGCCTTGCATATATGTCAACCTTCGTCTTCTGCCTCATGACTTCTTACATGCTGTCATGGAAGCTTGCACTGGCAGCTCTTCCTCTCACATTGATGTTCATTATCCCGGGACTTGTATTTGGGAAGTTCATGATGGATGTGATCATGAAGATGATTGAATCATATGGAGTTGCTGGCGGGATAGCCGAACAAGCTGTTTCATCTATAAGAACTGTATATTCATATGTAGCAGAGAATCAAACACTTGATAAGTTCAGTCGTGCACTTCAACAAACAATGGAATTAGGAATAAAGCAAGGTTTCGCAAAGGGACTGTTGATGGGGAGCATGGGAATGATTTATGTTGGATGGTCTTTTCAGGCTTGGTTAGGTACTTATTTGGTGACAGAAAAAGGAGAAAAAGGAGGCTCTATCTTCGTAGCTGGAATCAATATCATCATGGGAGGATTGTAAGTTCCTTTTGTTTCTATTTTCCTCTTTTGATAATTTCTTTGAAGCAGACTAACTGATTTAATTTGAGTTCAAGAACTCATAGTTTTTACTCTGCAATTGCAGGAGTGTTTTAGGAGCACTCCCAAATCTAACTTCCATCACAGAGGCAATGGCTGCTTCTACTCGTATTTTTCAAATGATTGATCGAACTCCTAGTATAGACTCGGAGGATAAGAAGGGGAAGGCTTTGTCATATATAAGAGGAGAAATTCAATTTCAGGACATAAATTTTAATTATCCATCAAGACCTGATACACCAATCTTGCAAGGCTTGAATCTCACGATTCCAGCAGGTAAGACAGTTGGTCTTGTGGGAGGCAGTGGTTCTGGAAAATCCACAGTAATTTCATTGCTTCAAAGATTTTATGACCCCAACGAAGGACAAATTCTCTTGGATGGACACAAAGTAAATAGGCTTCAGCTCAAATGGTGGAGATCGCAAATGGGTCTGGTTAACCAGGAACCAGTCCTCTTTGCAACATCTATAAAGGAGAATATACTGTTTGGGAAGGAAGGAGCATCGATGGACGAAGTGGTAAATGCTGCTAAGGGTGCAAATGCTCATGACTTCATTACCAAGTTACCAGATGGATATGAAACTCAAGTAAGCTATCTTTTTTCTTTTTTAAACTAACAATTTATTTCTCGAATTCATTTCAATAGAATTTCATAGAAATATTGATGGAAAGAAATTCTAATAGCAGGTCTCAGATGTTTCTTTAGTAAGAAAATGGAAAACAATTAATTTATGAATTTTGTTTCTAGGCATTTAACTCAAATTCTGTATGTTAACATGCTGTTCTTGATTTCCTAGACATTTATTCAACAGTCATTTTTGGCATTTAATTCAGTTAACTAGAATTCTTGAAGTCTGAAAAGGTCAGAACGTAAGATAGATTACAGTAGTTCCTGATTAAACACCATCTTCATGAATTCCTCAGGTTGGTCAATTCGGATTCCAACTATCTGGTGGCCAAAAGCAGAGAATTGCCATAGCAAGGGCTCTGATCAGGGACCCCAAAATCCTGCTTCTTGATGAAGCAACCAGTGCACTGGATGTACAGTCAGAAAGAATAGTTCAGGACGCAATAGATGAGGCATCGAAAGGAAGGACAACAATCACCATTGCGCATCGCCTCTCCACAATCAGAACAGCAAACCTTATTGTGGTTCTACAAGCAGGGAGAGTAATCGAATCAGGTTCACATGAACAGCTAATGCAAAAAAATGATGGACAGGGCGGGGAATACTTCCGGATGGTGCAATTGCAGATGGCATCACAAAATGAAGCTTCTAATGACTTCACTTATCACAATGATGGGCATAGCTTCCACAGGATGAGTCCTGCGCCAAGCCCACTGAGTGTGAGAAGAAGCGTTCCAGGCACTCCACTGTTAAACCCCTTTAGCCCGGCATTCTCTATGGGCACCCCTTATTCCTTCTCAATCTACGATCCCGCAGATGAAAGTTTCGAAGATGATTTATACCAACTGAATTATCCAGCTCCTTCTCAGTGGCGTCTGCTGAGAATGAATGCACCGGAATGGGGAAGTGCCTTGATTGGATGCTTGGCGGCAATAGGTTCTGGAGCAGTTCAACCTATTAATGCTTACTGTGTGGGATCGCTCATATCGAACTACTTTCTCAGTGACAAATCGGCCGCCAAGCATAAATCCAACAAATTGTCTCTTGTTTTCTTAGGCATTGCTGCTCTAGATTTCATCACCAGTCTCCTCCAACACTACAATTTTGCAGTCATGGGAGAAAAGTTGACAAGGAGAGTACGTGAGAAACTGCTAGCAAAGCTGATGACTTTTGAAATAGGGTGGTTTGATGATGACGAGAACACAAGTGCATCAATTTGTGCAAAGTTAGCCACCGAAGCCAACATGTTTCGATCTCTTGTTGGGGACCGAATGTCATTGCTGGTTCAAGCATTCTTCGGGTCTCTCTTTGCTTATACACTAGGGCTTATTCTCACGTGGAGGCTAGCCCTTGTGATGATAGCAGTACAGCCATTAGTTGTTGGGAGCTATTATTCAAAGAGTGTTTTGATGAAAAGCATGGCAGGGAAGGCACAAAAAGCTCAAAAGGAAGGAAGTCAGTTGGCAAGTGAAGCTGTTATTAACCATAGAACCATAACCGCATTCTCTTCTCAGAGAAGAATGTTGGGGCTTTTCAGAGCTACCTTGAGAGGTCCCAGAGAGGAGAGTGCTAGACACTCTTGGTTGTCAGGTTTTGGCCTGTTTAGCTCACAATTTCTTAATACAGCTTCTACTGCACTAGCTTTCTGGTACGGAGGAAGGCTTTTGACGGAAGGTTTGATATCCCCAGAGCACCTTTTCCAGGCATTTTTGATACTGCTTTTCTCTGCTTATGTCATTGCAGAAGCTGGAAGTATGACCAATGATTTATCGAAAGGAGGGAATGCCATTCGATCGGTGTTAGCAATCCTAGATAGGAAAAGCGAGATTGACCCAAATAACTCTTGGGGTGCTTTGGACATCAAAAAGAAGTTGAAGGGCCAAGTAGAGTTCAACAATGTCTTCTTTGCATATCCAACAAGACCAGACCAAATGATCTTCAAGGGCTTGAACCTTAAAATTGATGCAGGGAAGACAATGGCACTGGTGGGACCAAGTGGTTCTGGAAAATCTACCGTCATTGGACTTATAGAGAGGTTTTATGATCCCATGAAAGGAACAATTTTTATTGATGGACAGGACGTAAAGAGCTACAATCTGAGGTTGCTGAGATCTCATATTGCATTAGTCAGCCAGGAACCAACACTGTTTGCTGGTACTATCCGTGAAAATATTGCCTATGGTAAAGAGGATGCAAGAGAATCTGAGATACGAAAGGCTGCAGTTCTAGCCAATGCACATGAATTCATCAGGTATGAAAGATGTTATAGTCAATGTTACAGAATTAATTTTCCATCCAAAAGAAGTAATGGTTGTAACTTTTAAGGGCGAGAATTGAGCTGTCTAAGGACGCATTACGATATAAATTAACAAAGTATGTAAATAATCTTTGCCTGGTTTTGATCTGAGAATCTGCAAATTGAAGCTATTAACCTCTCATTCCATTTCATTTGTGCCTTTTTTGCAGTGGAATGAAAGAAGGATATGATACCTACTGTGGAGAAAGAGGGGTTCAGTTGTCTGGAGGTCAAAAGCAAAGGATAGCACTTGCTCGTGCGATAATCAAGGACCCATCAATCCTCTTGCTGGATGAGGCAACTAGTGCGCTTGACAGTGTGTCAGAGAGCTTAGTTCAAGAGGCACTTGAGAAGATGATGGTTGGCAGAACATGTGTAGTCATTGCTCATCGGCTGTCAACAATACAGAAATCCAACTGCATTTCAGTTATCAAGAATGGAAAAGTTGTGGAACAAGGTTCACACAGTCAACTAATGGAATTGGGTAGTGGAGGAGCGTACTACTCTCTGACAAGAATACAAAGTGGAAGCTCCTCTTATCATTGAAGCAGGATGGTTGTTCTTCTCAGAATTCCTTCCTATCAAATAATCAGGAGATAACCTGGAGGGTAATGGGTCTTTTATCTATGCAAAAGTTATTCCCTGGCACTTGTGGTATCATTGTCGATCCTCCATCCTGTCCCTCGCAAAAGGGATTTTAAAATGTTTATATTTTTAGCACGTATTTCTGCAAGCTGACAGGACCTGGCCACAACATCCTGCCTAATCTTGCAATGCCTTCTTTTCCTAGGTTCTCTTTATGTTGCTGGAAGTTATCTCTTCTTGGATGCTATTAAACATCATAGTTTATGCAATTGCCTACCTATACTCTTCATTGCTACTGGATAATGCAATAAGCAACTTAATCGGAATAGAAAAGATGAAGAGTACAAAATTTTGGTGTTCATATTCAATATGATTTGTATTAGAAACTTGCATCTTTCTTTTTATCTGTTGATATTTGCTCGCATGATGATACTTGCATCCTCATTTACCTTATCGATTCTTGTTACTTACTATCATTAATGGAACAGAAGCTTTTATTCAATTATTGATTCTTGAGAGATCTATTTCAACTCTTTTGTGTGATGTTGGCTCATAGTTTCCTTACGGAGAATATGCATGCTTAAAGAAAGAGAAATGGGAAGCGTATAAAATGCCATTTTTGCTCTTTTGTACACTGCATTATTAGTGATTGCCAGGGTGCAAAATCCTGGCAGATGTTCGGAGGTGAATTCGTCATAGAATATGGAAATGGAAGTAACTGTTATTACAGAGGCCTGTAATTCAAACTTTATGAAGGGAAGGTTTCTGTCTTCTGAGTATTTTGAGGTGAGAAGATCTGGAAAAATACTAATCCTTCTTTGCAGAAAGTGAGTTCTGATACCCACTTTAACCCTAGTTTAACACCCGGAGAAATACCAGTTGTTTCTCAACATACGGAATATGTAAGATCAAAACTATGTGAATGCTGATATAATTATTCTTCATGAATAAAGAAGATCACTGTCAAAGAAATATTTTAAAATATAAACTATTAGATCATTGTCTGCATGCTGTGAAACATTATCCTTGGCAAAGTTTTGACAGAGGATAAATTTAAGCATTTTGATTGTTACATGTGAGAAAAGGTCTTGTATACAGCACATGGATGGAATCTGAGAAAGATGAATTTATCTAAATGTCTTATGCAATGATCACTCACAAGAACAAGAATCTAAAAATGCATACCGGGTTGACATATTCAATGTCTTGGATAAATGAAACTCTCTGATACACCTTTCTCTTTTTCTTTCATAGAAGAAGAGCAATTAACAACTAGTTTTAAGGGAAAGAAAGATCTGTTACATAATCATTGGAGGAAAATCTACTTGTTTCTACTTCATTGGCAGGAGATGACAAACTGCTGGCAGAATTTGTTTGCAGAACATTTGCAAAATGTGAAACCAAATAACAACCAAGAAAAAGGGAGCATAGCGAGTTACTGCCCCTACATAACTATGGAAACGCAAAGAATGATTTGAACCTCGTAATCATCACTTCAAGGACAAACTATTATTTATTTAATGTCTAATGTCTATATCTTCAGCAATAGTGAGAGATAATGACTCTTAGCAGGTTTGTAGACCAGCATGTAGACAAAATAAATAGTGAGCCAAAGCATAGGGCGACGGATATTAATATGAGTATTTTTTTTATTCCTTGGTCACCTTATGAAGAACCAAGTGCCGGCTAATTTACTAGATGGCTGGATGCTTCTAGCATTTCATAACAGTATAATGAGATAATAACAATACACGAAAACATAGGGTCTTGTACTTAATTAAACGACTGAACTATCCAGTCCCTTCTGAATGGCGTCTGCTGAAAATGAACGCACCTGAATGGGGACGTGCCTTGATTGGATGCTTGGCTGCGATAGGTGCTGTAGCTATTCAACCTATTAATGCTTACTGTGTGGGATCACTTGTATCAAAATACTTCTGCAGTGACAAATCTGCTGTAAAAAATAAGTCCAACATATCGGCATTGATTTCTGTAGTTATTGGTGCTCTCAACTTCATCACCAGCCTCCTTCAACATTATAATTTTGCAGTTATGGGTGAGAGGTTGACAAAAAGAGTACGCAAGAAACTTCAAGCGAAGCTGATGACTTATGAGATGGGTTGGTTTGATGATGATGAGAATACAAGTGCAGCAAGTTGTGCAAGGCTAGCCACTGAAGCCAGCATTGTTCGGTCCCTTGTTGGGGATAGGATGTCATTGCTAGAACAAACTTTCTTTGGTTCTGTCTTTGCATATGCACTAGGACTTGTTCTCACATGGAGGATAACCCTTGTTGTGATTGATTAAAGACTGTTTTGATGAAAAGTATCGCCGGGAAAGCACAACAAACACAAATGGAAGGAAGCCAACAAGCAAGGAAGCCGTTATAAACCACAGAACTATAGCTGCATTCTCTTCTGAGAAGAGAATGTTGAGGTTTTTCAAAGCCACCTTCAGAGGTCCCAAAGAAGAAAGTGTTAAACACTTCAGGTTTTGGCCTGTTTAGCTCCCAAATTTTTTAACACAGCTTTTATCACACTAACATACTGGTATGGTTGGAGCTCATGACAGAAGGGTTAACAACCTCATAGCACCTTTCCTAGCATTTTTATACTTCTTTTCACTGCTTATGTCATCAGAAGCTGAAAGCATTACTAATGATTTATCCAAAGGTAGCAATGCCATGCGAGCAGTATTTGCAATTCTCGATAGGAAAAGTGAGATTGATCCAAATAACTCGTTGGGTACTTCAAACATCAAGAGAAAGTTAAACATCCAAGTGGAGCTCAACAATGTCTTTGCATATCCAACAAGACCAGATCAAATGATCTTCAATGTCTTGAACCTTAAAATTGATGCAGGGAAGACAGTGGCACTGGTGGGGCCAAGTGGTTCTGGAAAATATACCATCATTGGACTTGTTGAAAGGTTTTATGATTCCTTGAATGGAGCAGTTTTTATTGATCTACAGGAGATAACCAGCTTCAATTTGAGAACTCTAGGATCTCATATTGCACTAGTCAGCCAAGAACAACACTGTTTGCTGGAACTATCCGTGAAAATATTGCCTATGGTAGAGGATGCAAGAGAATCTGAGATGCGAAAGGCTGCAGTTCTTGCTACTGCACAAGAATTTATCAGGTATATTGCAGTCGAAAAAATAAAAACTCCTACTCAGCCATGTTCGTATGAGTAGTACTAATTTTTCAGACATAGTTTCATGCTTTGACAGGGAAAAAAAACAATCCTTTGCCTTGTTTGATTTAACACGCTGCAAAAAGGAAGCTATTAATTTTTTGTTTGTGCATTTCATCAGTGGAATGAAAGATGGGTATGATACCTACTGTGGAGAAAGAGGATTTCAGCCATCAGGAGGTCAAAAACAAGGGCTTGCACTTGCTGGTGCAATCTTGAAGGATCTATCAATCAATCCTGTTGTTGGACGAGGCAACCAGCACTTGACAGTGTGTCAGAGAGCTTAGTTCCAGAGGCACTTGAGAAGTTGATGGTTGGCAGCTCGTGTGTAGCTATTGCTCACAGACTATCAACAAATCAGAAATCCAACTGCGTTGCAGTTATCAAGAAAGGAAAGGTTGCAGAACAAGGCTGCCACAAAGAAATTCTCGCATTAGGTCGTGATGGAGCATACTACTTTGTTACAGAACCACAAACGGGCAGCTCCCTTTTTCATTGAAGCAGAATCACTGTAGGAAACTACATGATACAATGCAAAGATTGCTTACTGTCAGGAATAGCAAGATTTTTGAAGCAGAGTCTGAAAATCCATAGTGCCGCAACTTAAATTTAGCATGCTACATGCTCCTCAAGCTCAGAAATCATTCTTCTAATTAAAACAAGATTAAACGAAATCATTAGTATCAGATCATGGGAAGAAAATTATGTTTTCCACTTGAGCTAAATGCCATTTCTTGCCGTGCTTATGACATATGACAGCACCCTGCTATGCTTCATTCCTAGTAGAAAATGTGTACGAAAAACCCACAAATTTCTCATACTTTCACTTCATCGCAGTTTGCATTGCATTCTCGTAATCATCAAAGAAAGAATTGCAGGAAATTACCATTTCAAGTCAGTTTTTTTTTCCTTTTCTTTCATCTAAATAAAGCCACTATATAATACAATGAAATTCCATCTTTTACTTCATATGCTTCTTTCAAGTATCTCTTGAATTCGATACCCTATCTAATGTTAGCTCGAAGATATCTTTTCCAATAAATCTGAAATAAAATATGATGATCATTGTTATCAGCCAAGCCATTCTACCCGAGAACTGAGAGTATTCGTGGGGCAGATAGTGTATTTTAAATAAAGATGACCTCTTCTAGGGTATGAATATTTATGAACCATTTCCCAATAAAGTTGCATTGCCAAGAAATTTCGACATAAAACCTCGTGCATCAACAGGCGTACCCAGAAATTTCCTGCATAACCGTACTTGAAAATAATTAAGCAAAGGCGTGGCACTACAGCTTAAAATTACAAGGAAAGGGGTTATGATTTCTGTGAAATTGCAAGGAAAATGGCAGGTGCCTTCTTGTTTCGATCTTTAATCCATGGCAAAACTTAGAAACCAACATCCGATTACTTGCTTTCCTCGATCACTCAAAGTCTTCTTTTCACATGTCAGGATACGAATCTCAGCCCACATGACAATGACAGGGAACCTTTTTCTCCTCTTTTCACACCTCCAATCATTTTTTTTTTATAGCCAAGTTTTTCGTTACACATTAACAAAAGCACCCACGAATAGAAGATGGTTTTAGTGCTCACAATTTTTATTTGTTTTTAACTTTCTGATATTACACTGGGATGCTGGAAGTTAGCTGTTCGTAAAATCAGATCCTTTAACTATCAGTCCAACCCTGTTTGTTCAAATTCTCGCTACCAAAACAAACAAACAAAAAAACCTTCAGTGCACCATTACTCAGCTTGATTGAAAGTGAAATCTAGATTGCATAAATTTGAAACCCAGTAGCACAACTTACTGCTATTCTCTGCGTCTGGCCTTTTAGAATAGAATACACTTTTTTCTCTGGCTTGGTGCGGTAGACCAGACTAGATTAAACACAAAGATGATTAACATGTCTGCTTTGAAAACTAGACTAGCGGCTGCTTTTGAAAAAACATATTAAAATAATATATTTTTTTAAAAAAAATTTAGTTTTTACATCAACTCAATCTAAAAAAAAAAAATTAAAGCGAAAAAATAATAATTTAATATCGAAACAACAAACATGCTCATAAAATGTTCATTGCAGCTCTGATGTTTTACCAGGATCTAACGTTAGTGAGTCATGCACAGGATTATCATGCTTTCACTTTAGATAGCACTTTCATATCCCTAGCAGAGCTGGAGGACCTGGTCTGCCGCACAAGAGACGTCCTCGTAAATTTTCTGGTAATTGCTTGTTGAAAAACATTTCCCATTATCATCAGCATGTTGTACTTCAAAAGTCCATATCTTGTCTTTAATGAAGAGTAGGGAATCTAATGAAAGCAACAACGCAACTATTTTCTTTCACAAATTACCATATCATTGCTTAAAAGAGTAAGAAAATGAGTTTTTTTTGCTCAAAATCAGGATCCAACAATCATAGTTATACGACCCAACCAGGGTCGAACATGCCAAGCACTTGAGTCACAAGTTAACTCCTGGATCGGCGAGTCAACCCAAGATATGAAGTCAATAAGTTGCTAAGATGACCCATCCGTTAAGGTTTATAACAATGCCAACAATGAGGTGAAAAGGCGAATAGAAAAGATGCTTATATGGGGAAAACAGCCATTTTGGGTGACCAATTTTCTTTCCAACAAACAGCATATGGTCTAAGAAAACTTGTACATGGGGAAAGATAAAAGGCCTGCTTTAGAACCATGATTCCCAGCTATGTGAACCATTCATCAAGCAAACCGTATTGTCTTGAATAGAAAATAAAAACATCAAGCAAGCTTAGCATGCAGACCCTCGTTCTGATCTGTGAAAAACCCCTCCCATCTCATGTAATCATCACCTCAAAACTAAATAAGGGGACTGCAGCCCGCAAGTTAAAGCATACACTCACTCCAACCATTGATTAGCTCATGAAGCTAACCATTCTAAAAGAAAAATGGTGGAGATATTTATAAGCTGTCCTTAGCATCTGGTAGCAGAATATTTTCACCAGAAATGAAACTTGTATGCTTCAATACATCACTGGCAAATCCATCACAATATGGTCAAATCGATTTCAATACTAAAAAAATAAACCACAACTTCCATGTATAAATTGAAGATACAATCTGTTAGTGACAACGACAACAGCAACAAAAGGATTTCCAAGAAATAAAAATATATATAAAAAAATCATCACAAAATCCAAACATGCTACAAGAAAGTAGAAATAATGCCATCTAAAAATCACCAAAAACCAAGAAAGCCTAAAACCAAGAAATTAACAAGAAGAACTCCCATTTGCCCGTAATAGCTCCTAATCTTATTTGCATTAGACTTGAGCTTTAAATCTTTGCGGTTGACTTTAACAACGGTACCATTGACATCAAAATCAAGCCCTACCCTGATCTTATCCCTCTTAGTTTTGAACATAAGAATCTTGTACCTCACTGAAGTAGCCAAATCCACCCTGAAAGACGTCGTCGTCGACCCATTTACTGCAGGAATCGCCTGGACAACCACTTTCCGGTCAATATTTGGAATGGTAAAATTCTTTGTAGCCTTCTTTTTATGCCCCTGATAAAACTTTGGTATAGTAAAATTCCCAATAAAGTGGGACCTATTTGGACTGTCGAAAAATGTAACGTTTATAGGATCATAGTACACACCCTTGTCTTTGTTGGTGTTTTTAAACCTAAGTTCAAACTCAAGTTTTGTAAGGTTTGAGGTTTGGTTAAGAGGAATATAAAATTGTCTAAGTAGACAATCAGGTGATGAAGTACGTAAGCTGAGCCACATAAAAAGTGATGTCAGCCCTAAAGTGAATATGAAGCTACAACAGCACCTACAACAGCCACCTCCACCGGTATCCGGCATGACAAGGTGGTTTTCCGGTGAGGCTGAAAAGGTTTTAAAGGAACGATTGAGGAGATCAAGAAGAGGGAGAGATTGTTTAGTTTGCGTAGAGAGAATAATTAAAGCTGTGGTCTCTGGTTTTTTCTCCTTTATAAAGGAGAAGCAGGGGTTAATGGGACACAGTGCACGTTGTAGCTTTCTGTTGGTTTAGAGATGTGATAAAGGTACATGCAGGTCGTTTTGGTTGTATATCTTGGCCAATGGGATCTTAGGTTGGTGAGAGAAATGAAGAAGCTTGACTATATTGGCCAATGAGGTTGTAGCACAGTGAGAGGAGTACATGCACGGCAGGTGAGTTGATTATTGCTCTTTGCCAGTACAAAATCACAGGTACCATTTGATTGGTCATCACCTCCGGAGTCAGGACCTCAGGTCCTACCTGGCGTCTTACATCAAGTAGCCTATAGTATTAATTGATTATTAATATTTTTCACATTGGAATACAAGGTCTTCTGATTAGTCAGAATAAAATATTTATTAATTCATAAAATATATTAGATAATTACATCTAACATCCTGTTTTCGAAAGAAAATATAGTTTTTTTTTTTTTTTTTATAAAGTTAACGTGATAATCTAAATTAGAAGAAACTTCACCATTGCATATAGTAAATATAAATATACATTCTCTAAACATGATTTTTCTTTAATTACATCATTTTTTTTTGGAATATGCGACAGCCATTAATAAATATTAAGGCATCTTAAAATCATTTAGATGATGATCTAGTGGTAAAAACTTGAAATTAAAGGGTTTGTTTTTTCTATGGTCTCAAGTTCGAGTCTTGTGGTTGCTCATATGACCTCCACTGGAGGCTTACATGGTCGTTAACTTCAGGGCCCTTGGGATTAGTCGAGGTGCGCGCAATCTGGCCCGGACACCTATGTTAATGTAAAAAAAATCGTTTAAAAATACAGTCTAACTTACACAAATTATTTTAATATATTTTTAAATAAAATTGTTATTACAATTTCAAATTAGTGTTTTTTTTTTTTTGTTATAGCATTGGATTCTAATTAACTTGATAACTAAGAAATTGAATCTTTCCACATATATTTTAGATATATTTCAATGGATGTTGTTATGGAAATAATAAGAACTTCCAGTTTA